>ENA-UOOR01002663-UOOR01002663.1-fermentation-metagenome-genome-assembly--contig:-NODE-2663-length-17548-cov-3.299834_pt1 | contig 17548 bp, 19 predicted proteins | sample MGYA00245780_ERZ724029 | MGnify/ENA primary metagenome ERZ724029 (study PRJEB28704, sample SAMN03018315) | fermentation metagenome | biome: anthropogenic terrestrial biome; feature: soil; material... | reverse complement strand
CATTAATGAAAAATGTAAAAAGTTTCTTCATATACCGTTACTGTAGCCGGAGTAATGATTTCTCCTTCATTATCATAATCAAGTTGATATATGTGTCCGTTGTATTCATAGTTGAAAGTTCTATTTGAAAGGGCTAATGACTTACCTTCCTCTCCAAATAGTTTTTCTATACTTCCTATTAACGACCCAACATATTTCATATTGTGTTTTTCAAAGATTAAGTCTAAAGTACTTACTACATTTTACACAAAGAAGATGAAATAAATAACCAATTGAGTATTATTGCTTATACATAGGTATATTCATCTCTAAAATTGATAGATAATGTCTTTAATGTATATAATTAAGCAGTATATAAAGGAGGGGGATTCCATTATGAATCATATAGTATTTGATATAGAAGCAACTTGTGATAGTAACAGAGGCTTCCCAATGGAAACTATTGAAATAGGGGCTGTTAAAGTGAATGAAGAATTGGAAATAATAGATAAATTTGATGTTTTTATAAAGCCTTATAAAAGCTTTATAACTCAATATTGCACCAATTTAACCACTATAACAGAGGATGATATGAAAGAAGCTGTTTCATTTTCCATAGGAATAAAAAAGTTTATAGAATTTGTAGGAGAAGATTATGAACTATTGTCTTGGGGATATTACGATAAAAAACAGCTAATCAAAGATTGTAAAGTGCATAATTTAGATTATGCTTTTTTAGATAATCATGAAAATTTAAAGGAAATATACACTGATGTTTTGGGAGTAAAAGCAAGGGGGCTTATGAAGGCTACAAGGAATTTGAAAATAACATTTGAAGGGAATCATCATAGAGCCTTGCCTGATGCTTTAGCTACTGCAAAAATATTTATAGAACTTGAAAAAAAGAAGGAAAGACATGTATATTGCACTGATTGCGTGAGGGGAAATCTATTAATAAATGCAATAATAGAAGATAGAAAAATACCAAATAATTGCGAAAAATGTTACCCTTATAATCCTGAAGACAGCTTTCCTATGGAATTAAGGAAAATGTATAAGGGAAAATCGGGAGATTACAATGGATAAATATGTATTGTATGAAATCGAAGAAGATATTAAATGTTTAAAATGTGGGAATAAAGGGGCTGTCAGATACTTTGGAGTTTGGTATCCTCAAGGCTTAAAGGAAAATGAAAATAGTAATCATAAGGATAAGCCTTTGATGAGCCATGCTGTTGGATTCGGTGGAACAATTCCCTATAGGTGTTTAAATTGTGGAAATATTGGATTGGATATGAATTTTGAAGGGTATAAGCGAAGCTTTGAAAGAATTAGTAAAAAATAAACCGTTGGAAGGCGTGGGCTATGCCTGTTCCCAAATATTCCATTAGCGGGATTAAGAATGGTATACCATTCTTTTTTTATTTATGAATCAAAGTTAGTTGTTTCCTTAGAGTTGTTTAATTAACTTTAAGGAAAGTATTGTTAATATTGCATCTTTAGGGATTATAGCATTATATACTAATTGGGGTATGTGTTTGCGGACACATACTTAAGGAAGTCAGAAAAATCTGGCTTTCTTGTATTTTTTGTAAATATAAGCTACTATTTTAAATAGTGATAACGTTCCAAATAGAATTTAAAATACGAAATAAAGCTAATACCTGCTTGAAGTTGTTTAACTAACTTTAAGGGGAAAATATTAAAAGTAAGACTTATATCTTACTTTTAATATTCAAACTCAATATTTACATTTGCTTTAATCTCTATTTTCCCTGGATTAATCGGGGTATTCTCCTTATCTAAATTTACCGCATTAATGGAATCAGCTGCAAAATAAGGAATATTTCTGTTACTTACTTCACTTATCTTTACAGGCTTTACATTTACTATACCAAAGGGCTTTGTCATTGACATTGCTTTTCCTCTTGCATCTTCTACTGCAAGCTCAAGGGCTTCATTATATAGTAGCTGTTCATCTTTTACGCCAAATTTTATATTGCTGACTCTATTTCCGCCAGCCTTTATGACTTCATCTAATAAATTTCCAGTACTATCAATGTCTTTAACTTTAACCTCTACAGTGTTATTTACCTCATACCCTATAATGGAATTTACCCTGGTAATTTCGTTCCATTTATATTTAGGTCTTACTGTAAAGTTAATTGTTTTTATATCCTCATCTAATACCCCAATATTCTTTAATTCTTCCATCATTTTCCCCATTATGATACTTGCTTCCTCTTGTGCCTTTGAAAGCGATTTATCTTCAGTAATTATCCCTAAATTAATATAGCAAATATCAGGAATAGTTTCTACTACTCCTTCGCCACTTAATATTACCTTATTAGCTGGTTTATCCATTCCTTCAGCTTCAATAATGTCTGAGTTAGAAAATGCAGTAAGAAGTAAAATACCAATTAAGAATACAGTTACAATAGTCATTTTATGTGATAATTTTTTTCTCATCTTTTACACCTCCGAAATAATATTACACCTATATGCTTACTTTTATAACCTATTTATTAATAATGAACGCCTTTTATCAAAAATAAAATACTCCTAAATAAGAAAAAAGTTCCTATATTTAAAAGAAGTGGGAAAATTGTTCCTATATCTTCATATAAAGAATAATGTTTATTGTATTAAAAGAAATATATCAATTATGATAATATCTAATATGATTATGTTCATAAAAAAAAAGAAGCTATGAATAAAAGTTCAATTCATCATAGCTTTTCCTGAAGTTTTTTAATGTCCAAAAAAATATCTTAATACATAAGTTTTTTTGTATATTTAATTGTCTTAAAAATAATTTTAACATTGACATTTCTTGCTTTAACAGAAATATCTTCTTCTTATTTTTAATATTATCCATTAAAAGCACATTCATTTCGATTCCCATATCCATTAATACTAAGTTCAGGATATTTCTTACTTCAGAAAAGTAATCTGACCAGAATATAGCTTCTTTACTTATTTTAGAAGAAGTTTCAATATCACATTGAATCATAGAATAATATTCCAACATGAAATTTTCATATCCTGATAAGTTCAAAATTAGTCCTCTGTCTTTAATAAGTACTTGTAAATATTTTGCTAACTTCTCAAATTTCAATAAATCTTTATCCTCTTCCATATTTTCTCCTTAATTATTCTTAAATACAGGAAATCTTGCTTTTTCATTTGACTCAAAAGTTATCTTGCAATGATAATGTGCCCTCTCTAAAAACCTTACCTTTGCATCCAATTCATCATGAAAAGCCTTTAGGGTATTTTTCTTCTTAATGGACTCTATAACTTCTTTATCTTTATATGATAGCCTGTTGCCATTTGATACCTTCTCACTATCAAATTTTATAGAAGATATTGCCTGCTTCTCTCTTTCATCACTCTCAGAATCAAGTAATATTTTCTGTATTAAATTACTTATCTCGGAAAAGTATTCAGCCCATGCATTAAGCTCCTTCGACAATCTCCAAGCAATATCTCCTTCATGAAATTCCATATTTTTATATTCATTTACAGTTTCTGTGTAACCATTAAAGTTTAATTTAATGCCGTATTGTGCTAAGTAGTCATTTGCCTTGATTGCTAACATTTCAAAATAAGTTACATCTCTATTGTTATATTTTAAGGGTTTATCTGGAGGTAAAGCCATTTTTCATCCTTCCTTTTTATCAAAATTAGAAAGAACATCCCTTCTTGTCGTCTTAACTTAAATTAGGAATGAATTTCTATATCTATCCTTTTGTTTTTAGGATTATATGCACTTGAAAGTAAAATATAATAAAAATCAATTTAACAATTTATAAATCTTAAGCCATTTAAGTATAATACAATATTAAAATACAGGAATATCTTTTTTATACTTTAAAAGAAGGTAATTTTAATATAATTATTATTTTTTATAAAAAGGCATATCATCTAATATAACTAAAAGAATAAAAAAGGGGGAAAAAAGATGATTAACTTTAATAAAAGGGAAAATAAATACTTACATTATCCTATAAATAAAGTAAATATTTTTGAAGGAAGAGATGTAGATAGCTTTAGTTTTACAAATCACTTTTTTGATAGATGGAACGAAAGAATACCATCACTTCATTTTTCAACAAAATATGAGTTGGAAAACTACATTAAAGCTATTTATGACCCTAAAATTATTTCTCATATTAGTGGTAATTATTATTTTTTAAATAATTTGATAATTACTGCTGACATTGATTATAAGGATGGTTCAATAGTCTTTATTACAGTATTAGGGACAATTGAAAATAATCCTGTTTTGTATAATGTATTAGTCACACAAGGAGTTAAGGGAATGAATAATATGAGAAGAATGTATGGTAAAGTCAATATTCTCCCTAATTAATTCATGCTATTTTTTAAGCTTAAGCAGAACTCTCGGCAATTTAATTGCCGAGTATTTCAATCTTTTATCTTAAAGATGTGCCATTCCAGCCAATTATATATAATTCAGGATTGGGGTTCCATTCCCTCCATCATTTGTCACCAAGTATCAAACGTATGTTTGACAGTCATCTTTAAATATGCTATATTATTTATACAAGATTTTTCAAGTTTAAATAAACGCCACTGGTCATAAACTGGTCATAAAAAAGAGGAAAGCAAGGTGTTGTAGTTGGGGAAAATGATTTTATTAGAGACAAGAGACAATTTAAAAAAAATAAGAGACCTTGTTGAATTGACAGATGAAATCCCAAATGATTTATTGACAACTTTTAGGGATGAGCAAGGTATGATTATTGAATTAATTTCCGACCTCACAGAGGCTACCGAAAGATTAGAATTTAATGACGAGAAAAACTCTCAAAGATTCAATTGTCAAGAAGTTCGCAAAAATTATTTGCATTTCAATAATAATTTAAATCAAGATATCCATAATATAAGATAAATTTTAAAATGTGTACTTAAATTATTGCCTTGAAATTATTTAACTAACTTCAAGACAATGAAAACTTAAAAAACTTAAACATGTAACATATAAAAGGAACATATAATTTATATGTTCCTTTTTAAGTTGCTTCATTTGTTAAATTTTTTTTCTAAAATCATCAATCATTTCTATTATCTTAATGCTGTCGATATGCTTATTTACTTCCCAGTCAGAATTTATAATAAGTTCAACTATAGAAGCCAACTCTTCTCTTTCGGAACTCCCCATTAATTTCTTTTTTTCTCCATTCTTTCCATAGATAATTTTATTTCCCAATATAAGCTCACTTATGGTGTATTCATCATTAGATTCAGTCCTTAATAAATCAATGGAAGATATATTTAGTGTATTTGCTATTGTTTCTATGATGGGATAACTTGGAGCTTTCTTATCACCAGTTTCGAGTTTATAAAGATAGGCAATAGATATCCCAGACTCCTGCGATAATTTTTCTACACTCCATCCCTTTTCTTTTCTTGCCTTTCGGATATTAGAGCCAAATTCATCATTAACCTGTCTTCCCATTCTTTTTTCAAAAATATCGATTTTCTTTAGAAATTTTTCAATTTCATTTTTGTATTTATCCTTATCCAAAGAATAAACCATTTTGGCTATTTTATACATAATATCTTTATTTAATTCTTTATCAGCATCTTCAATGGTCTTGAAAATTTCAGATAGCTCTTTTTTGTCTTTATTCTCTTCATAAAATTTTTCCCACCAAGTTTTTTTGTTTACTGCCGTCATTAACTTACCCTCCTTTGTAATAAAAATATAAAAACCTATGTTCTTTTTTTCTTGACTAAAAAGATTATATTTGATAAAATTATACTATAGTATAAAATATAAATTGTAAATAGAAATTTAACACTATAGTACAAAAAACAAATAACTAAAAAATGGAGGTAATAAAATTGAAACATCCTAAACTTTCTAAGACTGTAATAGGTCTAATTCAAATTGCAATTGATAATACAAAGTCAAATAATAGATATACCATATGTGAGGAAATGGCTCAAATGCTCGAAGAGAAATATATCGGATATAACTTTGATTATCAAACAAAAAGAATGAATGTTGATACAACTAAAAAAATATTAAATGCTATTGATTTATACTTTTTAAGATATGTATCTTAATCTCTCTAATTTTTCTTTTAAATTTACTATACTATTGTATCATATTTACTTTTATCGGTCAATATTTGTACCATAGTATCAAAATAACTATAAATAATGAAAAGAAGGAATTTATGGATGTACTGAATATAATTGTAATCATTTCAGGACTTTATGCTCTTCTAATGGTAATTGCCATATATATCTATAGAAGAGGAAAATTGCAGTTTGTCATCTTTTGTGCCATTTCCGCTCTAATACTTATTCTTTTGAGATATTTATACAGAATAGAGGATACAAAAGCGATTTTATACACAATGATACAAACCCGATTGTGGAAACTTCAACACATTTCGATGTAAATGTTCAGCCATCACAAATAGAGATGTTTATAGAAGGAATAGCAACAATTGACATCGAAGAGAAGGAAGAACGTTCGATTTCTATAACATTAGAAACACAGAACACAATTCAAGAAGCTATTAAGATGAGATTATAGTCATTTAAGACAAAAGATGCAATTTTTGAAATATCAAATATTGATGGGAAATATAGTGTCAATATCATTTATAAAGACTAATAATGCCAATAACCCGCTACCATAAAAACAAAGATAGTATTTTATGACAATAAAGCCCTTAGACTTAAAAACATAGGGGCTTTCTTGCTAAGTTTTTATAAGACATATATTAGCCATCGCTATACAGATAAAGAAATTATTGCTTATTACAAAGGAAGAATATATATCCCCTCCATTTAGAACAAATGGAGGGGGATATATATTTAAATAAAAAATAACTAATTGAATTAGTTGTTAAAAGCTATTACAATCAATCAATTAGTTATTAGTGTGAATTACATGGCAATTAATTTACCGAGCTTCCATAATCATATAGCTCTATAGCCACACTACTTATGTTGGGAATCCAATGCCTAATGCTGCTGTCAATTAAGCTTTCATCTTGGTAATTACCGAGAGTTCTTTCTCTATTCCTTAAGTTCCCTATAAATCTCTATTAACTTCTTATAAACTCAAGAAATCCATCCAATATTTCAGGAGCATATAGTATAATACAATAAACTATTGCTACAATCGCCATTCCGCTTATTCCTCTTGATATTAAATGTGAGTTTCCAAAAGCTCCTATTAAAGCCATAATTGCACATGCAATAAACATTATAATAGAAAAAGGTTGAGCGAATCTTTGTAGTAATTTTATAGTTTCAAAGCCCTTTCTATCTGTCCAGGAATTTACATCATCTATTGTAACTTTAGGAATTCCAGTATCATAATAGTCCTCTTCATCAGTAGGCATAAACATATCCGTTTCCCTAAAATTTTCAGCATATATGGTTGAATTTCCTGCCAGTAAAACAAGTATAAATATAATTCCTATGCTTATTTTTTTCTTATAATTCATTTTATCACCCCCAGGTTTTTTTCTTTTAAGGATTATACGCATTTTGGCTTAATATAATAATTTTTTAAATTAGTTTTTGTAAATTTCCTTAAAGTTGTTTAAATAACTTTAAACAATTAATAATCTATTTATTTTGCCAAATATTAAATATAACTTATTATTTATCCAACACAATTGAAGTTGGGTCAATATATTGCCCATCTACCTTTAATTCAAAGTGTAGATGTGGACCTGTAGAATTACCGGTGCTTCCAACCAATCCTATTACTTGTCCTTGTTTTACTACATCCCCTACTCTTGCTCCCAATGTTGAAAGATGTAAATATCTTGATATAACCCTATTCCCATGGTCAATAGCAACATAGAAGCCTAATCCAGAGCCATAATCAGAAGATATTACCTTACCTCCAGCAGTAGCATAAACTTTTGTCCCTATAGGAGCTGGGAGGTCTATTCCTGAGTGCAATTTTCGTACTTTAGAAATTGGATGTATTCTATAACCAAATCCGGAACTAATTCTTATTTCTCCATCTAATGGAGGAACATATCCATTGCTATTAGGAGCCATAGATAAAATTTCACCATAGCTTATACCTAAATTGTTCTCAAAGAAACCTACGTTAAAGAAATCTAAATCTCCATATTCTACATCAGAAAAATATTGTGATTCATCAAGTCCTCTATACAATCTAATAATATCTTCAGGAGTATCTTCATTTAAATTTCCTACAAATAATTGTTTAGGAACTAATTCCTCTTCATCTCTTTGGGTAATAAAATCCCAAAATAAGCTACCTAATGATTTTAATGAGTTCCAAGCAAATCCGCCTTTATGTCCTTTCACGTCATTCCCGGTATAATATCTTAAGACATTTTCAATATAACAACTATCTCCATAAGTTGAAGTCCCATTTACTATTTGATTAGGATACTTTAAGCAGCCAATTGATGCTGACTTTGAACCCGGTTTTTGCATTTCTCGTGCCCTTTCTCTATATATGAGCCATCCAAATGGGGAGTCCCATGCTTCTTTATTTATTTCTTTAATTCTATTTAGAGTACCTGGTCCAAAATTATATGCTTGTAACGCCTTATATGGGTCATTATCATAAATGTCTAATAAATTTTTAAAATACATTACTCCATAAGTAATGTTAAGCCTTGGGTCATTTATCTTTCCATGCTCTACTTTTACCGTTTTAACTGTTCCGTATTTATCAGTTGCAGTTATTTCATTATGCATGCTTCCTATTTGCATTAATCCACCATTATTTATATATGGATTACCACCTGATTCTTGAGCTATCATAGCTATAATAACGTAAGGGTCAACGCCAAATTCCCCAGCTACTTCACTAACAATATTGAAATAATTCATAGAAGACTCATAAGCTCTTGTATTTTTATGTGTCCCAATATCAAAGGCATAATCCTCATTTATGAGTTTATCTACATTAAATATATCGCTGTCATAATCTATTCTATCCTTAAAGTCAAAGTCATTTATTGTCCCTTCAGGAATATAGCTTTCAAAATTATATATATAATCTTTATAATATTTATCAGCTAAATCATCTCTTTCCGTGCCTACTACTACAGGAACATTTTCATATATCTTTCCTTCCCTATATCTATATAAATCTACAACTGTCTCTTTTATATAAACCTGTTCTTCTTCATCCCATGAAAATCCCTTACCAGGAGTTTTGCTTCTTTGAGTATGAACATAGGTGTCATATAATACCTTTGTATATGGTTTTACTTCATTACTGGTATTGCCTTGAATTAAATCAGATAATTCTTGGTCTTTATATTCATAATTGTACTCAGTAGTTCCTGTAAAGGTCATTGCCTTATCAATTATATTAATAGGCTCAGGATAACCTTCTAAGTCGATTTTATAAGGGATATCTACATCAACATAATATATGGAATCAGTCTTAGGGTCATATCTTTCCTCTGCATAATACTTTCCTTCCATAAATACATTTCTTTGATAATCTTCTTTGTAGTTGTAAAGAAGTATGGTCCCTAATCCATAATCCATTATAGAATCTATTTTCTTACCCGTTTTTTCTCCTGTTTTTAAATCTTCTTCCTCTGATTGTGCAATAACTTTCCCCTCTTCATTTGTAAGATTTAATGTCTTAAATTCTTCTATGTCATAGTATACAGGTTTAACAAATTGTTCTGGATATTTAAAATTAGATTTATAAAGTTCTCTATCCAATGAATACAAAAAATTTGGAGCAAGTCTGAATAGTTCCTCTCTTTTATAATAATCCTCTATCTTTTTATCTTTTTTATTTTCTTTATTCATCTTAGTATTATAATCATCAAATCTTTCAATGACCATCTCTCCCTTGTCTTTCCTTAATTGCCAAAGGGATTGTCCACTAAAATAGATATAAAAGTCTCTTATTGTTTTATTTTGGGTATTAATCTCATTCTCAGTAGTAAGCATTTTATTATCTTCACTATAAATAAAGGGATTTTCATACCTTCCAGTGTATTGCTTTTCTGTTCCTACATATTCATAATCAATAGAATAAACCAAAAATATTATTCCTATAAACAGAATTATAAATCCAATAAAAGGGAGCAAGAGCTTTATCAGTGAAAACAAAGCTCTTTTTAATGCTTTAGCTATTTTTTTTGTAGATTTATTTATTACATTTCTTGCAGTATCTTTAGCACCCTGAGTGACGGAATTGTCAATTTCACTCTGAGTGGTATTTTCTCTATCATTATCGTAGTTCACAATCCATCACCTCTTTCTTTAATTAGAACTTCCTCCAGCATAATACGGTGGAGATTTAGGAGCATTTATAATGTCGTAAGTTAAAGAAGTCTTAGTATCATGTTCATTAGACTTCGTTTCTATTATTCTGTTCCCTCTTTGTTCAATGTCTTTATATCCTAAGATATTTTGAGCGTGTTTATTATATTGAACAAATACATTATCATTAGCATCCTTGCCTACCCCTACAACTCCTCTTTCTTTTAAATAGTCAATTTTTTTCTGTCCATATAGATTAGTTATTTCATTTACATTTTTCTTATCTTTATCGCTTAATTTATTCATATTATAGCTATATGTTGCAACCCCGTTATCTGAATGAATACTGTTAATTCCTAAATCATTTAACATGCCCTTATCTCTGTGAATTAAGGTATCTCCATTATCTCTTCTCTCAACTCCAATTATATTCCCACCAATATCTCTATTTTTACTGTCAGATATAATTTTATCTACTTGACTAAATCCATGGATACCTTGTCCTATACCTTCTTTGATATTTCCAACTCCTTTACTAACCATCATTCCTCCCGCTCTTTCAAACCCTGGAATCATAGCACCAACTGCTCCAGCCGCTACAGATGCAGTTCCAGTAACAGTTTTAGCAGCTCCTACTCCAACGTTTTTAATAACATCTTTTGAGGTAGCTCCTCCTATATTGGCTTTATTTGATAATCTTTCCATCTGGGAGTCTATATCTATATTGGCTTTATTTGATAGTTCTTCTATTTTATCATTTGTCTTTACATTGATATTTTCATAATCTTTATTATTTACGTTATAATCCTTCATTCTCGTATTTAAAGCTTCTCGGCTTTCTTCCCTACTTGGTGCTTGTGCAGAGTAATCTTTTCTACCTATATTAGATGCTTCTGATGTTTCATTAGAATAAGATGCATTATTATAGCTATTTGCTTTTCCTTTATTATTTCCATGTCTACCACCCATAAATGAACCCGTTATTCCCCCTACTACAGCCCCTGTAGCACTCATTGCTTTATTCATTGTAGATGTCCCAACATTACTTATCAAATCCCCACTATGACCTGTAACCAACTGTTTAAACATATTGGTGAGCGGAATAAGAGTTAAAGCCATAATAACATTCTCAATTCCCCTTGCAGATGTCTGAGATGTTAAAAATAAACTTAAAATAAATGCATGGAATGATTGTATAAATATATTAGCTACTAATTCCTTCATCCACCCTGTAAATAATTGCTTTCTTTTTCCTTCAAATGCAATCGCCATAACAAATAATGGGGCACTTCCTATAAGAACAGCTAATGTTATTCCTCTTACTACATATACAGCATTTAAATATATTGTAATAAAGAGATAAAAGATTTGTAAAAATCCACCTGCTATCGTCTGGTAGTCATTATTAATACTGCCAAATCCACCATAATCAATTGTTGTCGTTGCGAAAACTTCTACAATTTTACTATTTATAACGATTAAAGTATTAATAATTAAATATATTGATGCCAATAAGAAGCCGGTAAGAAATATATCTTTAACGCCTTCCATTAAGTTTATCTTTAAGGATACATTAATTGTTGCAACGTTTCTTTGAATCAACATCTTTAAAATTGCAAGTGTCATAACTGACCATGCCATTGCTTGAAAAATCAAATGAAATCCTATTGCATTTTTTAACCATTCTTCAGTCATTGTTCCATAATGATATAATTTTGTTCCTCGTATTCCTTGATTATAAACTAAATCATTCATGGAGAAGAGCCCAAGTAAACTCCTTAATCCATTTACAAAGCTTGTTATTAAATTGCTTATTTTTATCTCTATAGAGGATGGTTTATTTAACTCCTCTGTATTAGCTGAGTAATAACCCTTTTCAGCGGCTACATTTCCCTGATTTATAATATCTTTAATAGTTATAGTGTCTTCATCTTTACTGAGTGAATAGGAAAAACCTCTATTTATTTTGGCATCATCTGAATAGCCTTTCTTTATACTTGCTTTTAACTTATAGCCATCAACATCTATAAAACCTTCGCTATCAATTGTCTTATTGCTGAGCATATTTGCAAGGTTTTGTAATTCCTCAACTGTATTAGGTCTTTCTCCATCGTTTAATATTAAAATTCCATCATTGATTGTTGGAATTAATATATCTCTTATTTCAAATGCCTTTTCAATTTCCTTAGAAGAAACATCATTTTCGGCTCTATGAGAAAATTTCTCTCCCCCTATTTCATAAGGTGGAAATGTGAATTTATTTACATTGTCATCATAACTATCATAAATTTTAACCCCTATATGGGAATTTTCAGTTCCAAATTTCTTAGCATTATCTTTAACTACGTTTCCGGCATAAGTCATAGTATTTTCATCTATCAAAACCTGTAAATAATATGCATTATGTGCATAAGCTTTAATCGGAAATAAATTAAAGAGTAATAAAACGCATAAAGTTATATAAACAACTTTATTAAACTTTTTTTTCTGCAATTTATCACCTCTTTCTATTTTTTATTCTTATCTATTAAATCTTTTTCATAGCTAAATGGCATTGCATATGCTACCGTACTTTCTTCTCCCATTTTTACAAGCATTTGTCCAATTTTAGCACTTAGTAAAAATCTCTTTTCTCCGTCAGATAACCTAAATGTATTTTGAACTGCCTCTATATCTGTAGCATCTTGTTTAAAGAAAATATTCAAAACAGCATTAGTTAAAACAGCTTTTCCTTGTTCACTATTATCAAATTCTACGAAGTTTTGAGATGCTATTAATAAGCCCCCATTTCTTTTTCTAATCCTTCTTGCAGCCTTTTCTATAAAAGTGGCAGTATATTCATGACCTGCCATGTTTCTATTAACAAGCATCCATGCTTCCTCACATATTATTCTCTTTTTTATCAAAGGATTTTTCTTAATAAACTTCTCCCATGTCCAGGAAAGTGCTATATACATTCCGATTGGTCTTAATACGGAATCTTCAAGTTGTGATATATCAAATGTAACAATAGGTGAATTTTTAAAGTCTATATCCTTTGAAGTTTGACAGTCAAACATGTTATAAACCCCATCGCCTACAAACATTTTTAATGAATTTGCCAATGATTTTAATTCCTCATTGTCTTCCTTTTCAGCGTAAGAAACGAGTAATTTATGGAAATCGCTTAATGTCGGCATGGCTTTTTTCTTCCCATCATGGTAGAATTCTTTTGTTTCTTCGTTAAAAACAGCTTCTTTTACATATAAAGACTTAGGGTCTTCAGTAAAGCCTTTAATCCTATATGTTTCTGCAATTATAGTTGAAACTAAGCTTTCTTGCTCTCTTGTTAAACCCCCTGCCATAACCCCAATAAGATTTAATAAATCTGCTACTTTTTCTTTTATCTTTACTACTTTTAAACCGGTTGGTCTTCCTAAATCATCAGTTTCATCTTCTTCTTCTAAGTCAAATGGATTGATTTTAGTTTCACTATTTTCAGCTATATATACATGAGTTCCTCCAACTGCCTTCGTTATATCTAAATACTCTCCTTCAGGGTCTATAATTACTGTTCTTATTCCTTTTAATATCGACCTTAAGGTTAATATTAAAAGGAAGAATGTCTTTCCGGAGCCGGATTTTCCAAATACAGTAAAGTTGGAATTTTCAAGTATCTTTCTATCGTAAAAATCGATTAGAACAGGGGTAGCAGTCTCTAAGTTAATTCCTATAAAAACTCCATTATCATGAGATATTTCACTATTATAGAAAGGGAAGCAAGCTGTTAATGCTCCTGAGTCAAAATTTCTATAAGCTTCATTTGTGTAAACTTTTCCGAAAGGAAGGGCTGATTTATAAGCGTCATCCTGTTTTAGATATAATGGATTCAAACTTATTCTTCTGCCTTTCATCTTATTATCAAGCATTTGTGATTGCTTCTTTAATTCTTCCATGCTATCGGTATATAAATTGGCAAATGTTTGTATATAAAATAAGTTTTCATAATTTTTTTCTAATTTCTCTCTTTGTGCATATAAATCCATAATGTCATTTCTAAGCCTTGTTGTGTTCTTTATATTTCCTTTTTCTATTTCATTAGATAGCTGTGCTTTAAATTGCGTAATCTTTTTTGTTAATTCCTCTAAGGCACCTCTCTCATCTGCCGGTTCTATATATAAAGCTGTATCTATATCTCCATCATAGGAATATAGATTATCAAGCCACCCAACGGAAATATTGCTGGGATACCCATTCACCATAAAAGACCTCACATATTTATTTCCAACCTTTATACAATCAGGATTACTTCTGTCAAAACTTGGTGGAGCAATTAAGTCCTTAATATTTCTTGCTCCTTTTTCCAAAACGCTATCGTTATCCTTCTCTGATACTTCTTTATCTTCTTTCTTTTTGTTTTTAATGCTTAATATCTTAGACTTTTTCTTTTTATCTTTTTTAAATTTTGTTTTTCTCAACAATTTAATTCCTCCTCTTAATACAATAAATCTATAGGTTGTCCTAATTTCTCATAATATTAGCCCTATTTTTATTGAACTATATTTAGTTCTTTTAGCTTTTTAACAATATCCTCATATTCTTCTCTAATCTTTGGACTTATTGGCTTATCAATTATTTCATTTTTTATTCTTTCTTGAGCTTCATGTAGTATCCAATCAATTCTTTCATCATTTGACATCATTTGTTCTGGATTTTTTTCTCCGGTAACTATGAGGGTTAATTGTTCTCCACTTACTATGTTTTCATAATTAGAATAATTATCTTTATGATATGACGAATAAATAAGCTCAATTAGTTCAGAAGTATTAAGAATATTTGTTTTAACTCCAACAGATACAAGCCCATCAGCTACTATCAATGCTCTTTCTCTTATTTCCCCAAGTGAATATTCATACTTTTCTTCATCGGTTAAATTGGTCATATTAATTGCTTCATTATAGGGAACAATTATATACTTCTTTTTTTGCTTGTTATTTTGCATGTAATATTGCAAATTACTCATTTCTTGATAATAGTTATTTGCATATTCTTCTATGTTGGGATACTGAACTATTACTGTTTTAATATCTTCCTCAAGTTGATTTAAAATTTTTGTATTATCCATTATTCTTGTTTGAATAAATAATGTTATAGGAAAGGTAAGCGAATTTAAAAATCTTTGAAACGATGCTTCAATTATGTCCTTTTCCTTATCGGTTTTTAAATTATAGTTAGTCGAAGAACATTCTATTATCGCTCTATAGTTATGCCCGCCTAAATCTATAACATTGTCTTTTATGTCGTCAAATGGTAAAAAATCTTGAGCAATTGTTATATCATCACTTATTGATGTGTCAACCTTATTAGGGTCAGTTTTTTGTAATGTTTTAATTACCTTAAATATTGCAAAAATTATCGCTCCTACGAACAATATAACGGTAATAATCATAATAAATATTTGCATATATATTTGCGGCGATTTACGCCTTTCCCCCTTTACTAATTAATTTTTCTTTCATTTGGTAGATACTTTGTTTTCTTTTTAAATTTTCTCTTTCTTTTCATATATTCAAACAGAGTTAAATCTTTAGGCTTAATTACAACAAAAGGTATTCCTGATAAGGAAAATAATCCACCAATAAATAGTGCCCCTTTTCCAAATAAGGGAAATGTTAAAATTAACATCAATGCTCCTAAGCCAAGACCTCCTAATAACCAAAAAAATTGGTTAATATTAAATATCCCACCTACCAAATGCTTTTTTTAATAACACCTTTTTCATTTACATCAGGTGGTACAACATAATTTCTCAATCAAATCCCTCCTTTATACAAAAACTCTATAAAATATTCCGGTTATTAGAGCTGTTGCTCCTAATAAAGCCGCTGCTATTCCAGTAATCCAAATTCCCAAAATTGCATTTTTTCTTCCTTGTGAGTTGGATGCATTTATTCCAAGACTCATAAAGGATTTAATAGAAAATAAAACCATAGTAACTGCCCCAATAGCGGCAATTCCCGTTATGAAGTTTTTATACTTTAAAATAAATTCTTGCCATACTGATTGAGAATCTTGATTCCCTGCTGTAATTAATCCATCTTCCATTGTTATGGTATAATTATCAGCAAATGCAGTTAAAGGAATTAAAGCAATTATCACAATAAATATTATTAAATTTATTTTTTTCATTTCTTTTATAACCTCCTAAGAATTAAGTCTTAGGATTATATTCATTAACCCTATAAATGACAACTTAATTAAAAGCTATCAAAAAATAGAAAAACCAAGGAAACTACCTTGGCTTTTTAATATGAATTCATTAATGAAGTTTTTTATTTTATATTAAAAAAGCCAGAGCTTTAAGCTAAGGCTTTTATATTGCTTTATAGAATATACCTGTTATAAGTGCGGCAGCTCCAAGACCAGCCGCTGCTATTCCTGTGACTATAATTCCCGTAATGGCATGGCTTCTTGCTTGAGGATTTCCTGCGGATGCTCCAAGCTTCATAAATTGTATTATAAAAAGAACAACCATGGTAACTGCACCAACAGCGGCAATTCCTGTTATAAAGTTCTTGTATTTACTTAAAAGTGTTTGCCATGCACTATCACTGCTATCTTGTCCAGAAACAATCATCCCATCAGGACCATATTCGACATCGAAAACATCTTTATCAAATACTCCTGAATCTGTACCTTTTGCATGTGCTGTCATGGGATTAAGTACCATTAAAAGAAGAAATGATAACACCATAATAACCATAAATTTATTTCTCTTCAATGCTTTTTCACCTCCTCGTGTCTTTCGTAAATTAAACTTATTTATTATATGCACTTTATAAATTTTAAACACTATGAACTTTTTATAGCTTCATTTATGTTTAAGCTACTTTGCAAATTAATAAATAGCTGTATATTATATACTTGGGAAACAAAAAAGATAATTTTGTAACTTCTTTTTAATAAGATTAAGTGAATAAATTCACAAGAAAGGCACTGCAAAAAGTTCGCTAAGCGAAGCATTCCAATAACAAACCTTGAATTATTAGTTGAATTATGATAATAATAGCAATATAGATTAATAAATGAGGATGATTGTTAAATGAATAAGATTAGAATTTTGTTTTACCCTTACGGAGATGAACCAACAGAACTATTTATAAATAATTCAATTGATGATATAGAAGTGTATATTAATGGAAGAATAGCTGAAGCACCTTTGGATGAGAATTATACATTGATTTTTAATTCAGATATAGATTATGATTATGCATACCAGGAGAAATATGATATCTATGGGAATTTCATAATA
>ENA-UOOR01002661-UOOR01002661.1-fermentation-metagenome-genome-assembly--contig:-NODE-2661-length-17549-cov-25.538356_pt1 | contig 17549 bp, 16 predicted proteins | sample MGYA00245780_ERZ724029 | MGnify/ENA primary metagenome ERZ724029 (study PRJEB28704, sample SAMN03018315) | fermentation metagenome | biome: anthropogenic terrestrial biome; feature: soil... | reverse complement strand
AATCAACTAAAAATGTCGCTTAACTTTATGTCTCAAATAAGTTTGCAAGTCCAGATTATTAAATCCTAAACTGTTTTGTTTTAAATTAAAACCTTCTCCAGCTAGAGATTCTGTGTCGTGCGGTAGGTAAGGTTTGATGATGTTAAGAATATATTCGGCTTTTGAATCCTCAATTCTTAAGCCGATTTGATTTTCAATTGATTTCTTGTAAATGTTTGTAAGGTTTTCATTTATAGATTGACGTGAGTTAATAACTTCTTTTTGCTTTAGTAACTCATCATTAGCTGTTTTCATCAAAGTTTCATAGCGACCTTGACTATTATTTTTTTCAACTTGGCGATTGATTAAGTTTCCTAGAATGTTATTCCGATTACTTAGCAAATCTCTTGTACTGTCTCTTAATGCACTTAAATAATAATGTATAAAATATGAAAATGTTTCGCTGTCAGCTCGTTGACCTTCAATTTCGCCTGTAAAATAGCTAAAAAATATTTTTTGCTTTTCCTTGCGATAAGAAATAGTAATTTTTGCATAGTCCAAATCTTCTGTATCTCCTAATACTAAATATTCATAAAATGCACCTTTTTGGTCGGGTGTTAAATCTTTAAATTCGTATGAAAATTTAATTGTTGTTTCGTCCAAATAAAAGTCGTCAGCAGTTACATAAAGGTCTTTTTGTTGTCGTCCTAAGTTATATAATATTCTTATTGCGTCAATTAATGCTGTCTTTCCACTACCATTTTCGCCAATTATTACATTGATATCTTTGTGGAAGTTTACAGTTAAGTTTTTAAGTCCTTTGTAATTTTCAATGTTGATTTTGGATAAATACATAATAGAAACTTTCTTCTTTAGTTTACATAATGGAGGGAGATTACAAATATACTAAACTCCTCTCAATCCTCATAAAACAACAAACAAAATCTATCACCATCTATCAAAAAATCCATCGCTCACTGTGTTTTTCTCTGTGTTTTTGTAAGTGTTATTAATCACAGCCAAATCACTTATTTCATTTGCACCGTAATCATTAAAATCAAGCATTATGGATAAAAATGAAATTTCCTTTAACAACCTGCCGAATGCCGTAGCACATCTGATTGGCGAAGTGGCAGAAATCAAGCAATTAGTAGAAAGAACGCAATCACCTACTGTTAGGTCAAAACGAGTGCCGATTGGGATTGACGATGCATGTAAACTTATCGGGAAAGCCAAACCAACCGTGTATGCACTCGTGCGAAAGAGATTGATACCATGTTATAAAAATGGTAAGAAATTGTACTTTTTCGAGGATGAACTCCTCGCATGGATTGAAAACGGGCGGAAGAAAACCGTAGAAGAAATAGCCCGTGATGCCACAGATTTTGTAAATGGTAAACGGCGAGCGAATGCCCGTTATTAAGAAAGGTGTCGATGAAAGCAAAAGCAACCAATCAAAATTCAGGCAAGCGCTCCAAAAATGAGCGCATTGAATCCTTTCTACGTGAGAAATACCAATTTCGTTTCAATACGGTAAAAAGCCGAACCGAATTTCGTCCGTCGGCAACGAACGAAATGTATTCTCCACTCACTAAGTTTGACATCAATTCGATGCGCCGTTTGCTGGATGCTTCGCAAGGAATTACCACATCTGCAGAGAATATCCGTGCCATTTTGGAAAGTGATTTTTGCCTCAAAGTAAATCCCGTACAGGAATATTTTCATTCCCTGCCGAAATGGGATGAAAACAAACCGTCGGAAATTGCCCGATTGGCGGAATGCGTAACCGTCCGCAATCCCGAGAAATGGCGACAGTATCTCTTGAAGTGGCTTATAGCTGTAGTGGCAAACGCAATGGATGATTTTCAATGCCGTAATCACACCTGCTTAGTGCTTACGGGCGAACAAGGCAAATTCAAAACCACGTTTTTGGATTTGCTTTGCCCTTCGAGTTTGAAAAGCTATTTGTTTACAGGGAAAATAGACCCGCAAAGCAAAGACATCCAAACACTCATTGCCGAATATCTTTTCATCAACATCGACGACCAGCTGAAAGCATTGAACAAACGAGACGAAAACGAACTGAAAAATCTTATTACCACGCCACGCGTCAAGTATCGCCGACCCTATGACGTGTATATTGAAGAATATCCCCATCTGGCAAGCTTTATGGCATCGGTCAACGGCAACGATTTTCTGACAGACCCGACCGGCAGCCGCCGTTTTCTACCTTTTGAAGTGGAGCATATCGACATCGAAACCGCCAAACGGATTAATATGGACAACGTCTTTTCCGAAGCCGTGTGGTTCTGGGAACAAGGATACCGGTATTGGTTCGATGAAGCGGAAATCGCCGAACTGCACCGAGAGAGTGAAGCTTTTCACGTGCAGACAGTGGAATATGAAATGTTGTTGAAAGGGTTCGAGAAACCCGAAGAATCATCGGAGTCGTATATGACCACATCTGAAATCCTCAACTATTTACGAGCACACACCACGCTCAACCTTCAAGAAAAGCGAATGGGAGAAGCATTGCGAAAAGCAGGATTTGAACGAAAGTCAAAGCGCATAAACGGGAACCCGATGTACGTCTATCATATCCGTAAAATATCACCCAATCCATTTATTCCTACTTATTACAATGAATGATAATACTACCTTACTACAAAAGGAAATAACACAATGAAAGAAAAAAGATTACGCCGTAGTAACTCCAAAAAAACGATGTTACGACCATTTTACTACCTACTACTTTTTAAGAGTATAGTAGTTACTACCATAAAAGATGTTTCTACTCTTTTTTCTTTCACTGTCAACTACTTACAAAAAATGGAACTGTAGTAAGATAAACTCCTAAAACTTAGAAAAACAATTAAAAACAACATAAAAATTATGGAAACAAACAATGTCAAAGACATTTCCATCAAAGGCTATTTAGCTGAAAGAGGTATTTATCCTGTAAAAGAATATTACGGTTACGGAATGTACCTCAGTCCGTATCGTAACGAACAACATCCGAGCTTTAAAGTAGACTATCGTAAAAACCTCTGGAGAGACTTCGGAGCCCATGAAGGAGGAAGCATCATCGATTTGGTCATGAAGATGCGGAACTGCTCCGATATAGAAGCTATTAAACTATTGGAAGAAAAAGCCGACTTGCCTTTAATTGTCAAGACCGCTTTTCCTCCCGAAGCGGAATCGGTCGGACGGATGAAATTAATCCGAGTTGAACAATTTCTTCCGCCCCACCTCGAAAACTACCTGGTACGAGAAAGAGCCATCCCTCTCGAACAGGCGAAAAGACATCTTTCAACGGTATATTACAATGTAAAAGGAAGAGTTTATTACGCCATTGGGTTTAAAAACGACAAGGGAGGTTATGAACTACGCAACTCTCAGTTCAAAGGCTGCTTTCCTCCTAAAACAATCACTACGATTGACCGTGGTACACCAACGTGTAATCTGTTTGAAGGATTTATGGACTTTTTGAGTTATCTCACACTCTATCCGATGAAAGAAAAAGATCATCCAACGGAATCTGCGGTGGTACTTAACGGCACCGGAAACCTTGAAAAAGTCATTCCTTTTTTATCAAAACATACACAAGTCTATGCCTATCTGGATAACGATGAAGGAGGAAAACAGGCATTGCAAAAACTCATCCAATTAAAACTACCGGTAACCGACTGCTCAAAAATGTATGCAAACCATAAAGATTTGAACGAATTCTTAAAGCAAATGAAACGGCAAAAGACCAATCAAATTATTCCAAAATCCAAACGGATGAAATTCTAAAAAAACAACCAAATCGGGATGAAAAACCGCTTGTAAAAAACAAAGAAAACACCAAAATCAGGTCTCATCGCCAGCGACGTGCACAGCATAAAAGAAGTAAGAAGCAAGTTTGTGTTTCGGGCTGCCCGAAACCTGTTTTTCATCCCGTTGGTCTAACAAATCACCCATAAACAGACATCAAAATGACACAAAATAATTACATAAAAAAAGGCGGTCGTCCCGCCAAAAGTTTAGCCGAAAAACGCAAGTATCGGCTCTCCTTAAAACTGAACACAAGCGAATATTTGCAGCTCAAAAGCAAGTCGAAAATGGTTGGAAAGAACCGATGCGATTTTCTTCGCGAGCTGATATTTTCGAGTGAAATCAAACAGCGTTTTTCTAAGGAACAAAACGAGATTTTCCGACAATTAACCGGAATGGCAAATAATCTGAACCAGCTTGTGAAATTGGCACACGTGCAAGGCGTATGGTATATTGAGATTACGGCTAAGAAACTATTAGACGATTTGGACGAACTTTTAAAACGAATAAAGCTATGACGGCAAAAATTGTAAAAGGAAGCAGCTTTTCGGGTGCTGTCGGTTATATGCTAAGCAAAAAAGAGAAAGCGGAAATCCTAAAAGCCGAAGGTGTACGTACTGAACCTAAAGAACTCACGGTAAAAAGCTTCGAGTTGCAGGCATCCATGAATCCAAACATAAAGAAACCCGTTTGGCATATTTCACTCAATTTTTCGGAAAAAGATAAAGATAAACTCTCCAATGAAAAGATGATAAAAATTGCCGAAGCCTATCTGCAAAAGATGAATATCAAAAACACGCAGTATCTAATTGTCCGTCATCACGACCGACAACATCCACATATTCATCTTTGCATTAACCGTATTGATAACAACGGAAAACTTATTTCGGATAAAAACGAGAAATACAGGAGTACGAAGGTATGCAGAGAACTGACCGAAAAGCACGGTTTATATATTGCACTGGGGAAAGAGAATGTAAACAGAGAACGACTTATCGGATATGACAAAACCAAATACGAGATTTACGATGCCCTGAAGCAAGCCATTCCCAAAAGCAAAACGTGGAATGATTTGGAAAAGCAGTTGAAGAAAAGCGGCATCACTTTTCAGTTCAAAACAGCGGGTAAAACCGCCAACATTCAAGGGATTATTTTCGAGAAAGACGGAATTAAAATCAACGGATCCAAAGTGGACAGAGAGTGCAGTTACTCGAAAATTGATAGTGAAATCAAAAGCAATGCTTTTCAGGCTTTACGAGAAGTGGAACGGCAATCACAGCAAACCGGCTTAGCAGAGAGTGCAGTAGAAACGCTCACATCACTCATTGCACAACTTAGCATATTTACAATGCCCAACAGTTCGCATTACGACGCCACACTTGCCGAATACATCCAAGCGTTAAAGGCAAGAAAATGGGGGGTTAAAAACAAAATCAGAATCCACAGAATACGATAAAACCACCACACAAAAAACAAACCATTATGGCAACAACAGACAACGAAAACATCCTGATGATGTTTGAAGAAATCAATCAAAAATTAGACAAAACCCATTTGCAGATTGAAAAAATTGGGAAACAACCATCAAACGAAACTATTGAAATTGATAACGATGAACTTATTAACGAAATCAAGCAAGTGAAAACCGTTATTGAAGTTTTGAACAACGAGCAATTAGAAAAATTGAGCGATTTAGAGGCATTTGTCCGAAAAGAGAAACGACGGTTCGACTTTTCTCCTACTTCCATTAATACGATGCTTATTGTACTAGGATTTATGGCAATTATCCTCGGTTTAACACTATGGGTTACATCTTTAAAAGCCGAGAAAGAAATGTATTCCGATAACGATTTAAAATACCGTTACTTCCTAATGATTGGACACGCCACACAGGAAGAAATGGCTACATTGGATACTATTTTCTATTTTCATCGAAATAACAAAAAAATCAAGGAACTTCGTAAACAAGTGGAAACTTTTGAATATAATGTAAAGCAGCGGGTAAAGATTATTGAGCAGGAGGAGAGATTGAAAAGGGAGAGAAAAATACTGGAGAATAATATTTTAAACAAAGCTAACGGATAAAATCCCCATTTTCTCTATAAATTGAAGGGTAAAGAGGCGATGAAATTTTTTATAAATTTGTAAACGATAAAGTTGCATTTGCGGGTTGAATTCACCATTTCTAAATCCCAACGAATATTATTCTTATTCGATATAAAAATGTATCTTTGTGATACATAAATAAATAAAGTTCGATTAATAGAAGATCAGACCACTGTGTGTTGAGTATGAATTGAGTTGCCAATTAATAAACACTATTTAGCAAAACTAACGTTATTGCTCTTATATAAAGTAAAATCACAATGATTAAGAATAAGAAAATTAACAAAATAATTGATGAATTAACCGATCAATATTTAGAGAGTGACAGATATAATCGTCCTTGGATTATTGGGTTTAGTGGTGGTAAAGACTCTACTGTATTACTCACATTAGTGTGGCTCGCTTTGATAAAAATCAGAGATAAGAAAATCGGGCACTTGCATAGGAAGATATATGTAGTTTGTAACGACACGATGGTTGAAAATCCTGTTATTGAAGAATATGTTACCAATGTGTTGCAAACCATTGAAAAAGTCGCAAAAGAACAACAGTTGCCAATTACCGTTAGAACAACAACCCCGCAAATAGAGGATACTTTTTGGAGTTGTGTTATAGGAAAGGGGTATCCCGTACCTAATAACGCTTTTAGGTTTTGTACAGAGAAAATGAAAATCAAGCCTACGTCGAATTTTATCACAAGTCAGGTTGCTTCTGACGGAGAGGCTATTATTTTAATAGGAACTCGTCTTGATGAAAGTCAACAACGCGCAAAATCCATAAGAAAACACGAAATTAAAGGACAGCGTTTGTCCAAACATCCCCTTAATCCGAACACCTATACTTACGCACCAATCAAGGAATTGATGTTAGAGGAAGTGTGGTATATTATTAATGCAATCCCTTCGCCATGGGGCTTTGACAATCAAACGATTTTTAAAATCTATATGGATGCTTCTGCAGATGATTACGAGTGTCCTACAGTTGTAACAAGCGATTCGCATCGCTCGTGCGGTCAAAGCCGTTTCGGCTGTTGGGTTTGTACGGTTGTAAAAGAAGATAAATCTATGTCTGCACTTATTAAAAACGGTGTGGATTGGATGAAACCCTTGCTTGAATTCCGTAATCGCTTGGTAGCTAATCGAAATAAATCGGAATATCGTAACGAAACACGCCGGAATGGACAACTTGCAGTTGATGAAACCGGACACAGGATGGGAAATTACACGATAGATTATAGGATTGATTTGCTACGAGAACTACTAACCATTCAAAAAAACACACAGCAATACCGATCAAGTATCAACTTGATTACCAATCAAGAATTGATAGCTATTCAAATAATGTGGTTTCGAGATGGAAATTTCAGCACGACTGTCAATGATATTTATAATGATGTTTATGGTTATGATTTGCCTAACGATAACATTGGTTTTCAAGAACGACTTTTACTTGAAAAATCATGTAAAAAACCGGAACACTATTCATTGATACAAGAATTACTTGCGTTGCAAAAGAACAAAGTTCTATTGATGAGAAAACATGGCTTGCAAACGGATTTGGAAGCTCGCTTGGATAGCTATATAAAAGAAAAAGTGAATGAAAATTAAAAGTATAGAACTCAACAACTATCGTCTCTACAAAGGTAAGAATAAAGTTTTTTTCCCAAACGGAAACAACAAAAACCTGTATTTGATTTTGGGTGAGAATGGTTTTGGTAAAACAACTTTTCTGCATTCGTTGCTTTGGTGCTTATATGGGCGCTTGATGGCGGATATTGACGAAACCTTTCGAAAAGAAATGTCGAATGGCGGATATAATACTACGTTGATATCCAATCTGAATGAAATATGCCGAAGAAAAATTGATACTGAAGTTGGATTAACAGAAATCTCAAGTATAAAAAAGAAAGGATACTCTGTCGAAACAGAATTTATAAAAGAGTTTTCTTGCTATTCTGTTTCATTAGAATTTACAAATGTACATATTCCATCAATTCCAAGTCAATCCTTAAAAATTACTCGAACTTATGATGTGATATTAAATCAAGAAGATGTCGAAATTTTAATTGATGGAGTGCGAAGTGAATTAACATCTGAAATTGGAAATGAAATTTTCATCAATGATTTTATTCTTAATAAAGATATTGCTCGTTTCTTTTTCTTCGATTCGGAGAAAATAGTTACTCTTGCAGAAACAAATACTATTGATGAAAAACGCAAACTTTGTTCGGCTTACAACGAAGTGTTAGGCGTAAAAAAATACGAAGATTTAAAAAGAAATCTTGAAAATATGCGCCTTCGTTTTCGGCGAAAATCAGATGATGTTGAAAATCGTAATTTATTAAATGAATTACTTTCAAAACAAAAATTACTAAATGAAACCTATGCAGAGCAAGAAATGCAATCTGTCGCCTTCAATAATCAAATTTTAATATTAAAAAAGGAAGATGAAAAATTGCAAATACAGCTTTTAAGAGAGGGAAATAGTAATTCTCTTGAAGAATTAACTCGCCAAGAAAAGTTGCTCTCTACCGTGAAAGAAAAGGACATTAACTACAAACAACAATTAAAGCAATTTTTGGAATTTGCCCCTTTTGCAATATCTGGCAAGTTGTTGTTGCAAACAAAAATGCAATTGGAAAACGACTTTGAGATCATCCAATCTCAAAATGACTTAAGAAATCAGAATTTTTTACTTTCAAATATCCTTGCCGAAATGAATGACCTGTTCAAAGATATTTCTCTTTCTGAAAAGAACAAGAAGAAGTTGGTCGATTCATTTCATACAATTATTGCTAAATACCAAAGTCATACTTCAAATGGAATTCCGTTGTTAAATATAAATAAGGACGATTTTGATGAGTTTGCATCCGTGTATTCGAACATCATATCGACCTATCGAATAGAATTTGAACATCTTACTGACGATTATCGCAAAAACAAACAAGTGCTTGAAAGAACAGCTCGCAATATATCCAATATGCACAATAAAGAAAATGATGGCATAATAAAACATATTCGTAAGAAAAAAAATGAAAGTGAACGAAAAATAGCAGAAATGGAGTTGAAAATTCGCAATCTGTACGAAAAGATAGGGGCTACAAATAGGGAACTGAATACTGTGAATAAAAAAATTGCAGAATTAAGCAAAAAAGTCAACCTTGATGATAGCGATGCAAAAAAAGATAAAGTTGCAGAACAATTAATTGACGAATTAAACGCATTTCTTGTTACGCTAAAAAATGAAAAGAAATCAGCACTCGAAACTCGCATAAAAACTACGATGAATAAATTAATGCACAAGACTGATTTTATCGGGAAAATAGATGTTATCGTTGATAATGATCTAATTGATATAAATCTTTATTCGAAAGACAACATTCCAATTAAAAAAGAAACATTATCAAAAGGCGAACAGCAACTCTATGCCACTTCGTTACTTAAGTCACTTGTGGAAGAATCGGGGATACAGTTTCCTGTATTTATTGATAGTCCATTGCAGAAATTCGATAAAAGTCATGCTAATAAAATCATTACAGAGTTTTATCCAACTGTTTCAAAACAAGTTGTTTTATTTCCACTGTTGCACAAGGAGTTAACGGAGAGTGAATTGGAAGTTATGAAACCGTATGTAAACTCTGCTTATCTACTAAAAAATAAAAACTCGCAATCACACATAGAGCAAGTTGAAATCGATAATTTAATGAAATACTAACTATGTTTTCACAAATAAAGACGAGCAGTAAAAATCGTGAGATAGTTTCCGAGTTAACAAGAAAATTCAATTTGGGTGCTGAAAATATAATTGCCCGAATTGCTATTGGCTGTTCTTTGCAATCAGGCGAGAAATTTTCGCCACTCGACGTACAGGATTCTAGAGGAAAGGAATACAGCCGAAATGTACTTTTTGGTAGTTATTATCCTATTTATGAAGCATTAATCTGTACGCATTATCAAATAAACAACAACGACAAAGATCTACCTCGTTACTTCAAAATGCATCTTGACCACGGACTAAAGCTTATTTATGAAGATGTTACAGATAATCCAAATTTAGTTGGATATGATTATTTGTTTGACAAAATAGAGAAAGGGTTAAATGAGATATGCTGAGAGAGGACTTGCAATATATAACGACAGAGTATTTACGTGATACAAATCAAATTTCAGTTCGCACTGCAAATTGTTGTATAAGTGAGGGATTGGATAATTTTCATAAAATCCTATTATTTTTTGAAGAAAATGGTTCTTTCTTTAGAAAGAAAATTAAAAATGCTGGTAGAAAGTCTTGTGAAGAATTAGATGCACTATGTTTGAATATTATTCCGAATATTGAAAAGGAAGAAAAGCACCTCTTTTTCGAAATAGCCGAGGTTAAGTCAGTCATAAAAGAATTAAATGAACTTGAACGTGAAATCTTATTTTCTATTCTTGCTTTAATTGAAAATATGGAAAAGGATATAAGAAAGAGGGCCTATATCCTAAGTAATAATAATGAGGACATTTTTAACTATGCATTTAATTTTTGTATTAAAAATGGCTATTTCCCTATGTTTGGCGTCTTTCGTATGTATTTGAATTTAGATGAAAATCGAGATACCAAGATGGCTATTGAAGTCCTTCCGATTTTTCAAGATTCTGAATCTGCAAAATTAGATGAAGTTGCAGAAAGATATGAAATATCGAGAGAAAGAGCACGTCAAATATGCAATATTGATTTTTGTAGAACTTTTGAAATATCAAGTGAAGTTATTGAGCAAAAGAAAAATGGATGTTTTCTCAAATACTCCGAATTACTTCAATCCAAAACTAATTGGGATTATATTTTGGATATGTTAAAAGGAATAGATGTTGTAAGTCGGGAGACTTATGAGCTTCAAAACTGTTTGAAAAAAGAGCAAAATACATTATCATTTGAATTTGTAGCACAAATAATAGCTTATGTTTTTAGGGATATATTTACAATCTATGGTAGTAGATTTAACAATACAAATAAGGGAGAAAATTGGAAATCTACTTTGTTGATAAGAAAAGCGTTTACAGATATTTTTGATTTTGATAAAATGAGAGAAGAATTTGAAAATATTTTGATTGAAAATGAAATTGAATATTTATTGGATATTGAAAATCACATTTCTAATTCTATGTGTTGGAAAATTTTTGATTATGATAAAATAAATAGTATTACAAAAATTACGAAAATAATATTACTCTATGAGTTCGGCTTATATAGTGATGAAATTTATGGACAAATAAAAATTCCAGCAAGCAAAGAAAGAAAACCAATAGATGTTGTTTACGATATATTAAAACAAAATGAACATCCAATGCATTTAATGGAGATTTTCTCAGAATTTAAGAGGCACTTACCAAAACACAAATACACGCTTGAAAATAATCCTAGCAAATTGCGACCTTCTTTACACAAGCACGAAGATATAACATTTGTAAATAGAAAAAGTGTTTATACCCTGAAAGAATGGAAACACATTCCCAAAGGAACCATTCGTAATAAAATAGTTGAATTTTTGGATAAGAGAGATATACCCCAATCAGTAGAAAGCATTACAGAATACGTTAATTTATTTTTTCAGACAACACAGAAAAATGTGCATAGTTCTATGCATTCAGGAAAGTATTTTGTTCAATTTAAAGGTAATCTATTCGGGCTGAAAAGCAAGCAATATTCTTCTGACTTCGGGAAAATGAAGCAGAGTGAAAGTCAACGAAAGACTTTTGAACAACGATTAAATGACTTAGAACTATTCATTGTAGAGAATGATCATTTCCCTTTTTCTACTTCTGAGAGTGATGACGAAACTTCGCTTTATCGATGGTGGGCTTTGATTGAACAAGGCCGGAAAAAACTTTCAGAAAATCAGCAAAAGGAGGTTGTTAGAATACAAAGAGAATACGCAGAGTACAAAATAAATAAAGATACTCACAAATGGAATTTGACTTACAACAAAATTAAAGTTTTTATTCTATCAAACAAACGGCTTCCTTCTGCAAAAGGAGAAGAAGAGTCTCTTTACACTTGTCTAAATAAAATTAAAAATGATTTTTATGATGACAGATTAACAGAAGAACAGCGCAGAAAATATATCGAATTAGTGAAATTGATTTAATATGCTTAAAGACAAAGACTTTAAATACAGATACTCAACAGGTAGAACCGATTTACCCTTTGATTTTTGCGAATTAGCTCTATCTAATAGCACTAAACTCGACATTGGATTAGGTTATTTCAGTTCAGCATCAATCAATGTTCTTTCTGTTGGTTTTGCACATTTCATTAGTAATGGTGGAGTAATGCGCATGTATATAAATCAGCATTTAACAGAAGAAGATTATCAACTTTTAAAGGATAGGGAAGTTGTTGATTTCGAACAATATATTTTGAACTCTTTTTTTGCAATGAAATCTACATTGTCAAAAAGAGATGAGCATTTCTTCAAGTGTTTATCTTATTTGATTCAAAGTAATCGAATAGAAATTAAAATAGTAGTACCCAAAGATGGGGGATTGGCACACGAAAAGTTCGGAGTTTTTACTGATAAAAACAGAGATAAAGTAGCATTTATAGGCTCAATGAATCTGACAGCATCTGCTTTGTTGAAAAATATCGAAACCATTGAATGTACTTGTTCCTGGAAAAGTGATGATAATATTGAGCGAATTAGGATAAGCGAACAAGATTTCAGCGAAATATGGAATGGTATAAGTGAAAACATTTTAGTTTTTCCAGCACACAAATTTTGTCAAGAAATTGTGAAAACCTATCCTAACGTTGATGCCGACGAACTTTTATTGCAAGAAAAAACATTAATCAAGAAATTGAAAAATTCGGCAACAACAGACATAAAAACTTCAAAAAGCACATCGCCAATTGAACCACACTTTCCATTTAAATATCCCGAAGGTGCGAGACCATACCAAATTGAAGCATATAATGAATGGTTAAAAAACAAGAAGCGAGGCATTTTTGCAATGGCAACTGGAACAGGTAAAACAATAACTTCGTTGAATTGTGCCTTGCAGGAATATCAAACTGACGGCGTTTACCAACTTTTAATAATGGTGCCAACTATCGCGTTAGTTGAACAATGGATTGAAGAAATTGCATTATTTGATTTTAAAAACATAATTACGGTTTTTTCCGAAAATCCTAAGTGGCGACAGCAAATTGTAAAGTTGGAAGATAAAATAAGTAGAGGTAAAAAAGTGGATTTTGTTGTTGTGTCCACATATCAATCCTTTACAAACAAAGACTTTCAGCAAATATTGTCTAAGTTACCGGATTCGATAATACTGATTGCTGACGAAGCACATAATATCGGTTCGGAGACAGTGCGTGCAGTTTTTAGGAAGTTACACATCAAGCGAAGAATTGCTTTGTCGGCAACACCAAGTCGTATATACGATGAGGAAGGAACCTCGGAATTAGAAGGTTTTTTCAACGACAAACCGCCTTATCTTTATAACTTTCCGATGAGTAAAGCAATAGAAGAAGAACGGCTGATGAAATATTGCTATTATCCAAAAATAGCGTATTTAAACGATGTGGAAATGCAAGATTACGCTGAGATTACCGAACAACTTCTTCGATTATTTGATAGTACAACCAAGCAATTCAAAGATTCGCAAAAGGCTAAAAAATTATTAATGATTCGCAAGCGGATTTTGCATAAAGCAGAAGATAAAATACGTGTTTTCAAAGAAATAATTACCGAAATTGGACAGGATAAACTGAAGTATTGTTTTGTTTATGTTCCCGAAGGCAAAAAAATGTTCGATTCAGACGAAGCTGTTTTGCATTCCAATTCAGATAACGACAACGAAACCGATTTTTATGAAGAAAATATTATCGAAAAAATGCTTGAAATAACTAAAAATATTTTTCCGAACACGACTTGTAATACATATACAGGGAAAAACAGCAAAACGGAACGAAAAACCATTTTACAAGGATTTGAAAACGGACAAATCAATGTGCTTTTTGCGATGAAATGTTTGGATGAGGGCGTAGATGTGCCACGTGCCGAATATGGAATTTTTGCATCGAGTACAGGCAATCCACGCCAATTTATTCAGCGTCGCGGGCGCTTGCTTCGGCGACATCCGGATAAAACATTTGCACATATCTATGATATGGTAGTTGTTCCCGACTTTCAATCACAGTATTATTCCAAAGAATTTTGGAATATGGAACGAAGTTTGGTGCGAGGAGAGCTAAATCGTGTTGCTTATTTTGCTAATTTAGCCACCAATAATTATACGGGCGCACTACAAGAATTAGATGATGTGGCAAAATTTTACGAAATCATATTAGCTGAACTTATTTTGAATATCAATCAATAAAAACATATATTTAATGAAAGCAGAAGAAATTTTCAAGGAGATATTGAAATCGCCTGAATTACAATCGGTTTTCCGAATTCAGACAGAAGAATTGAAAAATGTGAGTTTGCACGAAAAATCTGATTATCCTGTTATCGAAATTATCAAGGAAATAATAAACGGTCAAGAAAACCATAAAAACAAGGAGCAAATTTTCCAAATTATTCAAAAACAGATAATACAATTATAGAATATGGGCACAATTATTAAATCCGTTGGTTTTCAGAACTTTTACAATTACTATGGAAGTTTTGATGAAAATACCTATCATTTCAAAGAGGGCATCAATATCATTAATGCCGATAACAATATGGGCAAATCCAAATTCTACAATGGAATTCTGTGGATATTGAGAAACAAAGTTTATGACTCTGATGCAAGAAGAATGGAAAATGCAGATTCTTCTTATTTAAAAATGGCTTCGGGCAAAGCAATGAATAAAGGCCAAAACTTTGATATGGGCGTAAATATTACATTCATAAACGATGAAGAAAAATATTCGGTTTCCAAAAAAGTGCAATTCAGAAAAAATGCTGGTAGTTGGGTAACAAATGAGCTGTTGGAAGTAATGCAAACTGTTGATAATAGAGATATTCCGGTTTTGGATATGAACGACAAAGAAAAAATTATCCAAAAGATTATTCCTGCAGAATTGATGAATTACGCATTGCTTCAGGGTGAAACCATGGAGCAAATCGTGGATTTGTCTTCACGTAACGGATTATCATCCACTATCGAGGCATTAGCAGGAATTAATAATTTAATTGAAATTTGTGACTTAAGCAAGGATTTATCGCAACGTACAAAAAAACTTTTTAATGATAAAGAAAGAGAGATTAACTCAACGAGTGAAAGAATTACGGGCTTAATTCAAGAAAGAGAAACTCTTGAAGGAAAGATTGTAACTACTGAAACGCAAATAGAGATATACAAAACCGAACTGTCGAAAGCAAAAGAGAAAAAAGAAATTTTGGAGGCAAATCTTATGAAGACCAAAGATAGAGAGCGGTATAGAGGAATGCTTAAAAATTTTGAAAATGAAATAAAAAGACTGAAAGAGCAAAAAAACGAGAAAGAAAAGAATATTACTTCAATGTTGTTTTCTGAGAGTTGCCCTTGGATGCTAATGGGAATGCGTGAGCAGATTTCAATCTTCGACAAAAAAAGGCAAGAGCTTACAACTGATATTGCAACCCAAAAGGCGGTAGGCAGTCCAATCGTATTGCCTGAAGGTTCACCTGACGTACCTTCTCTGCAAAGAATGTTGCGAACCGAAATCTGCGAAGTCTGCGGGCGTTCCGCCCCAAAAGACGGAGAACATTGGAAGCACATTAAAATGGTGTTGGAAAGACCCGCAAATAATTCAAATCCAAACAGAAACAATTTCAATCAATTTTATAGTAGTATTCAAACTTCGGTAGGTGCCTTTTTTTTGAGTATTCCAAAAATAGATGAAAGTCTACTAAATTACAGAGAAAAAATTGATGAGTTGGACAATTTAATCTCAGAAAAGGAAGAAGAAAGAGAAAACGCGAGAAACGAATTTCTAAATGCGGGTGGCAGTGAAATTGGCTCAGACAATACCGACAAGCAAACCATAGCAGATTATACACTTGCTGAAAAAACGATTAACAAAAAAGAGGACGAAATTAAAAAAGCAGAAGATGCCATAAAAGCTTGGAATATACGATTAAGCCAAATAGAAACAGAAATTGAGGAAATCGGATCATCAAAGGAAATTGGAAAATTTCGCAACTTTAAAGAAACAATGGCAAGTGTAGAATATATTTTGAACAACACTAAGGATCGGATTTTTGATGAGATTTTGAAATCCTTGGAAATCAACGCAAACACAAAATATCAAGAACTTACATACGGCAATCTTTCAACAGGTGGTAGATTAAACTTTAATAAGCAAGCAGATGGTACGGTGCAAGTGTCTATCAAAAACATCAATGATGGAGAACTCACGGGGCTTGGTACCGGTTTTCAGCGTATGAAGCAATTGTCAATTATTATGGCGATTATTTCTTCAAAAATTGGGAATAAGCGATTTGACTTTCCGTTTATTTCGGACGCACCTTTCTCTGAATTTGGGGACAATTTTATTAATAATTTTTTTGATATTGCACCCAAAGTCTTCACGCAAAGCATTATCCTCATAAAAGAATTATATGACTCCAAATCCGATGTTTATTTGAATGATTTGGGATTGAAAGTTCTGAAAAAAATGGAAAACGGCGAAATTCCCGGTACATTTTATGTGAATGTTATCGAAGAAAAAGCCGACACTACAAATTTGGTAACAAAAAATAAACCCTATGTAAATTAGAATATTATGGATGGTTCACAATTGAGAGATTTAATCGGTCAAAAACGACCAAGATATAAAGAGCAATATAAGCCTTTGATTGAAAGTATTTCAAAAAAAGGAGATTCAAGTGGCAAAGGAGATTTTTCTTCTTTTGGGGCATTTTATCAAACTTATATGTATGCTTTTATAATTGGTTATAAATTAGGTAAACAGAACTTTATTCTACAAAATGAAAAATCAAATGACTTTTTTGTGTTTTCACAATGGAGTCCAATTGCAATCCGTGACTATATTGTTATGCTATTATTGAATAAATCAGAAGATTTTGGGTTTAAATGGATTGAATTAGAAGATGCAAGCTCTGAGACTATAGAAATATTTGTTGCTGAATTTATTCGTCAAATGGAAGGTTATGCCAATGCCGGTTTTGAGTATTTGCAAAATAAATGGGATAATGAGAACATGATGTTCCGTAATCCTTTTGTCTTTGTCAAAATTTTGGAGGAATTAATTTCGTGATTTTTGCTTAAAATTTTAATTAATGATTTCATCTAATGATATTTTTAAATTACTGAATAGCACCGAAAGCGCCCACATTGAACGCACAACGTCCACAGACAATATGGACAAATTCTGTCAGGCTATTTGTGCCTTTTCCAACGATATTTCGGGAAGTGGGAAGAACGGGTATTTGATTATAGGTGTTCATGACAACGGAACACTGTCAGGTTTAAAGGTAGATGATAAACTATTACTGAAAATTTCGAATATTCGCACAGATGGAAATATTTTGCCACAACCTGTTATGATAGTTGAAAAATTTTCACTTGATGACGGCGATGTGTTGGTTGCGGAAGTTCAGCCCTCTGAGTTTCCGCCGGTTCGCTATCGTGGGCGTATTTGGGTGCGGGTTGGTCCGCGGAAAAGTATTGCTA
>ENA-UOOR01002660-UOOR01002660.1-fermentation-metagenome-genome-assembly--contig:-NODE-2660-length-17552-cov-26.862033_pt1 | contig 17552 bp, 18 predicted proteins | sample MGYA00245780_ERZ724029 | MGnify/ENA primary metagenome ERZ724029 (study PRJEB28704, sample SAMN03018315) | fermentation metagenome | biome: anthropogenic terrestrial biome; feature: soil... | reverse complement strand
TTTTTATTCAATTCTTTGGAAAACTCTATTGTAGCATCTTACTCCCCATGCTTTACCATTTCTGATTAAGAATCGCATAGTTGTGCGCTGTTCATCAGGTTTATTAATATTTCTGGCACTGAAAAGGGTTTCTTCACAGTAATATAACTTTAAATCCTCATCATAATATTTTGCAAATAAATTTGAATCTTCATCTTTTGTTACAATACAATATGATGGAACTGCTTCTCTGCTTATGTAGGTACCAATCACAGCTTCAGGTATACTGAATTTATTTCCTGAAGGTATTGCAAAGCTATGAGAAGTACTTAAGGGTAGTCCCAAAATTAAATTATAACAAGCCCAAATAAAAGGCTCCGCGGAAATATCTCCTTGATTACATAAAGCTGTCATTGAGTATCCGCCCATAATTAACCCGCCATTAGTTGAAACCCCATGAAGTCCTCCGGAATGCTCACAAATAACATGTCCATTAAATAGGCGTTTATTTAAACCAAAACAGTAAAAAGGATAACGGGTTTCTGGAAATTCACGACCTATGAGTATTTCAACAGCTTTTGGATCGATAATTTGTTTTCCTTCAAATTTACCATTTTGTGAAAGCATTTGATAATATTTTGTTATGTCTCTTGCAGTAGACTTTACACAAGCGCAGCCACGATAAGGAGGAAGAACCGACCATATTTGATCAGAATATAGATTTCCATCATCATCTAAATCAAACAAATCTGTAATATCGCCATTTGCTAAGAAAATAGCTTCTTTTCCGTCCAAATCAAGAACTGTTCGAGTCATCGATAAAGGCTTGAAAATTCTTTCATTGAGGAATTCTTCAAGGGAAATGCCGGCAGCTTGGTCAACTACATAAGAAAGAAGCGCATAGGCATCATTAGAATAACTCATGCATTCGCCGGGAGCTCCCAATGGCTCATATGCTCCACTATTAGCAATATAATCTATAATATCTTCAATTTTATCCATTTTATTAGGTGCATTTTCCCTAAGTTTACGGGATGCTTCAGAATGTCTTTGCGGAGTATTCATTACAATAGACCATTCTAATGGAGGAATTGGCGGTATTCCCGCTGTATGCATTGCCAAATGGCGTAATGTTACGCTTTCTCTTGGAGTTCCCGGAATAGAAAACTGTGGAAAATACTTTACAACCGGGTCTGAAAAACTTAATTTTCCTTCTGTTTCAAGAATAGCACAAGCTAAAGTAGTCATTGACTTGCTCATAGAAGCAATACCAAAAATAGTATTTACTCCAACAGGCCTATTTTTTTTTATGTCGCAGTAGCCATAGCCCTTTTCAAATATAATTCCTTCCGGTCCTCTTAAACATATTGATAGACCGGGATATTGCTTTTCTTTAAATAAGCTTTCCAAATAAACATCAAGTTCTTTTGTATTGTACATAATAATCCCCTTCCTATAACTTGAATTACACATTTAAGCAAATATTACATCAAGAAAATTTTGCTGTCAATGAATATGTTTTATTGTCAAATATTTTCGAAATTCTGGCATAAATATTGCATATTTGTATTAATGTATTAATTTCTTAAAATCTCAATATTATAAAATTGTTATAAAGTAATGGTACACTTCATAACATGATTTAAAGAAAACATTTTCAGTCCAAGACAATCAAACTCAATTACAAAAGGGAAGGAGATGTATTTTATGCGAAAATATATTTTAAAAAGATTAGGTATGGGAATGGTGTTGTTATTATGCGTATCATTTTTGGTCTTCAGCATGCTATTCTTAATGCCTGGCGATCCGGTAACTATTATGGCGGGACCGTTGGTAAAAGCAGAAAACTTAGAAAGCCTAAGGGTACAATATGGATTGGATAGACCCTTAATGGTTCAATATGTAGATTGGTTAACACGTATTATTTTCCATCGTGATTTTGGTATATCGTATAAATATAGAATAGACGTGTGGTCATTACTTGAAAATAGTATACCCATAAGTCTTAAACTAACAGTAACTACATTGATAATCAGTATGGTAATTGCAGTTCCGTTAGGGTTGCTATGTGCATACAAAAAGGATACTTTATTTGACAGAATAACAGTAAATACTTCGTTGGTTTTAACAGCCATACCATCATTTTGGTTAGCGGTAATTTTAATGCTGATTTTTGCGATTAAGCTGAAATGGTTTCCACTTAGCGGGTTTGAAACCTGGAAAAATTATGTTTTGCCCATAAGCACCGGAGTTGTCGGTGGTTTGGCAAGCACCATACGCTTAACAAAATCAGAAGCATTGGATGTTTTGAGGGAAAAATATGTAACAACAGCATATGCAAAAGGATTAGACACTAAAACGGTATTGATAAGACATGTGCTTAGGAACTCTTTGATTGTAATTACGGTTAACTTGTTTATGTCTTTACCTTGGCTGATTTCAGGTTATATTATTATAGAAAGAATTTTTGGGATACCAGGTATGGGCAATTTGATGATAAATTCTATAATACAGCAGGATTTTAATGTGGTGCAGGCATGTATATTGATAATTACAGCACTTACAATAATATGCAACATACTTAGTGATATTGTTCTGGGTATATTAGATCCCCGAATAAGAATTTCAGTAACAGGAGGGGACAAATAATGAACGAAAGCTTGGCTAAAGAATTCTTACAGTCATGTTGTAAAAATAAAAACTTTATATTAGGTTTTGTTATTGTGATAAGTATTATTATTTTTGCATTATTTGCAGAACAAATAGCTCCATTTCCATACGATGAAGCACACCCTGAGGATATTTTAGTACCTCCAAACGCAAAATATATTTTTGGTACTGATAATATGGGCAGGGATCTGTTTAGCAGAATAATTTATGGTACAAGGATTACTCTTAAGGTTGCATTGATAGGAGCAGGTCTTCAATTGGTTTTTGGTGTTTCGATCGGATTAATTTGTGGATATTTCGGTGGAATTGCCGATAGGATGTTAACATTTGTGGCAGATTTAACTTGGTGCATTCCCGGAATGATAATGGCACTTGCAGTTGTAACAATAATCGGTTCGGGGCTTACTAATGCTATTATAGCCATAGCTATTGTAAATTGGGCTTCCTATGCAAGAATGGTAAGGGCGAAAACAATGTCAATCAAGAATCAAGCATTTATAGAAACAGGAATATCATTTGGCGAAAATGCAATATCTATAATGCTGAGATACATTTTACCGAATATTGTACCTATATTAATAGTTACTGTTTCCATGCAATTACCGGGAACAATTATGTCTACTACTACACTTAGCTTTCTTGGAGTCGGTTCACAACCTCCGTCTCCGGATTGGGGTTTAATGGTTTCAGAAGGAATAAATTTCATTTCCCGAGGACCATGGTTATGTATTTTCCCTGGACTGGCATTAGTATATACAGTATTTGGATTTAATGTTTTAGGAGAAGGTTTACGTGATTTGCTTGATCCTAGAATGAAATCGCAATAGGAGGAGAGCATATGAGTGAAGAATTGTTGAGACTAAAAAATTTATATGTGGATTACAAGGTAAAGGATGGTTATTTATCTGCTGTGAAAAATGTATCTTTTACTATTGAAAAAGGCGAAATATATGCCATAGTAGGAGAATCCGGATGTGGAAAATCAACTATTGCACATACAATTTTACGGCTTTTACCGGACCATAATGAAATAATTAAAGGAAATATATTCTTTAATGGAGAAGACATTAATAAATTTACGGAGAAACAACTTGAAAGCATCCGAGGTAAAGAAATAGGTATGATTTTTCAAAACCCTCTTGATTCTCTAAACCCTGTTTACACTACGGGATTCCAGGTTGCAGAAGGGATTATGCTTGACAATGTAACAAAAGAAGAGGCTTGGAACAGAGTTATAAAACTATATAACGATGTTAAAATGTCTGATGCTGAAAAAAGAGCTGAAAGCTTTCCTCATGAGTTGTCGGGAGGTATGAGACAGCGTGTAATGATTGCCATGATGCTGGCGAGAACGCCTAAGTTATTAATTGCTGATGAGCCTACAACAGCTCTTGATGTAACCATAGAAGCCCAAATTTTAAATATAATAAAAAAACTAAGAGATGATTTTGGCACTTCAGTTATGTTGATAACTCACAATTTTGGTTTAGTTGCAGAAGTAGCTGATAGAGTTGCTGTTATGTATGCAGGAGAAGTGGTGGAGCAGGGAACTGTATATGATATATTTGATAATCCCAAACATCCGTATACTAAATTACTCATAAAAGCATTGCCAAGAATAACAAAGACAGAAGGTCGTTTGCAAACTATAGATGGTACCGTTCCGCGTTTGACTGAAATAATACCCGGCTGTAGATTTGAAAATAGATGTCCGTATGCTATGGATATATGTAAAGAAAAGGATCCTGAAATCAAAACAGTAAACAAGTTCCATTCCTATAGATGTCATCTGCATGAAGGAGGTGAAATATAATGAATGATGCCGTTGTTGAACTAAATAATTTGAAAAAGTATTTTATAATAAACAAAGGATTTAAAGAGAAAAAACTTGTTGTTAAGGCAGTTGATGATGTTACTTTAACAATTAACAAAGGTGAGATAGTTGGATTGGTTGGCGAATCCGGAAGTGGGAAAACTACTTTGGCAAGAGTATTGCTAAATCTTACAAAACCTACAGACAGTCATGTTATATTTAACGGAATAAACCTTTCCAAAGCAAAAAGAAAAGAAATAAAAAAATTTCGAACCGAAGTAGCAGTTGTTTTTCAAGATCCGGCATCAAATTTGAATCCCCGTGATACAGTTATGAGATCTATTACAAGACCCTTAATTCTTCATGGTATGCCAAAAAAACTTGCTAAAGAAAAGGCTATAGAAACATTAGAACTTGTTAAAATGGATATTAGATATCTCAATAGTTATCCTCACCAATTATCCGGAGGTCAATTACAGCGTATTGCTATTGCACGAGCTTTGGTTTTAGAGCCAAAGGTAATGATATTGGATGAGCCTACTTCAGCCTTGGATATTTCCGTACAGGCTCAAATATTGAATTTACTAATTGATTTACAGGAAAAATTTAAATTAACATACCTGGTTATTACGCATGACCTTAATGTAATTAGATATATAAGTGATAGGGTGGCGGTAATGTATTTGGGTAAGCTTGTAGAATACGGACCGACAGAGGAGGTAATTAATAATCCGAAACATCCATATACTATGGGCTTGATGGCTGCATCCCCAATACTTAATCCTCATGATAGAAACAAAGAGAAGCATATAATGCAGGGAGATCCCGGAAGCTTGATTAATTTGCCTTCGGGCTGCCATTTTCATCCAAGATGTCCTTATGCAACAGAGCGTTGTATTAATGAAGCACCTGCCAATTTAATTTTAGATTCACATCAGGTTGCTTGTTTTAAATATGAAAACATGAAAATATCAGAATGTATTGATTAGTAATTTATCAATAAAACAAATAATATAATTATAGGGAGGAAGAAATGAAAAGAAGTAAGTTAATTTTTGTTATTTTAGCAGTAGCTTTAGTTATGACCAGCTTTACAGGATGTGGTAAAAGCACAGACACTAAAGCCTCAGGAGAAGGTAAAGTCTTAATAATTCAAGACTCTGCATGGGAAGGCGTAGATCTTTTCCAAGTATCTTCCTGGAATGATATGCAGTGTTTATTGGCAGATCCTATTCTTGAAAAAGATCCTGAAACAGGTGATACACTTCCCGGAATTGCTTCTGAATCGAAATGGAGTGAAGATGGTCTTACTTGGACACTTACTTTTCCGGAAGGTATGAAGTATTCAACTGGTGAACAAGTTGAACCGGAAGATTTTATCGCAAGTGTTGAGTATGGTTTAGAAGTGAGCCCTTATGCAGACGGTTACAGAGCAATTGAGTCAATGGAAGTTGACGGACGTAATGTTATTGTTCATTTGAGTGAATACCAGGCAGATATGCTTTTTAATTTTCAGAGTTGTTTTGTAGGCATGATGGACAAAGATGAACTTGACAAAATGACCGCAGATGAAAAACTTTGGGGTATTCACCCTTACGGAGCATATTATCTTGATGAATATCAGCCTGGTGCATATGCAGTTTTAAAGGCTAATGAAGGTTACAAAACTAATAATCCTATGTTGAAAAATCAGGGTACTTCTCCTGTAAAAACTATAAAGGTTGTTTTCTCAGGTGAGAGCTTTACATTTGCACAGGGTGTTCAAAATGGCGATTATGATGTTCTCTCAACAGTACCGTCAGAATATTATAGCGAGCTGAAAAAAGCAGAGAACATTGATATGTTTGAAGCTTATGGTGCGGAAGTAAATTATGTAGAACTTAATATGACTGATCCTCTTTTCCAGGACATTAATATTCGTAAAGCATTAATCCATGCTGTAAGCAGAGATAATTTAGGAAGCTATTTAAGTGAATTCGAAACTCCTGCATACAGTTTAGTATTAAGGAAATGTTTGAATTATTCAGAGGAAGCTGTTGATTACTATAAGACAAATTATGGATACGATCCTGAACTTTCTAAGAAACTATTGGCTGATGCAGGATGGACAGATACAAACAATGACGGATTTGTAGATAAAGATGGTAAAAACTTTGTATTTGAATTTGACTGCAGAGATTCAGAAACTGCAAAGAAAGTTGCACAGTCTCTTCAAATTGACTTAAAAACAGTTGGAATTGACATGCAAATAAAGACACAAAACTGGTCATATGTTAACCAAGACGTAGTTGACGGTAATTTCCAAATGGCTTACTTAGGATTAGGTTGGTCAGAGCCATTCTTATTAGTTGATAACTTCTGTGGCAGAAATGTTGAATGTACTAATCCGGATCCAGAAAACTACTATGCAATGGTAAATAAGGCAAGAAAAACAGTTGATTATGATGAAAGAACCGAACAAATCACAGCTATTCAGAAAAAGTTGTTTGATTATTGTACAATTATTCCTTTGGTAGATAACAACGGATATCGTTGCTGGAGATCTGAAATACAAGGTATAGTACATACACCTACAGGTGGATTCTACCTTGGCGATGTAATTACTGATGCAAATGGTAATTTTAGAAATGTTAAATAATTCAAACTAAAATTATAAAAATAAAAGCAAGTGGTTGGTCACTTGCTTTTGTTTTTATGCTTATTTTATAAATACTCTTTTAATCCTTTAGCTTCTTTCCCTAAAAATCCCATTGTGGTTCCCGAGTGATAGAGTGAACTTATAATTGATTCTTCAACCGCTTCTATTGAAGCTTCAAAAACCTTGTCAATATGATCATCAAAGAACATTTTTGTTTCAATGATATCCTTTTTGCTGTAGTGAGGTATTCTGTTTGCGGTAGTAAAGGCTATAGCCACGTCACCGCTGCCGTTACCCATGTATGAGCCGGTTTTGCCAAGCGATATGGTTGCCCTTTTGGCTACTCTTTTTAACTGTCTTTCAGAAAGTGGAATATCTGTTCCTATGATAATAATAATAGAGCCTTCATCCTTTTTTGCAGTACCTTTTATTCTCCTGCCAATATGGTCTCCTCCTATTATCAAATTTCCAGAAGAGCCGAAGTTAGACATTACCAAAGCTCCGATGGTATATTCTTTACCATCTGCTTCTATAATTCTTGATGAAGAGCCTATCCCTCCTTTAAATCCGAGGCAGCACATGCCTGTGCCGCCTCCTACTGAACCTTCTTCGAAGTATTCAGATGGGGAGTTAAGAGCATTTAGAACATCTTTTTCAGTCACGTGAAGACCCCGGATATCATTTAATCTGCCGTCATTGCATTCTGTAACTAAACAATTTACGGTTCCTGTGTCAATACCTATATCTTCATTTTGTTTTAGCATATATTTTATCAATGCTGTTGTGGCTGTACCTACGCTGAGAGTATTAGTCATAACGATAGGTGTTTCAATTGTTCCCAATTCTTCAATTTGCAGTAACCCCACACTTTTTCCGAAACCATTTAAAACAGCCGATGCAGCCATTACTTTCTCCTGAAAAATATTACCCTCGTGAGGAAAAATAACGGTAACGCCTGTATTTATGTTATCCTTTTTTATTGTACTATGTCCTACTCTTACACCTTCTATATCTGTAATAAGGTTTTTTTTGCCTTTTTTATGCTTTCCAAATAGATTTATTTCGCTGTTAACCGGTAAGCCCATAATTTCCTCCATTAAATGAATTAAGCAATAATTTATCACAATATATATAAGCTTGTAAATATATATTTTGTATTTGATGTATTTATATATTGCAACTATTATGCCAATTTAATATATGAAAATAATTAAATTTAAAAGGAAAAATATTAAAATAACAGTAAGTTTATTATAAAAAATAAAATTAAACCTATTATAAATATGAATGACATGAAATTTTACCCATATATACCCCATTTAATTCATATTATAACCTATTAAAACCAATTTCTGTTTTATTATATATCTGTAAGGCATAGAAATAATGGCCCGGACTTTATCAAAGAAATACCGTATTTATAAATAGCTATTGAATAATGAATATATTTTCATGTATAATGTAAGATACGGAGGGTGCAAATGATACATAAAATTATTAAAACAGCCATTCAAATAGCAATAATTTATATTATTTATATGTCGGGAAATTTTATTAGCAATTTAATTGCTGATATAATTGTTATTCCGGGAAATATAATAGGGATGGTAATATTATTGACACTATTGACAACTAATGTTTTGAAGCTTTCCATGATTGAAGAAACAGGTAATTTCATGCTTAAATATATGGGGTTTTTCTTTGTGCCCTTAACTGTAGGTCTTATGGAATCATATAAGCTCATACAAAGCAGCATTATACAAATATTGGTTATTTTAGTTTTATCCTGCATTATTGTAATGTTTGTTTCGGGAAAGGTTACGGATTTATTGATTTCATACGGCAAGGAGAAAAGCCATGATTAATGCATTAATAGCAGTTTTTTACATACTGATTACAATCATTTTATTCAGATTGAGTATTTTTATAAGTAATAAATTTAAAACAGCATTTTTAAATCCGATACTAATAACTGCCATTATTATAATCATAATTTTAAAAGTATTTAATATACCATATTCCGATTATAACAAGGGCGGCGGTCTTATAGCCTCAGTCCTTGGCCCTATTGTTGTAGTGCTTGCCATACCTCTTTATAAAAACAGGTATGATTTAATGAAAAACTTTGTTCCGATTATGGGAGGAATAACAGCAAGTATAATTACATCGGTCCTATCGGTAACGGTTTTGTGTAAACTGTTCGGAATTGATAAAACAATAATTTTATCAATGTTATCAAAATCAATTACAACTCCGATGGCTGTTGAATCGACGAAGCTTTTGGGCGGAAATGAAGCCGTAACTGTTTTAGCAGTGGTGCTCACCGGTTTAATCGGAGCAGCTGTGGCACCTGCTGTTATTAAAATTGGAAATATTAAAAGCAATATTGCAAAGGGAATTGGAATAGGCTCCGCATCACATGCCATAGGAACTACCAAGGCTGTTGAGATGAACGAGGAAGCAGGAGCAGCCAGCGGCCTTGCAATTGGTGTAACCGGTTTATTGACCATAATAGCGATAATCATTTTTGCATAGGAGATGCCATGGGTGTTAATTTATCAAAAATTAAAAAAGAAGATATGGAGTATATTTACAGATGGTTTTCTGCCGCTGAGTTTTTAAAGTATTATGATTATTATCCCCCCATTCCTTTAACTAAAGATGAAGTGGATAAGGTTTTTAGCGATTATGAAAACGGTAAAAAATCCGAAGTATTTGCTGTAAGGTTAGAGAACACTATTATAGGTGTTGCGGGATATGATGATATAATAGAAGAAAACCAGGTAGCAACACTGTTTATAGGCTTAGGAAATGAAAATGAAAGAGGCAAAGGGTACGGCTTGGAAGCTATGCGGCTTTTGCTGGAATATGGCTTTAAAAACTTAAATTTTCACAGAATTCAGCTTAATGTTTTGGAATTTAATAATAGAGCAATTTCCTTATACGAAAAATGCGGATTCAAGAAGGAAGGAATTTTTCGAGAGTTCGTATTAAGGGATGGTAAAAGATATAATTTGCTTTTATACGGTCTGTTAAGAAATGAGTGGATTAAAAAAAGATTCTGAGCAAGAATCCTTTTTTCAATAAATAATAAATTTGGGGACATTCCTTCATGGATTTACTTCACAGGCTTACCCACCGTGAAGGTGTGTCCCCATACATATTTACGCTATGTTGCTTTCAATCATTCTTGCAAAGGAAGACATGGGCTTCACACCGATTTCCTTTGATGCAATTCTTCCTTCCTTAAAGAAAATTACGGTAGGGATGCTTTGTATTCCGTAACGAATAGCTAATTCCTGCTGTTCATCCACATCTACCTTCGCCACATTTATTTTTCCGCTGTACTGATCAGCTATTTTTTCTATTACCGGTGCTACCATTCTGCAAGGAGCACACCATGTTGCCCAGAAATCTACAAGAACATATCTGCTCTGTTTAATCATATCGTCAAATTCCTGAGTATTGTTAATAATTTTTATTTTTTCTGTCATTTTAATTCTCCTCTTTATCTATTTGTAATGCTGCATGTTGGGCAGCAATCAAGCCTTCGCTGACAGCCTTTGAAAGCTGAAGGGGTTTTCCTGTAATATCACCTGCCGCATATAATCCGGAAATGTTGGTTTCCATGTGTTTGTCAACATTGATAAAGTTTCCGTCAAGCTCCAAACCGTCAATCAATGCGGTAGGTGCAACAGCATCTCTAAGCATAAATACAGCGTCGGTATTTATTGTTTCATTTCCCGTATTTATTGCTTCAACAGTGTTTTCACCTATAATTTCCGTTATACTTCCATTAATAAATTTAATGTCATTGCTTAAATTTTCAGGCTGGGGCTTTTTTGATATAAAAGTTACATTTACCCCAATGCTTTGCAAAAAGTTTGCTTCTTCCCATGCATCCTTGGACTGATCCCATACAACAGCATTTTTACCTCTGTAAAGCATTCCATCGCATGTAGCACAGTAGCTCACTCCGCTTCCTAAAAGCTTTGCCTCTCCGGGCAGTTCTTTGATTTTTGATATTCCCATTGCAAGTATTACTTTTTTTGATTCGGCTATTTCACCGTTTATATTAACCATGAAGCTTTCGCCTAAAGGAAGAATATTGACTACCATTCCTTCCTCTATTTTTATACCCATAGCTTCTGCATGTTCTTTAAACTTATCCATCAATTCTTTTCCGCTTACATGGTAAAAACCTAAATGATTATCCACTTGCTCAGCTTTTGTTAAATAATTTTCTTTATTAGAAAAAATACGTACTGTCTTACCTCTTGTCAGAGCATTTACAGCTGCGGATAATCCTGCAGGACCTGCTCCTATTATGATAATATCAACTAAATCTCCCATATTAACCTCTCATTCTTCAGGATTTATTACAGTCAGTTCATTTACGCTTACATTTCTTGAGCACTTAGGGCAATAATACCTATGCTCAATTATTGAGCTGCAATTTTCATGTACCAATTTTTTATAACATGTGTTTAAATATTTTTGTCCCCACAATATCAAACTGTTGAATACATCTTCCAAATCAAAACCCTTTTCCGTAAGAACATATTTATATCTTGGCGGATGCGACTGGTAGATGCTTCTCTCGATAAGCTCATCCGCTTCCAATGCTTTTAGTCTCTCAGACAAAAGGTTTGTCGGAATTCCTTCAAGCCGGTCTTTAATTTCATTGAATGTTTCATTACCTAAAAACATTTGGTGCAGTATTAAAAGTGACCATCTGTCACCTATTATGTTTAATGTTTGAGCTATATTACAGTGTAAATTATATTGCTTCATTACTTCTCCTCACAGTCTCAAAAAGCTAAAATTCTGCTTATTGTAGTAAATGTTCCCGTTAATGTCATAATTCCTATGATGACTAAAATAATTCCGCCGATTTTTATGGTATACTTTACTAAGTTTCTTTTTTCCTTAAAGAAGTACAATGTTTCTGTTGTAAATATACCTAAAATTATAAAGGGTATCACAAATCCCAAGGTATATATTAAAACCAGCAAACTTCCCGCAAATGTATTTTCAGAATGTGATGCCAATATTAAAACCGAAGACAGTGCAGGACCTACACATGGTGTCCATGCAAAGCTGAATGTTAAACCCATTATGTAAGCAATTATAGGATTCATTTTTGCAGAGTCAATATTTATATGTATTCTTCTTTCCATTTTTAAGAAATTAAGCTTTATAATATTCAGTTGGACAAGACCCATAACTATAATTATTATACCGCCTATTTTACTGAATAAATCCCTGTTCTTATTAAAAAATATACCCAATGCCGAAAATGATAAGCCCAATAGAAAAAATATGCTGGAAATACCTAAAACAAAAAATAAAGAGTTGAGTAAAACTTTTTTTCTTTCATATACAATTGTGCCGTCACTACCGACCTTTCTTCCGTTGCCTGCCAAGTAGCTGATATACACAGGAATTAGGGGAAGAACGCATGGAGAAAAGAAAGATAAGAATCCCTCAGTAAAAACCAAAAGTGTACTTAAATTAATTGTTAAACTTGCACCTCCCATGTATCCTCCCACATTATTTTTTATTTAATATAGCAAAGTAACTTTACTTTGTCAAGTAACTTTAAAAAATAAATTTAGTTTTTTATTGAATTTTTTTAATTATATGTTAGTATATTTTATGTAAAGAATGTTATTACATGAAAGCGAATTATACAATAGGAGATGATAATCATTTTAAATTTTAAATGCTTGACCCTTGAGGACAAAGAAATTATTGAAAAATATGTTGATAAAAATAATTTAGAGTCCTATGAATATTTGTTTTCATCCTTGTATATGTGGAGAAAGCTTAATAACGTAAAATATGCGGTATTGGACAATGTGCTGATAATTGAAAAAAATGAGGAAGGCAAAGGTACATTTTATGCTCAGCTTTTTGGTTACAACAAGGATAATTTAACAAATATTATAGATGAACTAATTAAAAGGAATTTAAACTTCACAGACAGGGACTATTTATTTGGTGATGTGGATGATGAATTTGTGGAGGATTTAAGAAAATATACGGATTTTAAATTTGAGGCCGTCGAAGATATTGATGATTTTGAATACATATATAATACAGAAGATTTAATTGAATTGAGAGGTAAAAAATATCACAGCAAAAAAAATCATGTAAATTCTTTCTTAAAAACGTACACATATGATATAAGAACAATCAATACTGAAGAAATAAAAAATGATTGCATGGATTTGCTTCACAAATGGCACGATGAGGTTGCAGTAACAGTGGATAAGGAAATGCTTATGGAAATAGATGCAATTAAGGATTTATTCAGGGAGCTGCACTTTTTCGACTTAGATTCTATAGCTGTTTATGTTGATAATCAGTTGGCAGGTTTTGCGGTAGGTGAAAGAGTAAATGACAAAATGGCTGTTATTCATGTGGAAAGAGGCGAAATTGCATACAAGGGTATATATGCATTTTTGAACAAACAATTTTTGGTGACAAGCTTTTTGGATACGGAATTTGTAAACAGGCAGGAAGATACAGGCAATGAAGGATTAAGAAAGGCAAAGAAATCATATCACCCTGTCAAAATGGTAAATAAGTATTTGGTGAAATTGAAATAAAAATAAAATCAAACAGTCGCTTGATACAAAGCGGCTGATTTAATATTAAGATTTACAGATAATAAGAATAAGGTGCGGAGCTATTCTTTTACCTAAACTTTTTAAAGTATTTTAAGTTTCAATAAAGAAAAGAAGGATATAATTATAAAAAAGAAAGGAGCGAAAATTATGGATGATAATGAAAAATTAAATGATAATTTTATCAATAATGAAATGCAACAAGAGAACTATTCAAATGAAAATACTCTGAATGAAGATACTTCAAATGGTATTAATTTTGTTATGAAGGAACCTGAAATTAAAAAACCAAAAAAGCGAGGAAGGAAATCGGCTATTAGTTACATTGCAGTTGCATTGGTGGCTGCAATAATCGGGGGTCTGTCGGGAAGCTATATAGCAACGAGCAAATTAAATACTTTTGCTGAAGAACAAAAGGAAAAATCAACAATCAGCGCCCAGGAAGTGAACATTAATTTAACGGATGATGTTTATTTTGCTGTAGCGGTTGCAGAAAAGTCACAAAAAACAGTAGTAGGTATAACAACTGAGGTTGAGCAGCAAATTAATACATTTTGGGGTCCTCAAACAAGAAATTCGCAACACATGGGCTCCGGTTTTATTGTAGATTCAAACGGATACATTGTTACAAATTCACATGTTATAGGTGATGGGTTATATAAAAGTATTACAGTTTCATTAATTGACGGTTCGACGGAAGTTGGTGAAGTATTGTGGTATGATACAACATTGGATTTGGCAATTGTAAAAATAAATAAGACAGGGCTTCCGGCAGCTGAATTAGGTGATTCTGATGAGCTAAAGGTTGGAGAGCCTGTCGTAGCCATCGGAAACCCAATGACCTTAGACCTTGAAAGAACTGTTACTCAAGGTATAATAAGCGGTCTGAACAGATCAATAGCATTTGAAAACGGAACCGTTATAGAACCTCTTATTCAAACCGATGCATCAATAAATTCAGGCAACAGCGGCGGTCCATTGTTTAATGCCAAAGGACATGTAATTGGAATCAACACGGCTAAAATGACTTCGGCGGAAGGATTAGGCTTTTCAATACCCATTAATACAGCAAAACCGATTATAGAGCAAATAATTAAGGGAGGCACCTTTAAAAGCGTATATGTAGGTATTAACGGAATGGATGTTGAAACATATGAAATGGGTTATGGAATAGATTTAATTGCAGATTACGGCGTAATTATAATTGAAACATTTAAGGATTCTCCGGCTTCAGAGGCAGGAATTCAGCCAAATGATGTTGTAATTGCAATTGATGGAAAAAAGATTGAGGATATGTCTGATCTAAAAAGAAAACTATATGAATACAAAGATGGAGATAAATCAGAGTTTACGATTTTAAGAAATGGAGAAGAATTAAAATTAACCGTAACTTTAAAAGCTAAACCGGATACGTTTTAAGGAAGGGGGACACACCTTAAATGTAAGGCGACTCTCCGCGGGCAAGCCATTTAAGGAATGTCCCCGTACATGGAAGGGTGACACACCTTAAATGTAAGGTGACTCTTTGCGGGTGAGCCATTTAAGGAATGTCCCCGTACATGAAGGGGGACACACCTTAAATGTAAGGAATGTCCCAGTACACAAAAAAACAGGAGAAACTAAATCTCCTGTTTTTTATGTAAATTATTATTCTACTCCGAAGCGTTTTAAATTCGGTGAAACAATTAAATTTGCATCTGTTGCTGCAACAACATCTTCAACCGTTGCTTCAGGTCCTAATTCTTCAAGAACCAAACCTTCTTTTGTTACTCTCATAAGACCCATTTCCGTTACTATAATATCAACTTGTTCCTTAGCAGTTAAAGGAAGTGTACATTGTTTCAATATCTTTGGCTTTCCTTTTTGTGTGTGTGTCATTGCAATTATAACTGTATTTGCACCAACAACCAAGTCCATTGCTCCGCCCATGCCCGGAACCATTTTGCCCGGAATTTTATAGTTTGCAAGATTTCCTTTTTCGTCTACTTCCATTGCTCCCAATACTGTCGCATCAACATGTCCGCCTCTGATAATTCCAAAGGATGTGGCACTGTCAAAGAACATTCCGCCGGGAACTATTGATGTAGGCATTCCGCCTGCATTAACAAGCTCCCAATCTTCTTTTCCCTCAGCAGGAGCAGGACCTAAGCCTAAGAAACCATTTTCTGACTGAAATGTTACATCCATACCTTCAGGTATGAAATTTGCAACCATTGTAGGAAGACCTATACCTAAGTTAACAACGTCACCGTCTTTTAATAATTCAGCAACTCTTTTTGCTATAACTTTTTTTGCATCCATTATTTGTCACCTCCAACTATATAGTCAACAAATATACCAGAGCACATAACATGTTCCGGATCAATTTCGCCTACTTCAACTATTTTATCAGCTTCAACTATAACTAAATCAGCTGCGGTTGCCATCATTGGATTGAAGTTTTTCATTGTCTTGTTGAATATCATATTTCCTTTTTTGTCGACTACAGAAGCTTTTAATAGTGCAACATCTGCTCTTAACGGAGTTTCAAATAAATATTCTTTGCCGTTTATTACCTTTACTTCTTTTCCTTCAGCAACTTCAGTTCCGATACCTGTTGGTGTATAAAAACCTCCGAGACCGTTTCCGCCGCATCTTATTTTTTCGGCAAGAGTTCCTTGAGGGGTAAGAACAACTTCTGTTTCTCCGGAATTCATTTGATTTGCAGTTTCAGGATTAGTACCCACATGTGACGCAATCATTTTTTTAAATTGTTTATTAACAACCATTTTGCCTACGCCTTTGTCAGGGAAACCTGTATCATTACATATCAACGTTAAGTTTTTAACGTTCTTTTCTACCAATGCATCAACTATATTTTCAGGAGTTCCATTTGCTAAAAATCCGCCCACCATAATAGTCATGCCTTCTTTAACCATATCTGCCGCTTTTTTGGCAGAAATAATTTTGTTAATCAATATTATCATCCCTTCTTTTTGATATATTTAATCATCATCCTTAGGAAGCTGTTAACTCTGAGAAATATTCGGTTAACAACTTCTAAGGAGATAGAATTAACTGATTATCTTTGCACCAACATTGCAGTTCCCATACCGCCGCCTATGCACAATGTTGCAAGTCCTTTTTTAGCATCTCTTTTTTGCATTTCATAAATAAGGGAAACAAGTATTCTTGCACCTGATGCTCCTATTGGGTGTCCTAAAGCTATCGCTCCGCCGTTAACATTAGTTATTTCAGGTTTTAATCCCAAATCACGAACAACTGCAAGTGATTGTGCGGCAAAAGCTTCATTAGCTTCGATAAGTTCTAAGTCATCAATTGTCCAGCCTGCATTTGCCAATGCTTTTTTAGTTGCAGGAATAGGTCCTAAGCCCATAACCTTCGGATCAACGCCTGCTGAGCCGTAACCTGCTATTTCACATAAATATTTTAATCCAAGCTCATCTGCTTTTTCCTTGCTCATAATTATCAAAGCTGCTGCGCCATCGTTTATTCCTGATGCATTTCCTGCTGTTACTGTTCCGTCTTTTTTGAATGCAGGTTTTAATTTAGCCATTTTTTCAGCAGTTGAGCCATGTCTTGGATATTCATCCGTATCAATAACTACAGGGTCGCCTTTTCTTTGAGGTATTACAACAGGCACTATTTCATCCGCAAATCTTCCTGATTTTTGAGCTTCCTCCGCTCTCATTTGGCTTTGTGCGGAAAATTCATCCTGATCTTCTCTTGTAAGCCCATATTGTTCTGCTACATTTTCTGCTGTTATTCCCATGTGGTATCCGTTGAAAATATCAAATAAACCATCATGTACCATATAATC
>ENA-UOOR01002657-UOOR01002657.1-fermentation-metagenome-genome-assembly--contig:-NODE-2657-length-17564-cov-5.936490_pt1 | contig 17564 bp, 18 predicted proteins | sample MGYA00245780_ERZ724029 | MGnify/ENA primary metagenome ERZ724029 (study PRJEB28704, sample SAMN03018315) | fermentation metagenome | biome: anthropogenic terrestrial biome; feature: soil; material... | reverse complement strand
CCATATTAATGGCTAAAAACATGCTGAATTTTGACAGAATTCTTGGCGTCTAACAGCATTATTTTCAACGACCCCGAAACCCGCAGATGGGTCACGGCGGACGAATACCTTTCCGGCAATGTCCGGGATAAGCTGGTTCAGGCATGGGCGGCGGCTGAAATATTCGCCGACGGGCGGTATGACGGAAATATAACCGCCCTTGAAGCCGTCCAGCCAAAGGATTTATCCGCTTCTGAAATCGCCGTGCGGCTGGGTGCGACATGGCTCCCGACCGAAATCGTCCAACAGTTTATGTTTGAATTGCTGGAAACGCCCCGCTACTCACAATGGAATATCAAGGTGCATTATTCACAGCATACCGCTGAATGGAGCATTGAGGGGAAAAGCAGCGACCGCGGCAATGTAAAAGCCTACCGCGCCTTTGGCACGGACAGGGCGAACGCATATAAAATCATTGAGGAAACACTTAACCTGAAAGATGTCCGTATCTTTGACTATATCGAAGAAGCGGACGGAAAGAAAACCGCCGTACTCAATAAAAAAGAAACCATGATAGCGCAGTCCAAACAGGAGCAAATCAAAGCGGCGTTTGCCGATTGGATTTGGAAAGACCCGGAACGGCGTAATATGCTGGTACGGATGTATAACGACAAATTCAATTCTGTCCGTCCCCGCGAATACGACGGTTCCCATATCAAATTCGTGGGTATGAACCCCGCTATCGAACTGCGGGAGCATCAGGTAAACGCCGTGGCGCATATCATCTACGGCGGTAACACCCTGTTGGCGCACGAAGTCGGCGCGGGTAAAACCTTTGAAATGGTCGCCGCCGCAATGGAAATGAAACGGCTGGGATTATGCGCAAAATCCATGATTGTTGTCCCGAACCATATCATTGAACAGTTTGCCGCCGAATGGTTACAGCTATACCCCTCGTCAAATATCCTTGTATCCACAAAGAAAGATTTTGAGCCGAAAAACCGCCGTAAATTCTGCGCCCGTATCTCCACCGGCGATTATGACGCCGTTATCATCGGACACAGCCAGTTTGAAAAAATCCCCATGAGCATTGAGTACCAGCGTGAAATGCTGGAGGATCAGCTTGACGATTTGCTGACGGGCATTGCCGAAGCCAAGCGGAACAAAGGCAGTAATTTCACGGTAAAACAACTTGAAAAGAGCCGTAAATCCCTGCAACTGCGGCTGGATAAGCTCAACGACCAAAGCCGTAAGGACAGCCTGATAACCTTTGAGGAATTAGGCGTTGACCGCCTGTTTGTAGACGAATCGCACAATTACAAAAACCTCTATCTTTACACGAAAATGCGGAATGTCGGCGGCATCGCACAGACCGAAGCGCAGAAGTCCAGCGATATGTTTATGAAGTGCCGCTATTTGGACAAAGAGGAGGAAGGACGCGGCGTTATCTTCGCTACGGGTACGCCTATCAGCAACAGCATGGTGGAGATGTACACCATTCAACGGTATTTGCAATATGAAACCCTGCGGCAGAGCGGCTTACAGCATTTTGACTGCTGGGCGTCCACATTCGGAGAAACCGTTACGGCGATAGAGCTTGCGCCCGAAGGCACAGGCTATCGGGCAAAGACCCGGTTCGCCAAGTTTTACAATCTTCCCGAACTCATGTCGATGTTCAGAGAAGTCGCGGATATTCAAACCGCCGAAACCCTGAACCTACCTGTACCGCAGGCGAATTTCCACAATGTTGTGGTAGAACCGAGCGAAATGCAGCTTGAAATGGTCGAGGGGTTGGGCGAACGCGCCGAAAAGGTACGGAACAAAGAGGTAAACTCCCATACCGATAATATGCTGTGCATCACCAACGACGGCAGAAAACTGGCGTTAGACCAGCGTTTGATGAACGATATGCTCCCCGACCATGAGGGCAATAAATCCGCTACCGCCGCCGCAAATATCTATAAGCATTGGGATGACGGCAAAGAGGACAGCCTGACCCAGCTTGTGTTCTGCGACCTTTCGACTCCGAAAAACGACGGTTCCTTTAATGTGTATGAGGATTTGCGGGATAAGCTAATCGCCAAAGGCATCCCCGAAATCGAAATCGCCTTTATCCACAACGCCGACACCGAAACCAAGAAAAAGGAACTGTTCTCCAAAGTCCGTCAGGGCAAGGTTCGGGTGCTGATGGGTTCCACGGCGAAATGCGGTTCGGGTATGAACGTGCAAGACCGATTAAAAGCCCTGCACCGCCTTGACTGTCCGTGGCGACCGAGCGACATCGCCCAGCAAAACGGTCGTGCGATACGGCAAGGAAACGACAACCCGGAGGTGGATATTTACACCTATGTGACCGAAAAAACCTTTGACGCGTACAGCTATCAGCTAATTGAAAATAAGCAAAAGTTTATCAGTCAAATCATGACTTCAAAATCGCCTGTTCGGTCAGCGGAAGATGTTGACGAACAGGCGTTATCTTATGCCGAAATCAAGGCATTGGCTACGGGAAATCCGCTCATTATCGAAAAATGCCAGCTTGAAATGGACGTTGGAAAATTGAAACTGCTGAAAGCCAGCCATCTCAGTCAGCGATACGACATGGAGGACAAAGTGTTGAAATACTACCCGTCCGAAGTCAGAAAGACCGAAGAACGAATCGCCGGATACGGACGTGATATTCAGACCCTAAAAGACAATACCCCCGCTGACAAGGAAACATTCACCATGAAAATCGGCGGTACGGTTCACAGCGAACGCAAAGCGGCGGGCAGCGCAATTTTAGCCGAGTGCAAAGCAATGTCGAGCGCAGACCCCGTGCCGCTGGGTGTGTACCGCGGCTTTCCTATGGAGCTTTTCTTTGACAAGCAAAGCCGAGAGTACAACATTACGTTCAAGGGTTCGCTCACGCTGACCGTTTCCCTCGGCGCGGATATTCACGGCAATATCACCAGAATGGATAACGCGCTGGACGGCATGGCGGGGCGGTTAGAAGGTTGCAAGGAACACCTTTCCGCAGTCAAAACGCAAATGGAAAACGCCAAAACCGAAATCGAAAAGCCTTTTCCGCAGGAAGCGGAACTCTCTGAAAAATCAACGCGGCTGAACGAAATCAATATCGCCCTGAACCTTGACAAGCGCGACCATGAGCTTGTGGATTCCGTCCCGGACGAGGGCGATAATTTGGAAATGCCGCAGAGAAAAGAGCCGGACAACGAGCGTTAAAAATGGCGAAGGGGCGTGTTAATCGCGCCCTTCACCCGTTTCCTCAATAATACCGTAATCAATAAGGTCATTTTCCCCGTAAGCAGGCGACACGACCGCCATCATGGAGTAAGCATACCGTTTTACTCTGCGGTTTGAATCAACCGGCTCCGGGGCATACGCCACGCTTGTATAACCGTTTTGGTATTTTTCTATTCCCAAAACATCGTCAGTTACCGCTTTTATAAGGGTATCTGTCACCGCATAAATGTCCGCTCCGTATTCCACGGCAACAAGGGAATGTTTCTTTATATCCCTGTCCAAATTCCCGAAAGATCGGAATACCTTGTATTTCTTCATGTTCTTATTTATTCCTTCCGCTTTGCGACCGTGTTCCTCGTTTGTTTCAAGCATACAGTAGCCGCCGTTGGCGAAGGTGGTAACATCAAGCCCCAACGCCTGTAAAATCTTACTGGCAGTCCAAAATGACGAGGACGATAATTTCCGAGTCCCGCGCTCGAACGCCTGATAATGCTGCATGGCGACACGCGCTTTGTCTGCGACCTGTTGCTGTGTTAAATCAAGTTTTTGTCGGGCTTCAATGAGTACGTCTTTTTCTTCCCGAAGTAGTTGTTTAGGCAAGATAATCCCTCCGTTCATTTTATCTGCTTGCAAATCTGAACAATCGGGTCATCATCCGACAACCGTTTCAAAGCGTATTTTGCATCTGCATAAGAGGACGGGTCAAGCTCTAACGCTGTTAAAACGGCATTAACAATACGCATGGATTTTGACGAAAAACCAAACTCCATCTTTTCGTAACTCTGATATTGTTTTAATGTGACACCCGCTTTTGTCGCTACTTCCTCTTGAGTAAGCCCCAGCTTTTCGCGCTGCTCGATCAACATTCCTCCGTCCGTGACTACTCTTAAAATATCGCTCATGATAAAAATTCCTTTCGTCTGATGTGATGTGCAAAAATATTCATGTGATTGCTTTTGCTGTTTTACATTTTAATGCAGATGCTTGTATTTGTAAAGAGGTATTTTGAAATTATTTTTGCGGTGGACTCTGTGTTGTATTTTTGGCGACCAAACGCTGTATTCCCCGATGCCATTATACTGGAGGTGAGGTATATCAATAATAAAAACTATATAAACATTCCCGATTTATTAAAAGAAAAGCCGCAATGGGTCGTGTGGGGCGTTCCTGGCGAGTTTCCAAAAGCCCCGTTCAATCCCGAAAGCCTGTTAAAACTGAAAGCCGTTCCCGCCAAATCCGGCGTTCCCGAAACATGGGGAGCGTTTGAAGCCGCCGAAAGATGCGTTTCAATGGGCGTTGCCCGCGGCATCGGTTATGAGTTTGCCGGACAAGGCATTTACGGCGTGGACTTAGACGGCGTAATCAGCGGCGGCATCATTACCACACAGGCCCTTGAAATCGTTGAGGGACTGGCTTCCTATACGGAAATCAGCCCCAGCGGTAAAGGCTTGCATATATTCGTCACCGCCGACAACGTAAACATCACCCGCCATCGCAAACAGGGCGGTTTCGTTGAGATTTATACCAACGCACGGTATTTTACCGTCACGGGCAATATTTACGGCGGTTATCGGTTCCTAAACGAACGCTCCGCTGAACTGCAACAGCTTCACGACCGTTATCTCCTGTCCGAACAGTCAAAAACGGTAACGCCTATATATTCTGTGGGTTCACCGCAATATGCGGACGAGTATCTGCGCCGGGGGCTTGAAAAAGACCCCGTACTATGGGCTTGCTGGAACGGCGAACGCAGGGGCGGCGATGAAAGTGCATCCGACCAAGCCCTGATGAATAAGCTGGCGTACTGGTGCAACGCCCACCCCGGCGAGATGATGAAAGCGTTTATCGTAAGTCCGTATTATATCGGAAAAGATGACGCGCATAAGAAAAAATGCGGGCGGCAGGATTATCTTTACAATACCGCAAAAACCGCCTGCGCCACCCTACGCTCCACAGCGTATGAGGACACGGTGCGATACCGGCAATCAAGAACCCGCGACGAAGCGCGGTAACAGGGCGTTCCGATGGGAACGTCTTTTTTTAATACTCTAAATCAGAATCAGGAGGTGCGAAAAATGCAGAGAGAATACAAAGTCAACATCACCGAAACGGTGGTGCGCCATATATGGGTGCTGGCTGACGATCCGCAGGACGCGATTGATATTGCGGAGCAAAGCTATTCCCAAGATGAAACGCTCGATGTGAGCTTTGACTGTGATCCGACCGAATGGCGGAAACGCCACTAAAAAACGAGGAGGTTTTACCCTGTGAATAAATATAAAATAACCATTACCGAAACGCTTGAAAAGGAAATCGTAGTGAGGGCGAAAACGCCGGAGGATGCCATGTCGAAGGTCATGCGGGATTATGATAACTCGGTTCATGTGCTGGATGCAAGTAATCATACCGATACGGTTTTCTCTGCTGATTTACTCCAAAGAGAACGCGAATATGAACGGTGAGCGACCCATGCCGAAAGGCATAAAACGTCACAAAAGACCGCTTTTTACGCTTATCAGCGGGATAGGGTGTCTGTCTTAACGAGCAATGAATTTATACTCCTGTCGGAGTAAAATTCGCTCGTTTGGGGAAATCCCCAAAAACCCCTTGCAGCTTAAAAAAAGGAGGTGTCGTATATGCAGATACGCGATATAAAAAAGCAAACATGGATGAATAAATCGGAAGCGTTATCGCTTGCGCGAAAGGCGAAAAAAGCTGGACTGACCGAAGCCGCCCTCATACGTTCGCTGGTGTCGGGCTATGAGCCGAAGGAAAAACCCGACGACCGTTTTTACGATGTTATGCGGCAGCTTTCCGCTATCGGCAACAGCATGAACCAGATCGCCCGTAAAGCAAATTCTCTCGGTTTTATTGACGCGCCGGAGTATGAACGTCAAGCCGGACTGTTACAGCAGTTTCAGCTTGAAGTGCGCCGGCATTTTATTTTACCGGGTAAAGCGAAATAATGGCAACTACGAGTTTATGGAAAATCAAGGGGCGGCTCGACCATGTACTGGATTACGCGGGCAACGAGGATAAAACGAAAAACCCCGATTTTAACGAATCGGAACTGCAAGGGCTTCGTGACGTGATGGACTACACCTTTCAAGATTATAAGACGGAAAAGCAACATTATGTTTCCGGCATCAACTGTTCGCCCGAAACGGCGCGTCAGGAAATGATTGATACCAAAAAGCAGTATAACAAGACGGGCGGCATCATCGCCTTTCACGGCTACCAATCTTTTAAGGAGGGCGAGGTCACGCCGGAACTGGCGCACGAAATCGGAATGAAGCTGGCGAATGAAATGTGGGGCGACCGTTTTGAGGTCATTATAGCCACACACCTCGACAAGTCGCATATTCATAATCATTTCGTGCTTAATTCCGTTTCGTTCGCGGACGGATACAAGTATTATTCTAATTATGAGAATACAGACCGGTTCCGTATCAAGTCGGACAGGCTTTGCGAGGAATATAATCTGTCGGTGATTTACAAACCGAAGCACGGACGGCGGCCAAATCCCGAAGTGTATAAATCGGAACAATGGGGCGGCGAATCCTACCGTTCCCAAATCCGCGTCGCCGTTGACAAGGCGATAAGCGAATCCCTGACCGACAGGCAGTTTTTCGCCAATCTCAAAAAGATGGGCTATGAAATAAAAGTCGGCAAGGATATTACCGTCAAAGCGCCGGAACGAAAATACGGCTTAAAGCTGTTCCGCAACTTCGGCGAGGATTATACGACCGAAGCTATAACCCGCCGTATCCTTTCCCACGGCATACCGCATAAGCCGCCGCCCGCGCCCGAAGCCAAACCCGCCGCCAAGCAAGTGCAATTCAAGGGGAATATCAAAACCGTGCGGAAGTTTACAGGCTTCCGCGCTTTGTATATCCGCTATGTTTATCTGCTGGGCGGCAGACCTCAATGGCAGTTACAGGGACAGCGGCCGCCCACCGTAAAACAAGTCCATTATCTTTTCCGTGACGACATTAAAAAAATGCACCAATTATCCGATGAAATGAAGCTGTTAGGCAGAAATCACATTGATTCAGCCGAACAGCTTTCTTCATATAAAGAGGGGGTTTCCGCGAAAATCACGGAACTGACCGACAGGCGGCAAATTTTACGGTATAAGACCCGGAGGGTAAAAGACGAACCCGCCCTTGCCGCCTTGAAATCGGAAATCGCCGGAATATCGGCGGAACTGTCTGCCCTGCGCCGGGAGGTGAGATTATGTGACAGTATAACCGCCCGTGCCGCCGACATGAGAGAGAAAATCAGACAGGCGGTGGAAATCCGGGCAAAAGAGCAAGAACCCCAAAAATCCAATACGAAGGAGGTAAAGACCTATGACCAATGGAGGGGACGCCGCTGAACAAATTGTAAAAATCAGTTTAGAGGGCGTTGATTACGCGATACGGATCGCGGGCGCGGGGGCGAAGAACATCGCCGCCATGCTGATGGCGCTGATGAAATCAAAAAAGAGCCAGCCGCCTACGCTGAAAGTATCGGGAGCGGAACGCTTAAAGCGTATGCTCAAATCGGGCAGACCGCTGGACGTGTTTTCCGTTCGGGAGAAAGACATCCGCGTGTTCGCGCAGGAAGCGAAGAAATACGGTATCGTCTACTGCGCCGTCCGTGAAAAAGAACCGAAGGCTGACGGCATGGTTGACGTGCTGGTTCGCAAGGAGGATTCTCCCAAAATCAACCGCGTCATGGAGCGTCTGCAATACGCTACCGTTAACAAGACCACAATCAAGAGCGAAATCGTCAAAGCCAAAGCCGAAAAAGGCGCAGAGCCGGAATCTCCCGACAAGTCCGATAAAATGGACGTTGACAGCTTCCTTGATTCCGTTCTTCCCGGTGAGGGTAAAACCAAAGACGGACAGAACGAAGCAATACAGCCGCCCAATCAGCAAACCGCGCCGGAGGTTACGCGGGAGGATTTTTTCACGGAAGCTCGGACGAAACCAAATCCGTCCGAGCGTGGCTCAGAGAGCATCAGCAATCCCGAAAAGAAAATTTCTGAACCGTCCTCTGTGAAAGAGGAAATCCAGCAAATCCGTTCCGAGCTTAAAGAAAAGGCTGAAAAACGGAACGAGGAACCCACACGCGGGAAGAAAACTCCGCAGCAGACCACTCGGCACAGGCAGCCGGACACGACCCGCAAGCCCAAAAATAAAAGTGTAAAAGAGGAGCGATGACCTATGGAAAAATACGATGATATTTTGTTTGCAGAGCAAATAGCGGCGGAAGTGCCGCAGACCCCGGAATATGCCCCGGACAATTATAAGGAATATAAACAACAGGAACGCGACAAGGTGTACGGCATGATTGACGAGGGCGCAAACTCTCTCACCACGCCGGAAAAGCTGAGAGAGTATCTTGATATTCAAGCCCGGTTCGACCTCTATCGCCCCGGCAATATCCTGTTGATTCAGAAGCAGATGCCGATGGCGACCAGACTGAAAAATTATGACGAATGGAAAGCGTTGAAAAACGGCGTCCGAAAAAACCAGCATCCTATCTATATCTTGAAATCCGGCAAACAGTACACCCGCGACGATGGCAGTATCGGACAGTACACCGACATCGTGAAACTGTTTGACGTTTCGCAGACCATTTCAAGCAAGCCGCCCAAACAGCCGGTTTACCCGGAGGATCGCGCTTTGCTGAAAGCGTTGATGAGCAATTCGCCCGTCCCCGCCAAAGCCTCCAACGACTTGCCCGACCCGCTGGGCGCATACTTCGACCCGCAGGAAAATGTAATCCTTGTAAAACCCGGTATGGAAGCGCAGGATATTTTCCGTTGTATGTCGGCAGAATTGGCGCACGTCGAACTGTCCCGCAGTTTGGGCGAGGATTATAGCCGTGAAAACGCCAACTTCACCACCTATTGCGTTTCCTATGTCCTTTGCCGCGGGTACGGCGTGGATGTAAGCAGTTTCAATTTTGACGCCGCCCCGGTAATGTTTGCGGATAAAACCCCGCAGGAAATCCGCGCCGAGCTTTCCAATATTCGTGAAGCGGCGGGAGAAATCGGCGGGCGCATGAAGGAAGCTATCCAGCAGGAACGCGCTGCGAAAGAGCCAAAGGAACAGGGTGATCGCTGATGGTAAAAGAACAGCGCAGGGTTGTTACCCTCGACCCTTACGAGCAGGGGTTTATCATTACCGCCCTGAACGACAAGCGGAACGAAATGTTAAAGGATAAAAAGCCGACCGACATCGCTGACGACGTTCTGCTGAAAGTAATCGACGCCCCCAGCAAAAAAGTCCGTGTCAGGGATGATGAAGCGAGATAGCCTGAAAACAAATCTTGTTGTTTCGGCGTTCGGATTGTTACCCGTGATATGGCTGGCGCTTTTAACCGCGCCCGCCGTGTCCGGGGGGTTACCCGAAATTGTGCAAAACCTGACGGCGGCGTTAAATGATCCGTTTCATATAGAATGGTGCGGGGACAGCTTAAAGACTGTCCTCTTTTTTATCGTCGCCTACGGATTCGCAATCGGGATATACTTTGCGACCCGGCGCAATACCCGCCCGCGGGAGGAACACGGTTCGGCGAAATGGGGCGAAGCCGCCGCCGTCTGCCGCAAATACCGCGACGGGCATTATGAAAGCAACAAGATTTTAACCAAAGCCGTGCGTATCGGGCTGGACGGCAAAAAACACCGCCGCAACCTCAATACCCTTGTGGTCGGCGGTTCCGGCGCGGGTAAGACCCGCTTCTACGCCAAACCCAACGCCATGCAAGCCAACACCTCTCTGGTGGTGCTTGACCCCAAAGGGGAAATCACCCGCGATGTGGGCGGTATGCTGGCGAAGCGCGGCATGGAGGTCAAGGTACTTGACCTTATCAATATGGAAAAGAGCCATTGCTACAATCCGTTCGTTTACTTGAAAACCGACAACGACGTGCAAAGGCTCGTTACCAATTTGTTCAAGGCGACCACGCCGAAAGGCAGTCAGACCCAAGACCCCTTTTGGGACAACGCGGCGTCCATGCTGTTGATGGCGCTGGTTTTCTATTTGCACTACGAAGCGCCGACGATGGAGCAGAATTTCCCGATGGTCATGGAGCTGTTACGAGCTTCCGAAATAAGCGAGGGCGACAGCGAGTTGCTTTCGCCGCTTGATATTCTGTTTGAACGGCTTGAAATGCGAAACCCGGAGCATATCGCTTTGAAATATTACCGCGATTACCGTTCGGGCAGTGCGAAAACCCTCAAATCTATTCAGATAACTCTTGCCAGCCGCTTAGAGAAATTCAATTTGAGTTCGCTGATCGACCTGACGGCGACGGACGAATTGGATTTAGGAAGCATGGGTGAAAAGAAAACAGTCCTGTTCATTATCCTGCCCGACAACGACAGCAGTTTTAACTTCCTTGTATCCATTCTCTACACCCAGCTTTTCCAAGCCTTATTCTACACCGCCGACTATCAGCATGGCGGCAGTTTGCCCGTACCCGTTCATTTCCTGATGGACGAATTTAGCAATGTCAGCTTGCCGGACGATTTCGACAAGATATTGTCGGTCATGCGTTCCCGTAACGTATTTGTGTCTATTATTCTGCAAAATATCGCTCAGTTAAAGGCGTTATTTGAAAAACAATGGGAATCCATTATCGGTAACTGCGATGAGTTTGTCTATCTCGGCGGGAACGAGCAGAGTACGCACAAATATGTGTCGGAATTGATGGGCAAAGAAACGCTGGACACCAACACCTACGGCAAAAGCACCGGGCGAAGCGGCAATTACAGCACCAATTTTCAAATCACGGGGCGGGAGCTTATGACCCCGGACGAGGTTCGTATGCTGGATAACCGCTACGCCATTCTGTTCATCCGAGGGGAGCGCCCGGTGCTGGATGACAAGTACGACATCCTGCGCCACCCGAACGTGGGCGAAACCACGGACGGCGGCAAACCAGCTTTTAAGCACGGGCAAGTGACCCGCGCGGTCGCCAGCGTCAGCGTAGAGCTTGATTATTCCGGCGAACCGCAGAAACAGCCGGAGGGAACCCCGGCGCAGGAACCCGCCTTTATGCTTCTTTCCGAAGAAAATTTAGAGGACTTATTTAACAAAAACGAGGAGGAATTATTCCATGAGAAAAAACAGTAGACCCGTAAAAAAGCCGTCCATGAGTGGCGGCGTCAAGAAGGGCTTGCGAATCTACGCCGCCGTTGTAATGGTACTTGCGCTGTTATTCACGTTCAGCGCGACGGTATTCGCCGCGACCGACGACCCGATTCAGGTTGTCAACAACCTTTCCGATTTCATTTTCGGTCTTATCAGGGCAATCGGTCTGATATTGCTTGGCTTCGGTATCGTTCAGGTCGGTATGTCCTTGAAAAGCCACGACCCGTCGCAGAGAGCGAACGGTTTTCTGACGTTGGCGGGCGGCGTCATCATATTTTTTGCCAAGGAAATTTTAAACCTTATCACAGGCGGTTGAGAGCCGAAAACCGGGGCAAGTCGTCCGAAAGCGGCTTGCCCCTATCTTATAACGAAAGTGAGGTGGTCACCGAATGAGTTGGGTTGCAGATAACCTTGACAATGCCATCAATACTTGGAACAGCAAGCTGGCGGAGATTTGGCAGCTTATCACTCAAAGCCCCGAAACATTTAAGGGTGGAGTGATATGGGATGTAATCGTCAATATCCATGACACGGTAAAAGCGGTTGGTTTAGGGTTGTTGGTCTTATTTTTTGTAGTAGGCGTAGTAAAAACGTGCGGCAGTTTCGCGGAAGTGAAAAAGCCGGAACACACCTTAAAACTATTTATACGGTTCGTGCTTGCGAAAGCCGTCGTGACCCACGGCTTGGAGTTGATGATGGCTCTGTTCAGTATCGTTCAGGGGCTTATATCAAGAATCATGTCGACATCGGGAATCGGCGGCGCGAACACGACTGTTTTGCCGGACAGCATCCGGCAGGCCATAGATGATACGGGATTTTTCGCGTCTATCCCCTTATGGGCGGTGACTTTGATAGGTGGGCTGTTTATAACGGTGCTGTCTTTCATCATGATTATGAGCGTGTACGGCCGCTTTTTTAAGCTGTACATTTACACCGCAATCGCGCCGGTTCCAATGGCGACCTTTGCCGGAGAACCGAGCCAGAGTATCGGAAAATCTTTCATCAAATCATACGCGGCGGTTTGTTTGGAGGGCGCGATCATCGTCTTGGGATGTATCATCTTTTCTCTGTTCGCGGCAAGCCCGCCCGCTGTTGACCCAAGCACGGCGGCAGTCACGCAAGTTTGGGCATACGTCGGAGAGCTATGCTTCAATATGCTTGTGCTGGTCGGTACGGTCAAAATGTCGAGCATGGTCGTTCGCGAGATGCTTTTTAATTGATAAAACGAGGAGGAAATCTTTATGGCATATACGCAATCAACAAGCGACGGTCAGGCATTGGAACGCCAAATGTCGCAATTAGAACAAGCGAAAGAATTACAGGAAACCATGAAAACGGTCAACGCCTACTGGCGTAAATTCGGAACGTGCGTCGGCGCACCCTGTATTAGCGAGGAACAGGCGAAAAAGCTGGATAACAAAATCGCCACTACCCGCTATTCATGGGAAAAGCAACCCTTTTCCAGCTATGACCTTACGAATAACAACGCCACCATCAAGCGGCTTGAAAGCAAGGTCAAGGAAGTCAGCAAAGGCTTTAACGGCTGGGAGTTTGACGGCGGCAGAGCCGAGGCAAACACCGAAGCTGACCGTTTACAGCTTTTCTTTGGCGAACGACCCGATGATAAACAACGGGCGGTTTTGAAGTCCAACGGTTTCAAATGGGCGCCGTCGCAGGAAGCGTGGCAGCGGCAGTTGACCGATAACGCTATCTATTCAGCGAACCGCATTGATTTTATAAAGCCTACGGACGGCAGAACGGTCAGAGAACACCAGCCGAAAGTACCATCAAGGGACGAAGGGGCGAGGTGATATGCGAAATATAACCATAGGTAGTTTATTTGACGGCATAGGGGCTTTTCCCTATGCCGCTTCCATTTTCGGAGTGAAAACGCTGTGGGCGAGTGAAATATTGACCGAAGCCGTTTCCGTAACAAAACGCCACTTTCCCGATATGATTCATGTCGGGGATATTACGAAATTATCAGGTGAGCTATTACCGCCTGTTGATGTAGTGGTATTTGGCAGCCCGTGTCAAGATTTATCTACCGCGAGTGGTTCAAATCGTGTCGGGCTTGCCGGAGAACGGAGCGGCCTGTTTATGGAAGCAATACGAATCATCAATGAAATGAGGTGTGCCACGAATGGCAAATATCCAAGATACGGGGTATGGGAGAACGTCCCCGGTTGTTTTTCAAGCAATGCCCGACGTGACTATCAAGCCGTGCTTGAAGCGTTCACAAACGCCGAAATTCCAATGCCTGAATCTGGCAGATGGGCAAACGCCGGTATGGTACGAAGCGACAGCGCTCATATCGCTTGGTGCGTTTACGATGCCCAGCATTTTGGGCTTGCCCAACGGCGTAAACGCGTGTTTCTTATCGCAGATTTTGCAAAGGGAAACCCCGAAGAAATACTCCTTGTCCCCAAGAGCCTGCGCTGGTATCCTCCGCAGAGCTTCGATGAGGGGCAAAGCGTTACCGCCGCTCTTGAAAGCGGCGTTGGAAGCGCAGAGTGCCGGGTATATGGAATCTGCTCGTTAGCCAGCAATTCTATGAAATCATCCAACCCGCACAGCGGTGTTTATGAAGCGGATACCGCGCGAACGCTGGACTTGAACTGCGGAAATCCGTCCTGTAATCAAGGCGGGATAGCGGTCGTCGCTTTTAACGGCGGCGCGTCCCCGCAAGCCGGAAGTATCGCCGCAAGTGAAAAGGTATCTCCAACATTAAAATCCGCATCGAGCGGGCTACGAACGCCCTGCGTGTGTGAGCCTGTTATTCTCAACGACCAAGGCGGCAACAGCTTAAACGTGGAAAAGAACGGACGCGCACCGACCCTGCGCTGTAACACCCACGGCAATTTGCCGATTATCTGTACGGAATCCGATGGTTTACCCGCCGTTACCATGCGTATGCGGCAGGGCTGTGAGGGCGGCGGCAAGGGCGCGTTATGGCAGACAGAAAAGAGCGGAACACTTGCGACCGGCAACGACCAGACTTTATTTTGCGCCGCGACAACGCAAGTCAACGCCGAAATCTGCGAAGATTTATGTCCGAACATTACGGCAGCGGTCGGAAACAGCGGCAACAACAAGCCGTATATCGTTCATCCCGAAATCGCCGGAACGCTCTGCGGTTCGGGTGCGGGGCTTTCCCGTCCGGCTGGTATGGCAAGCGAAACCGACCTGACCGTTGCCTATTGTTTACAAGGCAATATGATTGGGCGCGATGATAAAAACGGGCCCGCCGGGAGCGGGATAAATGAAAATGTATCTTTTACCCTTAATGCCGTTGACAGACCGGCAGTTGTATTTAACCGTCAGCGCAGCGACTTGTTCAAGGAACAGGATGTAGCCAGCACACAAAGCGCACGGCAGTATAAGGAAGCTACCGATTTGGTATGCGATGTCGGCGGGGTGGATTGCCGTAATCTCAAAGAAATCGGCGATATATCCGGCACATTACAGGCAAAAACAACGGCGGGTTATTCGTTGAATTATCAGAACCCTGTCCGTGAAGGTTATGTCGTGCGCCGTTTAACGCCGGTTGAATGTGAACGCCTTATGGGTCTGCCCAGCGGGTACACGGAATACGGTCACGACGGCAGCGGCAAAGCCACGGGGGTCAGCGACAGCAAACGGTATCAGATGCTTGGCAATTCCATTGCCACACCCTGTGCGGCATATATCATTCAGGGTATTTTGGAGCAATACGAAAAGGAGGAATCGAATTGGAGGTAAAAATCAACCGTGAAATCCGTAATTACACCGAGAGTATGTTCTTCGGTCTGTCGTTGCGGCAGTTTATATTTTCCGTTCTCGCCTGCGGCGTCGCCGTGGCGATATATTTCGGATTAAATAAACATTTAGGAACTGAAACGGTGTCATGGATGTGTATTGTGGGAGCCGCACCGTTCGCGGTGATGGGCTTCATCAAGTATCACGGCATGACCGCCGAGCAGTTTATATGGGCGTGGTTAAAATCAGAATTTATCATGCCCCGCCGCCTGACATTCGGGGCGGCAAACACTTATGCAGAATTGATGAAGGGAGGGCTTAACCTTGATTAAGACACTCAAAAACCTATTCAAGCAAGACAGGGAAAAATTTGTTGTGCCGAAAACGGTTCAGCAAGCCATACCGATTAACGCCGTCTACGAGGACGGCATTTTTATTGTCGGTAAGCGATACAGCAAGACCTATCGCTTTGACGATATAAATTACGCCGTCGCCAGCCGCGAGGATAAAGAAGCGATGTTTTTGGAATACAGCGAACTTCTCAATTCCCTCGACAGCGGCGCGACCACCAAAATCACAATCAACAACCGCCGTATCAACAAAAGCGATTTTGAAAAGACAATTCTCATCCCCATGCAGGAGGACGGTCTTGACATCTACCGCAAGGAGTACAATCAGATGTTGCTCGACAAGATTCAAGGCGGCAGCGGTATCGTTCAGGAAAAATATATCACCGTGTCGGTTGTCAAAAAAGACATCGAGGAAGCGAGGGCGTATTTCGCGCGGATCGGCGGCGACCTCATTACCCATTTCAACCGTTTGGGTTCGGTGTGCGTGGAACTGGACGCAACCGACCGCTTGCGTATATTCCACGACTTCTACCGCGTGGGCGAAGAAACCAGCTTCCGTTTTGAACTGTCCGAAACGATGAAAAAGGGACACGACTTCAAGGATTTTATCTGCCCCGACACGCTGGAATACGAGCGGGACTGCTACCGTATCGGCGACAAATGGGGGCGCGTGTTGTTCTTACGCGAGTACGCTTCCTTTATCAAGGACAGCATGGTATCGGAGCTTTGCGACCTCAACCGCAATATGATGTTCAATATTGATGTTATCCCCGTACCGACTGATGAAGCCGTGCGCGAGGTTGAGAACCGATTGCTGGGCGTTGAAACCAATATCACGAACTGGCAGAGGAAGCAAAACCAAAACAACAACTTTTCCGCTGTCATTCCCTATGATATGGAGCAACAGCGCAAGGAAAGCAAGGAGTTTTTGGACGACCTCACCACCCGCGACCAACGCATGATGTTCGCCGTGGTAACGCTGACCCATATCGCAGACAGCAAGGAACAGCTTGACAGCGACACAGAAGCCCTGCTGACCACGGCGCGGAAGCATCTCTGCCAATTCGCCGCGTTGAAATATCAACAGATGGACGGATTGAATACCGTGCTGCCGTTCGGGTTGAGGAAAATCAACGCCCTGCGGACACTCACGACAGAGAGCCTTGCGGTTCTTATTCCGTTCCGGGCGCAGGAAATCAATCACAGCGGCGGCGTGTATCAGGGTGTCAATGTTATCAGCAAAAACCCGATTTTTGTCAACCGCAAAAATCTTTTGAACGGCAACGGGTTCATTTTCGGCGTTCCCGGTTCGGGTAAATCCATGACCGCAAAGCGTGAGGAAATCAACATTTTGCTTGCCGACCAAAACGCCGATGTTATCCTAATCGACCCGGAACGGGAGTACACGCCCCTTGTCAACGCTTTCGGCGGCGAGATTATCCGCATATCCGCGACCAGTGATGCGCACATCAACGCAATGGACATCAACAGCGAATACGGCGACGGCGCGAACCCTGTCATTTTGAAATCGGAGTTTATCCTGTCCCTGTGCGAACAGCTTATCGGCGGGCAGAGTTTGGGCGCAAAACAGAAATCCTTCATCGACCGCTGTACCGCAAATGTTTACAAGGCATATATCCAGCGTGGCTATACGGGCACCCCGCCGACCTTGCAGAATTTCCGCGAGGAACTGCTAAAACAGGACGAGCCGGAAGCAAAGGAAATCGCCCTTGCGATTGAGCTTTTCACGGACGGTTCGCTCAATACCTTTGCCAAGCCGACCAATGTGGATGTTGACAATCGCCTGATTTGCTACGACATCCTTGACCTCGGCAAACAGTTACAGTCAGTCGGTATGCTGGTTGTCCTTGACAACATTCTAAACCGTATCACCGCCAACCGCGCCAAAGGGCGGAACACCTATATCTTCATAGACGAGATATATCTGCTGTTCCAGCACGAGTACAGCGCGAACTTCCTATTCACCATGTGGAAGCGTGTCCGCAAATACGGAGCTTTTGCAACAGGTATTACGCAGAATGTGGACGATATTGTTAGACGCCAAGAATTCTGTCAAAATTCAGCATGTTTTTAGCCATTAATATGG
>ENA-UOOR01002656-UOOR01002656.1-fermentation-metagenome-genome-assembly--contig:-NODE-2656-length-17575-cov-2.937785_pt1 | contig 17575 bp, 18 predicted proteins | sample MGYA00245780_ERZ724029 | MGnify/ENA primary metagenome ERZ724029 (study PRJEB28704, sample SAMN03018315) | fermentation metagenome | biome: anthropogenic terrestrial biome; feature: soil; material... | reverse complement strand
ATAATCTGAATAGTATATTTTATTTTTATCATATTTGCTGTTTAATACAATATAATCATGTACGGCTTTTGTTTTTTCGTGGTCATTCATATAAGGTTTGATTATATCAGCTAAAATACCGTCAATTAATTTATCAGCTTCAATTCTTTCTTCTAAAGTTAAAATATAAGCAACCTTTACATTTATGTTGCTAACAGTCCTTGTGCCCGATATACTCCAATGCACTTCTGAAATATTGGATTTAATATAGATATCTTTATCCACCAAATTCTTTAAAACTTCTTCTATATTGTCTAAAGAGCCGGTATATCTAATATTAAAATCTGCATTATAATTGCCCAATTGCTCAATTATAACATTTTCAAGCTCATAATGATTGCTTGCATTATAAGATTGACCATATACATTTAGGGTAAATACTGTCATTAATATTAAAACAGCTAAAGAAATAGTTTTAACGGTTCTTTTCATTACATCACCTTCCTGACTCTCTTAATATGATTATATACCATTTAACAAGAAAAATAAATAGTTATATATTTTTCAATCATTGAATGTAAATATGATTTAATGTATTATTGTAAATAGTATAAATTATTTATATGTCCATATAACAATTACCGCATTATTGATTAGACGTAATAATTATTGAAAAAGTTTCAAAAAAGGAGAAATATGTATAAAAAAATTTTAAACAACGTATTATTAAGCAATAAACCTTCCTTAGGCATATATAAATTAATGGAAACAAAGGAAATGATAAATATAATACCTGAAATTTTAAAAATTAAAGGATTTGAACAACAAACTCCTTATCACGACAAGGATGTTTTTGAGCATACAATAGCTGTGTTGGACGAAATAAGTCCAAAGCTTAATTTAAGAATGGCAGCTCTTTTGCACGATATTGGCAAGCCTGATTGTTTTAGTGTAGATGATAAGGGAAGAGGTCATTTTTACGGACACCACATAAAGTCTGCTGAAATTAGTGAAATAATCCTTCAAAGACTTGGATATGAAGATGAATTTATTCAAGATGTGAAAACATTGATAAGATATCATTATATTAAGGAATTAGCCAATGTTATAAAAGAAAATGGCATAAAAAAATTTGTGGAAGCTGTTGGAGTTAACAGACTTGATGATATGTTTGAGCTGATTAGAGCTGACATGTCCGGCAAAGCAACCACAAATTATGATGTTTTAGAAAAGTTAAAAGATATGTGCATGAAATATATTAAAAGATAATTTATGTATTGCAATTAATATTAGAACACGTAAGTTCGTTGCTATGAATAACATCACGTCAGTGTCATTCTGAACGCAGTGAAGAATCTAATCTTTATAACATTAGATTCTTCGCTATCGCTCAGAATGACAAATACGCTCAGAATGACAAAGCGTAACTTCGTTTATAATGAGTTCATTTGATTAAGACGACATACTCAACTTCCATTTAAGTATTCTTAAAACGGATTCATCAATCCTGTCTTCTGATATAACTCCCTGTAATACTGCTGATAAAAGCTCATTGTATGATTTTTCAAGGTCTGAAACAATGAGCATATCGTTGCCTGCTAAAACAGCCATTACTTCAGGTGAAGCGGTCTCTGATACTGCACCCATGGACAAGTCATCAGTCATAATTATTCCCGTAAATTCCATATTATTTCGCAAAATGTCTATTACTTTTTTGGAAAGAGAAGCAGGATTTTCTGCATCCAATGATTTAACAATATTGTGTGAAACTAAAATACTTTCGGCTCCTGCATCAATTCCTGATTTAAAGGGTATAAAATCGCTCCTTAAAAATTCTTCGTAAGGGCGTTCATCATAAGCAGAGCCTGTGTGTGTATCTACATTATTTCCATAGCCGGGGAAGTGTTTCAATGTTGATGAAATATTATTTTTCTTTGCTGTTTCAACAACAATTTTTACATATTCGGCTGTTTCTTCTGCAGACCTTCCAAAGGAACGGTTAAAAATAAAATCTTCTGCATTTGTAGATACATCAGCAACGGGATTTAAATTTAAATTAATTCCCAATGATTTTAATAATTTTGATTTTTCTGTTGTATCTATTATTATTTCTTCAAATCCGCCTGCATTGTATAATTCCTGAGGTGATTTAAAGCGTTCACCCGCAAGGTCAGGATTTGAGCTTACTCTTACAACTGTGCCCCCTTCTTCATCGACCCCTATAATCATGGGTATATCGCTGTTTTCTTGATAATAATTAATGTTATTGATTACTTGTTCTTTTGTTTTATCTGTAAAATCCCTTCCAAACATAATAAATCCGCCCGGGTTCATAGATAAATACAAAGAAAGATTTTCATCTTCCGGACATCTTGCAAGAAACAATTGTCCTATTTTTTCTTCTATAGTCATTTTCTCTAATAAATTTAAAGCTTCTTCTTCAAATTCATAAAACATAGCTCTATCCTCATCATCCGGCAAAATAACTTCATCTTCCGGCGTAATAACCACATTTGGTGGTATGTTATCATTCGGTGTTTGTGGTGAATTTATAGTACATCCGAATAATTGTAGAAAGAGTAATGTGTATAATGCTAAATTTTTCATTTTTTGCTCCTATCTTTATGTCGTTAAGTATGGGGAAAATCCTTGATAGCATGATCATAGAGGGTAACCGTTATCAAGGTTGTCTATCATTCTCTTTTTGCTATTAATAAATGTTACTATTAATAGTAGCATTTTATTGAAATCTAATCAATAAAAAAGTGCAGTGCGCACACCTTCATTTTAACTTTAAAAAAAAATTTGACTATTAAGAATTAGATGGTAAAATAGTTAATGATAAAAATAATATAATATAATTTAAAATTAAAAATGGAGATAAGATGAATATTATAGTAGGTGTTTCTGGTGCAAGTGGTGTAATACTGGGTTATTATATGCTAAAAGCTTTAAAAGAATATCCAGAATATAAAACTCATTTGGTTATAACTGAGGGGGCAAAAGCAACATTGGGATACGAAACAAACATAAAGATTGAAGATTTTGAAAGTATGGCAGATTATGTACATGATAATAATAATTTAGCAGCTTCAATTGCGAGTGGATCGTTTAAGACTGAGGGTATTATAATAGTGCCTTGTAGTATGAAATCATTATCTGGAATTGTATCAGGTTATGCAGAAAATCTTATGCTAAGAGCTGTAGATGTTTGTTTAAAAGAAAATAGACGGGTAATATTAGTTCCTCGAGAAATGCCTTTAGGTAAAATTCATTTAAGAAACATGAAAGAGGCATGTGACTTGGGATGTACAATTATACCGCCTATGCTTACATTTTATAATAATGCTCAAACTGTAGAAGAACAAATAAACCATATAATTGGCAAAATTTTAATGCAATTTGGACTAAATTATAAAAAGTTTGTTTCATGGAGTGGACAGAACGATGATTGATTGCTTAAGGTTTAACAATGGTGATAATAAATATAAGATAGAAGCTATAGTTGTCATTAGCGGTAAAGACGTAAGTGTAACTATTGGAGGTGGAGATAAATATCATATAGGTGCTGTAGCAATTGCGGTACCAAGACCCGAGTATAAACAATTTAAAAAACGCACTGCTTCTACAAGTGTAATTTGTGTACAAGGGCATAGAGAAGATGAGTTATCATATAATGTAGCTAAGTATTTGTCTACAGAGTTGGATTGCGTAGTAACTGTTTCTATAGGAATACATATAGATAATATTGAACAACACGAAATACAATTAGTGCTAAATAATGTAAACATATTACTAAATAATATAGTAGATTATCTTAAAACAATGGGAGACGAAAAATGATACTCCCTGTTTTTGATGATAACATAAACTTAAAAAATGCATTATTGCCAAATGGAGGAATAACTCGCTTAGAACGGCTTAGAACGAATTAAGTTCGTTGTTTATAATAAGATTTACATTTTAAAAACGATTTGGTATAATTCACTCTTCATTAACTCATCTTTGACAGTTATATCAAACAAAGACCCATGAATCCCACTTAAATAAGAGGTATCATGGGGCTTATAAAATTTATTAAAATATGCGTACTGTTTTTCATTTTAAAAAGTTTTTTATTTGTATTTTTAATAATTTGATAGTCTGTATAAAACAAAAGTATTATGAAGAGCATCAGTTAAATCTGTCATAGTATATGTTTATAATTATATTCATAAAGCATTGGAGTTTGTAGTCTGACGTACTCATAGCCCATTTTAAAGATGCTTTTTTAATTTCTTGACAGATTGGGTTGTGATAAAAGCTCTTCCTCCAAATCATTAAATTTTCGTCTGATGAAGCAAGCCCTGCGACTATGTATACGACAAATTATGAAAGATTAAAATCCGAAAGAATTTGTTCTTCTAAAGGTTTCAAGATAACCTGTTCATTAGTATTACCTTTGTTAATACTAAAAGCTAAAGGAATACCGTCACCATACATAAAAAGTTCTGTTTGAACTATTGGATTTGAAGAATCTCAGTATTTCTATTAGAAACTTTTAAGTTGTTTTTATATAATTTGGACTGAATAAAATCTGATTCCTTTGCAATACATATGTCAAAAAACGTGTAAACATATTGTTAAATAATATAGCAGAGTATCTCAAAACAATGAGAAATGAAAAATGATACTACCTTTTTTTGATGATAAAATAAACGTAAAAGATATATTATCACCAAAAAAAGGAGATATTCGCTTATAACGAATTGATTTCGTTATACTCATAAGAATGCTTAACAATTTAAAAGCCATTTGGTACAATTTATCCATCATTAATAAATACCTATCTTTGGCAGTTACGAGAAAATAAAACTCTGAATCACATTGCAAAGGATGCATTTTTTTGTATCTTTGCATAGACCACTTATAGGAAACGGCAAAATGATTATAAATGTTTAATATCATCTACTAACAGCACAAAAGATGGCGAAATAGCTCTTTTATCCAGCGTTCTTTGTATTTTTCACTAGAGAGATGCAACCAGTAGGTTCAAGTGCCCATTGCTTTATTCCAACCGATAGGATTAGGTTTGTTATCTTTACTGACGCCATATTGTTTAAGATCATCTTCTTCTTTGATTTCGAAGAAATAGTTGGTGAAGTCGTAGTAAAGCAAACGGTCATTTCTTTTAGAAATAGATAGACTGTTTTTATATAGTTCTGACTGAATAAAGTCAGCTTCATTAGCAATCACCTCTAAAGCCCTGTACACATGTTGTATTTCAAAATCAGGTCGTACTAAGAGAATTTTTGATTCCTGATAAGTATTAAGTTTTGCTATGGAAAAAGAATTCTCCCATAATCAATCTTGAAACAATGGAATCAAGATTGTATTTAGATTTATATTCTGCAGAAATATCTATGCAAATCTATGTAATCTCAATTTATGATAAATTTGTTGTAAGAATAGATAACCGCCATTGAACTATCTTTGGATATCCTTATCAATTCGCTTTGATTGACTATACTTTACAGTAACGTTTCGATTTTGCTCTTCTTCTTGTTTGTTCAATTCATTAAAATGTTCTTTTGCCCATTTATAAGGATCTTGACCATTAATTTAATCATTAAGTTCTTTTTCTGTACCAAGTTTTTTATCAAATAAATAATTAAAAAACACATGTTTAATAATGTTTAATACACTTTAGACATTTATCTTATTCAATATGATTTTAAAAAACAACCCTTGTCCCATAATTTCCCATAATTTACCATAAAAATTAGACTGAAAGAATATTGACAAAAATGAAAAATACGATTATACTATACTTAATTCAATTTGTACGAATGATGTTTGACAATAGCGAAAGTTAAACTCTTTCCTTTCAATAATAATAAATTTAAACGTTATCTGCTAATGCTAATAGCAAATAATAAATCTTTATCTTTATTTAAAGTTTAAATTCACTTTTTCAGATTGGGGGTGATAAAAATTAAACGAGACAATGGCTGTTAAAAATAGAAATCAGTAAATCAGTAGGTGGAAGTCAAATTTCCCGCACTTATTTTTAATCAGAATTTAATGAAATAGATCAAAAAAAGGAGATGAATTTATGAGTATCAATCTTTTTGCTATTATAGCCTCATTTGGAGGTGGCATAATTGGCGCAACTCTTGGTGCTTTGCCAGCAATCACATTATGGGGTCTTATTGTCTTGTATGCGAGTGTTGCTTCGGTAGTAACAGGTAACCAGGACATCTTTGCTACGATTGCCTTTAACCCCGCATTCGGACCTCAAGTTGTTTATGGTGGTGCAATTGGTTCCTTGACCTACGCATGGAAGAAAGGTGTAGTGCCAAGTGGTTTGGATATTTTAAAACCATTGGCCTCTTTTAATCGTGCTGATGTAATGATTGCAGGAGGAATCTTTGGCGTTCTTGGTTACTTAATATCGGAAGTTGCTGCACCCTGGCCCACGGATAATATTGCGATATCGGTTGTTGCAACAGGCTGGCTGGCAAGACTGCTGTGGGACCGTGACTGGCTTAAGTCCCGCAGGGTTGACGGTGAGGTCGAGAGTTGCTGGCCTAGTAGGCGCGAGCTTTTAAATCAGATTGTATTTGGAGCCGGCATCGGCATAGCATCCAGTCATGCAACAATAGCAATCGGTAGTCCTTTCATTGTATTCGGATTCGCACTCATGGCATTGCTGTTCATTCAGATGGGTTTTAACTTAAGTCCTTTCCATCATATAGCGGTGATTGCTAGCTTAATAGCGGTAACCGGTAATGGCACTCCAACAGCTTTTCTATGGGCAGTTATCGTTTCAATCATATTAGGAATCGCAAATAATATAATCTTTAAGTTATGGATACCTAAAACAAATTCTTATATTGATCCTCCAGTAACCTGCATCGCGATTGGGGCATCTATTATATCAGCTTTAACTTCGTTGGGGTGGCTGTAATTAGAACTGAGGAAATCGGCTTCACTAAAATGAGCTGTATTAGTAAAATGAATATAGGATTGCAGTTTATTATTTTTGGAGAAGGTAGTTATACAAAAAACATAAATTTTATGGAGGAAAACGATTATGTTAAAGGAAAATGTTTACTTGAATTTAATTGATGGACAGTGGGTACAGTCTGAAACGGGCATTACTTTTGCGTGCGTCAACCCCGCAAATCAGGAGATAATTGGTTATGCTCAGAAGTCAAATGAAAATGATATGCAAAAAGCCATCGATTCGGCTAAAAAAGCATACATAAAATCAGACTGGAGAAGGAATCCAAATTTGCGCTATCGTGTCATGATGGAATGCGCGTCACTTCTTGAACAGCATAAAGGTGAGCTCGCCCATTTATTGACCCTGAACAATGGAAAAACGATTGTCGAAGCAGGAGCAGAGATTAGTTCATGTATTGACGGATTTCAATACTATGCTGGTTTAATTAGAAATATGTTTGGTCGCAGTATAAACCCCTCTGAAGATTCTTTGGCTGTTTTATGCCGTGAACCCATGGGTGTAGTAGGAATTATTTCACCATGGAACTGGCCTGCCTGGCTAATGGTAAGAGCGATGGCTCCTGCATTGGCAGCTGGAAACGCGGTTGTAATCAAACCGGCAAGTTATACCGCAGCAATTAATATGAAGGTGATCTCAATACTTTCACAGGTGAAGGAACTGCCCAAGGGTATCGTGAATGCTGTTTCAGGTCCCGGTGAGGTTGTGGGCGAACAACTGGCAAAAAGTGAAAAGGTCAATATGATCGATTTCACTGGCGATGCCGCTACCGGCGAAAAAATATCCATAGCCGCTGCCAGAACAGTTAAAAAGGTATCGCTGGAGCTTGGAGGAAAATCCCCGAATGTTATATTCGATGACGCTAATTTAAATAAGGCAATTCCAGGTGCCATCTGGGCATTCTTGTTCACTTCAGGTCAACTTTGCATGGCAGGAACCAGGTTAGTGGTGCAGGATACCATCTATGATGAAGTCCTGAAAAGGCTAAAGGTAGAATTGGAAAAACTGAAAGTTGGAAACGGACTTGATGAAAGCAGTCATATGGGGCCACTGGTGGCAGAAGGCCAGCTTAATACTGTTATGAAGTATATAGAATTGGGCAAAAAGGAAGGGAAATTGCTAACAGGAGGATTCCGCTTAAGCGGTGGCGATTATGATAAAGGATTTTTTGTCCCTCCGACGGTATTTACCGATTTGCCCAGAGACTCCAAATTAGTTCAGGAAGAAATCTTTGGACCCGTATTGGTTGTACAAAAATTCCATACTGAAGAAGAAGCCATAGAGATTGCCAATGATACCAGATATGGTCTTGCTGGAGCTGTATGGACGAACGATGTAAATAGGGCTGTGCGTGTGGCTAGGGAAATTGAAGCCGGTACCGTTTGGATTAATACCTATAATAAATTCTACACAGAAGCCGAATTTGGCGGATATAAGCTAAGCGGTGTAGGAAGAACGCACGGAGTGGAAGCCCTATTAGAGTGTACAGAGATAAAACATATTAATTTTGATATTAAACCGACCTACTTTTGATTCGCAATGCTATTGCATAGGGGAATAGAATAATAAATTGTTAGAAAGGGAAAAATCCTTTCAAGCCAGTTATTGGGATGACTTCCATAAGTCAAGTATATTTGTGCTTATTGCGATAGTTTAAGTTTCATAATTGCTTAATTGCAGGAATAGAAAAACTGCATTTAAATAAAAATCCTATTGCGTAATGAGAGGAAACTAAAAAGGTTAGCAAGGTATAATCTTGCACCGGCAAACTCGGAGTACTCCGAGAAAATTATATAATATTAAGGAGGAATAAAAAAAATGGGTGTTTATTCACAATGGTTCAGAATTCCGCGTGATATCGTCTTTGGACCGGATAGCCTTTCTTATCTGGAGAGTTTGAAAGGGCAAAGGGCATTTATTGTAACTGATAAGGTTTGCAATGACTTAGGTTTTGTTAAAAAGGTGCAGGACCATCTCGAAGTTGCTGGTATTGCCTCAGCTGTATTTGATGATGTCGAGCAGGATCCATCTCGAGGGACAGTACAGAAAGGTGCTAAATTGATGTCAGAATTCAATCCAGACATAATTATAGGTCTTGGAGGCGGCTCTTGTATTGATGCCGGTAAGGCGATGTGGATCTTCTACGAATATCCGGATGCAAAGTGGGAAGAAATTTTCGTACCGATAACGGGTGTACCGAAACTTCGAAATAAGGCTATTTATGTTGCGATTCCATCGACAAGCGGAACAGCGACAGAAGTAACCTTGGCGGCTGTTATCAGCAACCGTGATGTTGTCCCTAATACGAAAGAATTCACGCTTTCTTACGAAGTGACACCAGATATCGCCATCTGTGACCCTGCTTTACCTGCGACCATGCCACCAGCGGTTACGGCGAATACAGGATTTGATGTCATTGTTCATGCAACGGAAGCGTATGTATCTGTAAATGCCACTGATTTAACTGATCCGATTGCCGTAGCCGCTGTTGCCCAGGCTTACAAATGGCTACCAATCGCTTACGCAAATGGCAGTAATATGCTGGCTAGAGAAAAAATGCATAATGCTTCACTTATGGCCGGGTTTACTTTTACCAATACAGCACTTGGACTATGCCACAGCACCGCACACCAGATAGGCGCTGAATACCACATTCCGCACGGCTTAGCAAACGCGATCATGCTTCCATATGCGGTGCAATACAATGCCCCTGGTGCTAGTGAACGATATGCTACCCTAGCACGTGCCATCGGCTATGACAGTAAGACCCCGCTGGAAGGCACGCAGAAATATGTACAGGCAATTAGAGATATGCAAAAAATCTTGAATATACCAGGTTCCATTAAAGAAGCAGGTGTAGATGAAGCTGACTTCAAGGCAAAGCTGGATGGTATGGTCAGAAATGCTATGGCAGACGGCAGTACACCGCCCAATCCGCGCATACCTACCCTAAAGGATATTGAAGGCATTTATCTGAATGCTTACTATGGGAAAGACACGATTTTTTAAGTATATATCTGGATAATTAATGAAATTCAGATAAGCAGATAAAGTTTTTTCGATATGGAGTCGTAAAACTCCATATCGAAAACCGTCTGTACCACATTTCATTAATACCTAAAAAGTTCGACTAACTGTTAACAATAAATTTATGCTAGCTAAGATTAAACAATAAAGCCATATTTCTTAAGATTGAGGGAGCAGGTATTGCCTTTGTTAATGCTAAAAGCTAAAGGAATACTGTCACCAAATTAAAAGGTCCCATTTGAACTATTGGATTTGGTCTGTGTTCTTTTGTTACACCATATTTACTTAATTCATCTTCCTGCTCAATTTGAAAGAAATAATTTGTGCAATCATAGTAAGAAGCTCAGTATTTCTTTTAGAAATTTGTTTTAATATGGAAAAAGGTTCTCTCATAAATCAATCTGGTAACAATGGAATCAAGATTGTATCTAAATTTATATTTGGCAGAAATGTTTATGTAAATCAATGTAATCTCAATTGATGATAAATTTGTTGTAAGAACAGATAACCGCCATTGAACGATTTCTGGGTATCCTTTTCAATTCGCTTTGATTGACTATACTTTATAATAACGTCTCAATTTTGCTCTTCTCCTTATTTGTTCAATTCTTTAAAATATTCTTTTGCCCATTCATAAGGCTCTTGACCATTAAGTTTTTCATGAAGTTCTTTTTCTGAACCAAGTTTTTAACAGTGATAGTATGTTCTTTTTTATCTATATAAACAGTTTTAATAACATAAAGTGAAGCTGCATTTTTAGATTTGGATGCTTGTAATCTCATACAATAACTCCCTATTTCCTTAAATTATATAATATTGCAATTATAAGATATAATGCGGCATAGCATAATAGTAAATTCTAAAACTTGATAAAAAGATAAAGCCTTTTCAATGGCTTTGGCAAGTTTATTATTGTTCAAGTGTCAAAGACCCGGGACAGTTCGTTTATTACGAATTAAGTTCGTAATCCTTATAGAAATACTTGACAATTTAAAGGACATTTGGTACAATTTATACATCATAAATAAATAGATAGATAAATTGTTGGACAGGAAGGGAATATGTTTAAACTTAAGAATGAAGGGGTAATGATACAATCAGTTTTGCGTGCTACAAAAATATTAGAATGTTTTACTGGCAATAATTCAGAATTAGGCATTTCAGAAATATCTGAATATATGGATTTAAGCAAGAGTACAATCTACGGCTTAGTAAATACATTGAAAGCGACAGGTTATTTAGAACAGGACTTAAAAACTAAAAAATACCGCCTTGGTATTAAACTTTTTGAACTTGGTAATATAGTACATAGTCGAATAGATTTAAGGGCTGAAGCAAAAGCTTTTTGTATGGAATTATCCGGAAAATATGATATAACGGTACATTTAGCTACCTTTAATGAAGGCGATGTTATATACATTGATAAAATAGTTAATTATGATATGCAAATAGCATCCTCTCAAGTTGGGAGAAGAGCTCCTATGTACTGTACGGGAGTAGGAAAAGCAATACTTGCTTATGTTGATGTAGAATATTTAAATAAATATATTTTTTGTAAAGAATTAAAGAAAATTACCAAAAATACAATATCAACACATGAAAGATTAATTGATGAATTACAAGTTATAAGAAGCAGAGGATATGCTGTAGATGATGAAGAAATTGAAATAGGATTAAGGTGTGTAGCTGCACCAATATTCAACAATAAAGCATATCCAATAGCAGCAGTAAGTGCATCTGCATCCTACAGAAAAATGAATGATAACATGATTGAAAACATTTCTAAAGATGTAAAGATGTGTGCACAAAAAGTCTCAGAACGCATGGGGTATTCTATTAATAGATAAAATAATAAAAAGCTGAGAATGAATAGTCATTCTCATAAAAATGATTGTTATCACGAACGACGTTCGCTAATAACGAATAAAAACAGGCGGTTATTATGCAAGATATTAGAGATATTATTTTTAAAGATATATTGGATAAAAAGTTTAAAGCATTTATCACACCAGAAAGATATGGATGCTTATCTGGTGTTGAAGATGCATATAAACAAGCAAAAGTAATTGGTATAGAACTTGAACTTTTTTACAAAGAAGGTGACTCCATAGAAAAAGGCAAGCCAATTGGAACTGTAATAGCCACGCCTAAAATGATGGCAGTAGCAGAAGAAAAGATTATTGGGACTCTTGCTAAATTTTCCGGCATAGCAACTGCAGCAAGAAAAGCTGTAGAACTTGCTGAAGGAAAAGTAAGAATAACAGCTGGTTCCTGGAAGAAGATGCCGCCTGTTATGAAGGATGGAGTTAGAACTGCAGTTGTTTCTGGAGGAGCGACTTTTAGAATAACTGATAATAACATGATTTATCTAGATAAAAACTATATAAAAATGCTTGGCTCTATACCAAAAGTGTTAGAAACTGTTAAAGATATTAAGGATTCAATGAAGGTAGTTCAAATAAAAGGTTGTGATATTTCTATTGAAGAAGAAACAAGACAAGCTTTAGAAAATGGTTGTGGACTATTGATGGTTGACACAGGAAATATAGATGATTTAAATCGTTGCTTGGCTGTAGTAAATGAACTAGGAGTAAGAAAACAAGTGGAAATTGCCTTTGCAAGCGGAGTTAAATTTGAAAATATAAAAGAGCTTGCATGCATAGATATAGATGTCCTTTGTATAGGCAAAGAGATAGTTGATGCTCAATTGCTTGACATGAAATTAGATGTGATTTAAAAACCTTAGGAGATGTGAAAATGGGATTAAATCTATTAGAAAAAACAGAATTATGGGTAAATAATATAACTCTTGACAATGCAAATCTTACAGAACTAGCAGAAACAGTGGCGGATACTCTAAGAATTGAAAGAAGCAAGGTATTAGTTGTGGATGTACGTCCCCAACATATTACATTAGATATATTGGAAAAAGAAATACCAGAAGAAAATATTTTAGGGAAAAAGAAATTATTGTTAAAGGCACTATCAAAATTAAGTGGAGTAAATATAACAGAAGAAACATATATTCACTCTAATGGTATTTTAGGAATGATTTGTTTAGACCCCGAGAATCCGAAGGAAATATTATGCACAATTAATAACATGGTTAGTGAGATGAAAGAGAAAATCTCAAAACGTGCTATTGTTTTCCCAACTGGTTTTGAAGTAAAAGAGAAATTAATTGAAGATACAAATACTCCATATTTGAAAGAAGTTTTAGAGCAGGAAGGATTTAAAGTAACAGTTGGTGATGTCATAGAAGATGACATAGATGATATGATATTTAAGCTTGATGAAGCTGTTTCAAAAGCATATGGACTTATAATAACAACCGGTGGTGTAGGTGCTGAAGATAAGGACAAAACCGTTGAAAGCGTTCTAAAAATAGACCCTCAAGCTATAACACCTTACATTGTAAAGTTTAAACAAGGGACAGGAAGACATGTAAAAGACGGGGTTAAAATAGCAGTTGGAAATGTAGGACCATCTTTAATAGTATCAATGCCTGGTCCAAATGATGAAGTCCAGATAGCTACTAAGGTTTTAATAGAATGTTTAAAGAATAATTGCGATAAAACACAAATTGCACATAAAATTGCTGGAGCCTTAGCGGCAAAACTAACTTTGCATAAACATGATTTTGAGAAACATCATGGTGAAACTCATAAATAATTTAATTTTTTTAAGGAAAGGAGATATATAAATGGATTTTAAAAAAGTTGCTGAAGAGCTTTTGCAAGCTGAAAAAGGAGCATATCAAATTAGCAAAATTACTGCCCAATATCCAGATATGACTGTAGAGGATGCATATTCTATACAGTTAGAGAACATATCCAAAAAAGTTGCAGCAGGAGAAAAAGTAATAGGTCTGAAAGTAGGACTTACCAGCAAAGCTATGCAAAATTTACTTGGTGTCAACGAACCTGACTACGGTCATCTTACTGATAAGATGCTGGTTTCTGAAGGTGATTATTGTTCAATGGAAGAACTTATACAGCCTAAAATTGAAGGGGAGTTGGCTTTTTGCTTGAATAAAACTTTAAGAGGACCCGGAGTAACAATAGCCGATGTATACAATGCAACAGGATGGGTAGTGCCCGCTATAGAAATTGTAGACAGTAGAATCAAAGATTGGAAAATTAATTTGAATGATACAATTGCAGATAACGGTTCAAGTGCTAAATTCGTGTTAGGTGGTCGTATGACTAAAATAGAAGATATTGATATGCGTTTAGTAGGCATGATGTTAGAAAAAAACGGAGAGCTTATAAGTACCGGAACAGGTGCAGAAGTATGGGGAAATCCAGCTGCTGCTGTGGCATGGCTTGCAAATAAACTTTCTGAATTTGACATTGAACTTAAAGAGGGCAACATAATATTGTCAGGAGCAGTAACTGCTGCAGTATCTGCAAAAGCTGAGGATGTTTTTACTGTTAGTTTTACAGGCATGGGAAGCGTATCAGTTAAGTTTAAATAAGTATTATTTGAAGAGGAGGTATGATTTGTGAAGAAGGTAACTATGTTAGCAAAAGTAGATATTGACAAATGTATTGGATGTAAAATTTGTACTAAAGTTTGTCCTGTACTATCTATCAAAGTAGAAAATAAAAAAGCAATTGTAGATGCAGATAAATGTATGGCTTGTGGAAACTGTGCTGACCGCTGTCCTACACGTGCTATTGAAATGGTAATGAGAGAAACACCAATGGAAGTAGGAGTTGATATTTCAAAATTTGATCATAAAGAAATAAGAATGCTTTGTGAAAAAGCACACTTCAATCCGGAACAGGTTCTTTGTTATTGTACAGGGGTAAGGGCTGATGAAGTTGCAGCAGCTGTTATAAGTGGTGCAGATACACCTGAAAAAGTTTCTGCTATGACCGGAATAAGAACAGGATGTACAATTGAATGCGTTCAACCTGTTTTAAGGATATTAGAGGCAGCTGGTTGTGAATTAAAACCTATTGAAGGTGGTTGGCAATGGTATGGAAGTACTGCTACATCATGGACACTTCCAGACTCAGTAAAGAAAAAGTATCCTAGTTTCTATTTTGAAGAAGACAATGAATTATTAGACAAAATTGTAAATACTGTTACAGAATCTGAAAGACAAGGAGGTAAATAAATGTTACGCAAACCAATTTTACCAATTCCAGCAAAACCATCACAATACGGAATAGATCCATCCCTAGTAAAAACTCGTGCTGCAGAATTACCAGGCATGGTATCAGTAATGCTAAAAGATTTATTTCCCGATTTACCGGAGACAATTTTTCCAGCAAGAGAAAATGCAATTGAAAGTGTTCGTGAAGCTGCAAGAGAATCCCTGTATAAAGTTCACATGAGTATGATTAAGCCTGAAGACTCTGTAAATGTTCTTGCATCTCATCATGGATTTACATTGTTTGGCGGAGAACCATACGCTGAATTATTAAAAGTTATAAAGGACGTAGTTGAAGAAAGAACGGGCAGTAAAAACATTCGCCTTCGTGCCGGTGTTGGAATGAGATTCCGTGAAACAGAAGAATATATTAAAAGATATGGTCTGGATACTTATTTTGGAAAAGGCAAAGCCATAGGTCTGGCACCCATAGATGAAGGCATCCCAATAGAAACAGAAATAGGAACACTCTATGGATTAAAGAAAATATATGATGCTGATTGGGTAATACATGCTCATCACACTGACGTTCGTGAAGTGCACTTCCACAGACAAGTTGACAAGGCAGTTAAACCATTTGCTATGTCATATGCACGTATAGAATCAAGAAGTACTTACCATCAAAACTTAGGTCCACGTGCAGCTAATTTTACTGCAAGGGCGATTTTTGAATCTGAATTTGTTCAAAGCAAATTTGCATTTGCATCATTTTTAGATGTAGGACCTCACGGTATCGTTGGAGTTGATTCTGATAATGACTTATACGCATTAAATGACAGAGCCACATATATTGGATGTCAACGATATGGAAAGATAATGACATTATTTGGTGACATCGATGAATGTATTGCAGTACTCGACTTTCCATGCCCTGTTCCTTATGTATTCTCAGCAGGAGTTATATATGCAAACTTTCTTGGAGCAAACACTGACCTATACGACTTAGAGAATAATGCTCTTCCTGCATACACATGGTATACAGAAGCATTCTATGATAAGAAGGATAAACCAATTTTAGAAGATATCCCTCCATTAAATCCGGCTATTAAGATGTGTGTTCACAACTATGCATGGACGGGATATCCATCAGCATTCTTTTCTAAACATATTCCTACTGTGGTTGTAGGTAAAGAGCAAGGTGAATTATTTGATAGGGATTCAATGAACTTAGAATATATGGATTATGCGACTACTATTAAGACATTGGAAGGGGCTATGCAATTTGCATATCAAACGACAAATTCCGACAAAGTAATTATATTTGACGGCGCCATGGGTGGCATAAACGTAAGTGAGTCCATGGCAAAATTACTTATTGAAAAGGCTCCAATTGTTAGCAAAAAAGTTGATAAGGTTCTGCTGCCTAAGTGGCTAAAGCAAAGAGGAGTGGATGTTTCTATTTTTGATAGATTTAAGAAATAAAAATATGAATTAAGAGCATTAAGGGGTATGAAGAATATTAAAAAATCTAACAATAAAAGGAGAAAATCATGAAAAGAATTATCACTATTTTACTAGCTTTATCAATCATTTTTACTTTTACTGCATGTTCAAGTGATGCGAATTCAAAAGGAAGCACAAATGCAGGTGAAACATTAAATTTGAGAGTAGCAAATGTTACTCAGGTAGATCATCCCATGAACAAATCAACTGAATTTTTTGCTAAAAAAATCGAAGAAAAAAGCAATGGAAGAATAAAGATTACTGTTTTTCCAGCGAGACAATTAGGAGATGATAGGGAATTATTTGAACAAGTACAGCAAGGATCTCTTGATATGGCTTTAGTATCCGTAGGACCTATTGGAAGTACTACTCCGTTAGCTGCTGCTTTACAATTACCATTTATGTTTAACAATTGGGATCAATGGTTAGATACAATGACAAGTGAAGCTGCAGATAATTTGTTTGCAGGATTTGATGAATTTAATGTAAAGGCTCTTGCAGCTTATGACAGTGGTTTCCGTCATACCTTGACAGTAGATAAACAGATAAATTCTCCAGCAGATTATACTGGGTTAAAATTCCGAGTTGCAGAAACACCATTACATGTTGATATTTTCACTTCACTGGGTGCATCACCTACTCCTTTGCCGTATGGTGAAATTTATACAAGCTTGCAAAACAAGGTAATAGACGGTTTAGAGATGGATTACGCTGCAATGAAAATGGAAAAACATTATGAAGTTGCAAAATACGTAACAGAAACAGGACATTTCACTTGGCCAGGAGTTTTCATGGTAAATCTTGATTTGTGGAAATCTTTATCAGCTGAAGATCAAGCTATGTTCATAGAAGCTTCAAAAGAAGTATATGAAGAAAATGTAGAATACATTAAGAATAAAGAAGCAGAAGCTATTAAAGAATTAGAAGCAGGCGGAGTTACAATATTAAAATTAACAGCT
>ENA-UOOR01002654-UOOR01002654.1-fermentation-metagenome-genome-assembly--contig:-NODE-2654-length-17597-cov-2.651009_pt1 | contig 17597 bp, 17 predicted proteins | sample MGYA00245780_ERZ724029 | MGnify/ENA primary metagenome ERZ724029 (study PRJEB28704, sample SAMN03018315) | fermentation metagenome | biome: anthropogenic terrestrial biome; feature: soil; material... | reverse complement strand
ACGTCATGGGTTCCTGGAATATGACGGAAACGTCATTTCCACGGATACATGTGAAATCACGCCGATCAGCTTTCCTTCCTGCTGCAAGCCAGCTAAGGTTTCGAGAGCGGTTTCCAAGGCATCTTCATCTAACGTTCCAAACCCTTCGTCCAGAAAGAGAGAATCGACCCTCACCTTCTGACTCGCCATCTTCGAGAGTCCAAGGGCCAGGTTAAGGCTCACAATAAAGGTTTCTCCACCAGAGAGGTTTTTCGTCGATCTGACCTCCCCCGCCTGGTAGTTGTCGATAACATCAAGCTCCAGCGGTTGTTCCTCATTTTGTATCAAAAGGTAGCGATCTGTCATTTTGGCAAGCTGCCGATTGGCATGAGACACCATCAATTTGAAGGTCTGCCCCTGCGCAAAATTCCGATACTTTTTGCCATCTGACGACCCTATCAGGCTATGCAGTTTAGCCCACCGATTGCACTTTTTTTTCTGCTCTTCAATAGCCCCCTGCTTCTCTTTCATGCGCTCTTTGGCCTGGCTGTTCAAGGCAAGCTGCTGCTTCAACCCCGCAATAACGTCACGAAGAAGCCTCAGTTTTTCTTCCCACTCCCTAAATTGGGGCTCAAGCTCTTCACGCCCCTCATCTGTCACCTTTTTGGCAATTTCAGCCGCCAAACGCTCTTTGCGGTCTTCCTCTTTGGCCTTGAGTTCCGTCTGCCGGTTGTCGAGGCTCCTTGCCCTGTTTGCCAGCGCCGCCCGTTCCGAAGATGTAAGGCGAGCCTGCAGAAACCGCGCCTCGTCGCAGAATCCACCCGCATGCAAAGAGATATGAAACGCCGATTCGAGCTCGTCAAGCAGCGACGCTCTCTCCCCAATCTTCGTACTGAGCGACTCTATGCTTGCCTTCGTTGCGGTCAGCCTCTGTTGCGCTAGGTTAAGCCAATTTCGTGCCTCTCTCTCAGCCTCCTCAGCCTTGGCAATCTGTTGGCTCATACGCTCTTCTTCTTTGTCGGGGTCTTTATCTCCGTAGAGATTCTGGCGCTCAGCCATTGCGCTCGTATATCCATCTTGAGCCGACTGTAAGGCCTGCTTTTTCTCTGCCAAATCCATCTTCTGCGTCTCAATTTCACCATCAAGCTTACCCAACGTCTTTTCAAGCTGAAAGAGCTCTCTTTCTACTTTTTCCTTCTCATCGACATGGGTCTGCAATGCTTCAAGCCGTTCGTGCAACGCCCCACGCAATGAAGAGATGTCTGTCTCTGATGTGAGATCGACGCCGAGGGGGTGCAGTTTCTCTGATATAGTTACCTTTAAGCGCTCATAGTCGTCTCTCATCTTTTGTAGCGTCTCATTCAAGTCTGAGAGATCTTTTTCTGCCCTTTCCTTCTCTTGTGTAACGAGCCGAACATCGCTTTCCAACTCTTTTAGTTTGCTCGTGGACTCCCGCTCAGCTGCTTCACGCTCTTTTACGTCCTCGCCCAAAGCTTCTGCCGCTTCTATAAGCCCCGTCAGCTCATTGATCCTTTTCTGCGTTCCATCGGGGAGAGGAATATTCCCCTCAGCATAGGGATGGGCCATAGCTCCACAGAGTGGGCACGGTTTGCCGTCCTCAAGTTGGGCTCTGTAATCTTCAAGTTGCGCTATCTTTTTGAGGAGGTTCATTTCACGCAGCAGGGCTTCTTTTTCGGCGCGATATTCTCGAAGTAACCGCCCTGCCAAGAGAGTTTCAAGCTCTTTTTGCGTCTCTTCGTGAGCCTTGACAGTCTCTTCAACCTGCTTTTTGAGAACGTCATTCTTTCTGACACACTCCGCCAGCCTTTCGCAACAGGTGACACGGTCTGCCTGAACTTGTCGTACCTCCGCCTCTTTCTGGGTCACGGCCTTCTTTCTGTCAAGAAGATAGGTCAACTGCTCTTCTATTCCCGTCAAACCGCTTACCAGCCACTCATCTTCGGAGTGGGTCTCAAGGTATTCATGAACACCTTTCAACTTTTCGCCGGCTCTACTGTGTTCCGCTTCCTTTACGCCCCTCTCCTTCTCCTTTGCCTCAATCGCCTCGGCAATCCCCGTACACTTCTTGGCGCACGATTCCACGTCTTCCCCTTTCAGGGCGAGATTTTGGTCGAGCAAACGCACATTTTTAATAAGAGGAACCTCTTGGTTCAGCTCTTCTTTGGCCTTTTGGGTCTGCTGCTCTGCTTTTTTCAAGCTCTCTTCACACTCTTTAAAGGAACCCTCAAGCCCGGGAAGCTCCTCTTCCAGCTTTTCCAACGAGGCGCTATCATCGCTCTGAACCTTCCGAACCTCTGCCAGTCTGGCATATTCGCCGTCAAGTTCGGCCGCTTTCTGGGCATGGTCAAGGCGCTCTCGCTCCGGTTGGAACTCTTCCATTTCGGATGCGAGCTTTGCGGATTCCTCAGCGAGAGAAGCGATCTCTCCATGAAGTGTTTCTATATCCTTCAGCCACAAAAGGGCGCGCTCCGTCTCCTCCCGTTGAGCGGCGAGGGTGGTCTCTTCTTCTCGTTTTTCGGCTATCTCGTGCCCAATCTCGCATTCCCGCTCGGGAGTGAGAAGTTCAATGCCAGAAGCCTCGGCTTCCAGCAGGCCTAACGCATCTTTTTCGCTACTATGACGCTTCTGGACACGTCGTGAAATTTCAGAATAAATCTCGGTGCCAGTTATCTGTTCAAGTATTTCTGACTTCTGCTCCGGGTTGGCCTTCAGGAAGGTATCGAAGCTGCCCTGCGCAAGGAGAATCGACCTGGTGAAACGGTCGAAATCCATTCCAATTTTATCTACAATAACGCCCGGAACCAGGCTTTTTTTCGACTCGATAACTGTGCCTGGCCCATCGTCTTTCACTTCGCTGATCTCATGATGTGCATCGACGAGGTTTCCATCAATCTTACCGTGGGCGCGATGCTGCTCCCAGAAACAACGAAAACGCCCTGCCTGAGATTCGAAAACAACCTCTGCAAAGCACTCCGCCGTCTGACGAGACATGATTTCGTTGCCGCTCTTTGTGATCCGCCCGAGTCGAGGAGTTGCCCCGTACAAAGCCAGGCAGATTGCGTCAAGGATGGTGGATTTGCCGGCGCCCGTCGGCCCCGTGATCGCAAAGATGCCGTGCGTCATATACGCTGGATCTGTAAAATCGATTCGCCACTCTCCGTAGAGAGAGTTCAGGTTTTTAAATCGGAGTTCAAGAATTTTCATGTCCAGCCCTCTTATTCCGCATTAACGTCGTCTTCATAAAGAGACCTGACTATTTCGTTGTACGCTGTGACAAGCTCTTCCCGCTCTTCCTGAGGAACATCGTGATCGTCGAGGCAGCGTTCAAAAATGTCGTTCACTGTCAGATCGTCGAGGGTCTCGTTTTCCTCAAGAGCCAGAGTGGCATTTTCCATAACCTGCCTGTTTTTTATTCGCCTAATTTCCATGGAACTGCCCAAGATGGCCTCTTCCATGACCTCCCGCAGATTCCCCACGATGCTCGTGCCCGTATAGTCGATCTCAAGCCACGCAAAGCTGCCCTGTCCCTTAAGTTCCTCAATTCTCGACTCTATTTCATCAAGGGAACCCACGATGCGTTCCAAAGGCTGAAAGCACGGAACCTGAATGTCCCGAACGTCTGGCATCGTGCTGTTGAAGTCAACAATAATCACCCTTTTATTTTGACGGGCCTCACCGTAGCCCATAGGGATGGGAGAGCCACAGTAACGGAGGTGATCAGTATTTCCCACACGCTGAGGGACGTGGAGATGTCCCAGCGCAAAATAGTCGATGGATGGAGGGAAGCGGTCGGCCGCCACATGAGCCAGAGAACCGACGTATAACTCTCTGACACCGTCTCCGTCCACCGTTGCGCCCCCGACCGTAAAAAGGTGCCCCATAGCGATGATAGGAATGTCTATGTCGCTACTCTCCTTGAGTTCGGCGCGCTTTTGCTCTGCGATGTGGCAGACGACTTCATAGTGATTTGCAACGCCTTCGATGAGCTTGTCATTCTTGTCTTTAATTGTTTCGCCAGCCTCGACAACGCGAATATCTTTATCCCGAAGGTACGGAACCGCACAGACGATGGCTTCCGGCTTTTGGGTCCTATCTCTCAGTACGATAATTTCGTCTTCAGGGTTATCTGTTATGGAACCCACAACGTGGACGTTCAGGGCCTTGAGAATCTCTTTGGGGGCATTCAGAAAGGAGGGGGAATCGTGGTTTCCCGCAATGATGACAACGTGCCGGCAGCAGGAACGGGAGACTGTGCAGAGAAAGTTGTAGTAAAGCTCCTGAGCGCGGTTGCTGGGGGTGCTCGTGTCAAAAACATCTCCGGCGACAAGCAGTGCATCGACATTTTCGGCTTCGATAGTTGTGCCGAGCCAGTCTAGAAATTGGGCAAACTCGTCGTAGCGTTTGCGCCCGTAAAGGGAGCGCCCGAGGTGCCAGTCTGATGTATGGAGAATCTTCATTGGGCTTCCTCCTGTGAAGTAATTGAAATAGTCTCTTCTGCTGATGCGGCTGAAACTGCTGACAAAGCCGTCGCGGCCAAGGTAGCTGAAGCTGCCAGAGTAATCGAGTCAGTCGAATATGCCACCACAAACAGTACTAAAGAAACCGCCAGCACCGCCCCAACGGGACCAGCCACGGTTTCTCTTTGAATTATAGCTGAGGATTTTACATTCTCAGCCTCTTCTTACGCATATTTTTGTCCAGGCCGCCACAGGCACGAGCACGTGATAAAGGCATAATCACATGGCAAAGACGTAAACACGCACCAAATATGCAAATTAATATATATTGTACCTCAAGTTATTTCCGGCGAGGCAGAAAGATGGGCTATAAACAAATAAAAAAGGAATGAGCCCGATGGTACCCAAGCGCCTAAGCACCGAAGTGTCGAACCCATTCCTCTCAAATTACTTAGCTATTGATTAACATTGAGGTGCTGAACAATGTGTTTATTCATTTCTCCCACGGAGAAATATATCTAAATGCCTCAAGACGAACACGTCTCTGTTTGTATGTCACAGCAATGTGCTTCTAAAGGTAGGTAGGTCAAATCACATTGCATACCACCCTTTAGAGAGCACGCATTATAACCTAACAACCTCATAAGAGACACGACTTGCCCTGCAGATTGACCTGAATAGCAACAGACAACCACCTTTTTATCTTTCGGAATTTCATCCAGATGATCTCCTACCTCACTCCAAAAAACATTGATAGCGCCTTCCAGATGTTCTTTTTCAAAATCCTCTGGCTTCCGAATATCAAGAATATAAACATCTTCTCTACTCATAAGCTCTTTCAACTGGTCGCAACTGATAAGATTATTGCATCCTTTTTTAAGATCTTGAAAATAAACCGCAACTGCCTCTTCGATGGTCTTCAAAACAAAACCTCCTTTTATAAGTACTTAGATAACGATAATCAATATCAATAATAATTTAAAAAAAAAGAGATTTCAATAACAAAAACATTTTATATATAAAGAACGGATTGCCTATGCAATTCTGACCAAATGAGTGCGAACACCCAAACAGCAAAAGTGCCTGTAGTAAGTACACGCAACTACTATGATCGGGCATTCCTTAGAAAACTACCGAGCACTCAATACCCAAACGGAAGCAATCTGACTTGATTTGCTGGCTTACCCGAGCGAAAAATTCCTCCGTCATATACTCTTCCAAACTGTATTTTTTGTAGACAAAATCCGCATAGTGGTAGTTCATGCGATCCACCAAAATGTAGTCAACAGCCTCTGTCAGCAGATTAATCAGTTTTTCCGCACCTGGAAGAATCGGGGCAATCATTGCATAGGTCCGGATTCCCTGCCGATGTAATTCAATAAGAGCGTTGATTCGCTCTGGTATAGATGGCGCGGCAGGCTCAAACAATTTTCTTATATCGTCATTTGCAGTTGTTATAGTAAGCCCTACTTCCACGTTTTTTGCTTCTTTGAGTATATCCATATCTCTAAGAACCAAAGGAGATCGGGTCTGGATCACCACGGGCCAATCTTCGCGAAACAATATCTGCAAGCATTGCCTGGTGAGCTCGTACCGTTTCTCTAAGGGCTGATATGGGTCACAGACACCGCTGATCCAAACTGTCGCCTTCTTTTTCTTGCGTATTTCTTTTTGCAGCAACTCTACAGCATTGACCTTCACGTCAACGAACGTACCCCATGGTTCCTTGTGACCAGTGAACTTTTTCATATACCGGGCATAGCAGTATGTACAGGCATGTTGGCAGCCGACATAGGGGTTAATGACATAAGGGTAAATTTTTGAGGCTGAAAGAATGCTCTTGGCGTGTATCTCCCGAATAATCATGAAAACCTTCTTACGTGCGTGGATTCTGCACTACTGGTAGGGAATCTACCGTCGAGATCTTCCAAGTTTAGAACATGCGCCCATACCTTATCTTTAGAATCCATATTGCCCCACCCCTCGTTTGCAAAAGACGCCTAACAAAAAAACGCTATTGCGAAGATTATCGCACGACCTTAATCAACAACAAAGCTCTATCCGGTGAGACGAGGGGATTTGAGAAAGCTGAATCAAAAAATAATCGCGCAACACCACAATAAACCTAATAATATTGCCATAAAGCTCGACTGAAAGTCCACATATCGACACCAACTCTTGAAGCCAAGAACGGTTCGATCTCACAAAAATCGAAAGTTTTACTTTGGGAAGCAAAAGCAAAAGGCTATACACCGTGCTCAAAATGCTATGCCGCTGACTGAAAGAAATGGAAATGTGCTGAAAAAGGTGCGGAGCAGATCGCAAAGAAGGCCACCCTCCAGCAACAATAGGTTTAAAAAACGCTTGACAAATCCCCCCTTCATGATAAAAAATAGTAATTAATTACTTTTTTATGGAGGTTTACATGAGCTCATCAAGCAAATATCTTTCGGGAGAGAAACGACGGGTGATGACGGTAGAAGCGGTGATCGAGTTGGCTGGCGAACAAAATCCGAGCGAAATTACCACAGCCGCCATAGCCAAACACATGGGATTGACTCAAGGTGCACTTTTTCGTTATTTCCCCAACAAGGATGCCATCTTACGAGCAGTTATGGAATGGGTAGCCGAGCGATTAATGTCTCGCATCGACAAGGCGGTACACGCAAAAGCCTCTCCTCTCGCCGCTCTTGAAAGCATGTTTATGGCACATGTGGACTTTATAACAGAGCATCCTGGTATTCCACGTATGCTATTTTGTGAATTGCAACGTTCTGAAGAAACCGTTCCCAAGCAGATGGCACAAACGCTTACCATGCGTTATAAAGAGCGCCTCAATCATTTCTTTGAACAAGGTAAAAACTGTGGAGAGCTTGACGGAAAGCTTGATAGCGAAGCTGCAGCTACACTTTTCGTAGGCTCTATTCAAGGGTTGGTCATGCAATCGTTAATAGCTGGAGATGTGAGCCATATGCGCCGCAATGCACCAAAAGTTTTTGGCATCTACCAGCGAGGCATTAGGAATACACTATGAAAAAATTGCCTTTCCAAATACGCACACTGGCACTGATAGCTGTACTTGTGCCTCTATTTGCGCTTTTTGTCTATGTGGCCTTGCGTTCGGGGCCACTTGCTCCAGTATCAATTGTGTTGGCCACAGTCGAGAATAAGAGCCTCTCTCCTGCTCTATTCGGTATTGGAACCATTGAGGCTCGTTACACCTACAAGATTGGCCCAACGTTCGCGGGCCGGGTCGAACGTTTGGATGTACACGTAGGTGAACATGTCAAGGCGGGACAAGCGCTTGGCGAAATGGATCCGGTGGATCTTGATGAGCGTATTAAGGCTCAAAATGCCACCCTGAAGCGAGCAACGGCTCTCTTAAGTGAAACGCAGGTACGTAAGGATTATGCCAAAACACAGGCTTTACGTTACGAGCAGTTACTTAAAGCGGGTTTCGCCAGTGAGGAGATAGCAGACACTAAACGACAAGAGCTGTTGGTTGCGGAAACAGCGCTAACTGCAGCACGTGAGGAGCTTTCCCGTGTACGTGCCGAGCGGGAGGCACTAGAGGCGCAGCGCAGTAATTTGTCTCTGATTGCACCAGTTGACGGATTGATTATTTCACGTAATGCCGATCCAGGAACCACCGTAGTTGCTGGTCAAGCTGTCGTGGAATTGATCGACCCGTACTCACTGTGGGTCAACGTCCGCTTCGATCAAATTCGTGCGCGAGGTCTTGCCGCCGGTTTATCAGCCCAGATCACATTGCGTTCCCAGGCAGGTGAACTGCAAACAGGGCGTGTTCTGCGAGTCGAGCCATTGGCAGATGTGGTAACTGAGGAAGTATTGGCCAAAGTTGTATTCGACCACATTCCCGATCCTATGCCGCCAATCGGCGAACTGGCCGAAGTCACGATTACATTACCAACGCTTGCGGAAACTCCAGTTGTCCCTAACGCCGCCATTCATCATATTGATGGCAAATTAGGCGTGTGGCAAGTCATAAATGGTGACCTTCGTTTTACTCCAGTTTCACTAGGAATCGCTGATTTGGAGGGCCTCGTACAGGTACAAGAAGGGCTCAAGATTGGTGACCAGGTAGTGATCTATAGCGAAAACGCATTGAACGAACGCCGCCGAATTCGCATCGTTGATCATATCCCGGGGGTAACGCAATGATCAGTTTGGCAGGGCGAGATATCATGCACTCTTGGGGAAAGTTCGTCTTTACCGCCATGGGACTTGGACTCCTGATTGGCGTTACATTATCCATGGCCGGCATCTATCGTGGCATGGTGGATGACGCTAAGGTGCTGCTCGACAACAGCGGTGCTGATCTCTGGGTAGTACAAAAGGACACGCTTGGTCCTTACGCTGAATCATCAAGCATCTACGACGACATCTGGCGCGAGATACGAGGCATGCCGGGAGTGAAACAGACAGCGAACATCACCTATCTCACTATGCAGGTGCGCAAAAGCAAAGAAGAAAGAGATGTGCGCGTCATGGTTACCGGCGTCACACCTGGAGAAGCAGGAACGCCGGGCTGGCCACCCTATCTTGTAGCAGGACGTCAGATCACTCGGAGCCATTACGAGGCCGTTGCTGATATCGCCTCGGGATTTAAACTTGGTGAACATATCCAGATCCGTCGTAACCAATACACCGTGGTCGGCCTGACCAGGAGGATGGTTTCTTCTAATGGTGATCCGATGGTGTTTATCCCGCTTAAAGATGCCCAAGAAGCCCAGTTTTTAAAAGACAATGACGCCATCCGAGAACAGCGCCGACGCACAGCTGAAAATCCAGCTTTTAACCAGCCTGGAATGCCTGGTTTACTTGATACGGTTATTGCCTCGCAAAGTACCAACCCCTACGTCAATGCGATTTTAGTTCGGATTGAAACAGGCCATGCTCCAGAAGAAGTGGCTGAATCGATCCGACGCTGGAAGCGCTTGACGGTCTACACTCGAGATCAGATGGAGGAAATTCTTGTCGGCAAGCTGATCGCCACCTCGGCAAAGCAAATTGCGATGTTCCTTGTGATTCTTTCGATTGTGAGCTCGGTTATTGTCGCCTTCATCATCTACACGCTGACACTTGGGAAAATAAGAGAAATCGCAGTGTTGAAACTGATCGGCACAAAGAATCGCACCATTATCGGTTTGATCGTACAACAGTCCATCGCGCTGGGCTTGATCGGTTTTGTGGTTGGGAAGATCTCGGCGACCCTGTTGATGGCACCTATTTTCCCCAAATATGTGCTGCTAGAGCCTCTCGATTCAGTCCTTGGTTTTATCGCCGTGATTATGATCTGCATTCTGTCGAGCATTATAGCCATTCGTGTCGCTCTTAAGGTCGATCCGGCTGAAGCCATAGGAGGTTAAATATGACGGGTAAAGGCGTTCGCATCTCGGGGTTAAGAAAACGCTATGGGAGTGGCGATACTGCTGTAGACGCATTGAAGATGGTAAACATGCATGTTGCGCCAGGCGAAGTTGTTGGGCTGATTGGACCTTCAGGTTCCGGCAAGAGCACGTTGCTTAAATGTTTAGGGGCTGTGATAGAGCCGACTGCCGGGCAAATGATGCTCGGGGATGATGTTATTTATCACGATGGCTGGAAAATCAAAGATCTTCGCGCGCTACGTCGAGACCGTATCGGCTTTGTATTTCAAGCGCCATATCTGATTCCTTTCCTAGATGTTACCGACAACGTCGCTCTGCTGCCTATGCTGGCGGGGAAACCTAACGCCGAAGCGCGTCAACAAGCAATAGAATTGTTAAAAGCGCTTGATGTGGAGCACCGCGCCAAGGCCATGCCCTCTCAACTCTCTGGCGGAGAACAACAACGAGTAGCCATTGCACGCGGCTTGGTCAATCGCCCGCCGGTAATATTGGTCGATGAACCGACTGCCCCACTTGATAGCGAGCGTGCGCTGGCGGTCATCAGAATCTTGAACGATATGGCCCAAAGGTTCGAGACTGCCGTTATTGTGGTTACCCACGATGAAAAAATAATCCCCACCTTTAAGCGCATTTATCACATCCGTGACGGAGTAACCTATGAAGAGGAAGGTCAAGGGCGCAGCTTTGAGTGAAAGCTTCCCAAGGAAGCCATTTAACTACCAGGCGGTGCAGAGAGAAGAAAGAGAAAACCCGCCACCCTGGGAATACCCCAAAGAGACGGGTTTGTCTTTTATAATTGGTGGAGGCGGGGGGAATCGAACCCCCGTCCGACAAGGGCCAGCCATGGAAGCCCTACGAGTGTAGTTCCTGATTTAGTGTCGGATGCAGACTCCCAGGAACAGGATTCTGCGCTCCCAAGCCCCCTTGTCTTTCTCGCAAAGCCAGAGACACTCTCCGCGAGGCATTCACCTTATTGTGACGCCTTTCAGCAGACCGGTGACTGATCTACTGAAGACGTGGCTGAACTAAGCAGCCAGTGCGTAATTATTATTGTTGACGTTTATTGTTGTTCCGCCGTTTAGCGAGGTTGCGGAGTCCTCGACTCGCTCTTCCAGACCCTCCATCTTGCCGTCGAAACCAGTCGCCCCCTTAATCTCTTCCATCACGCCTGATAGCCCGGGCCATCGCCCGTTTTGCATCTTTCTCAGCAATGGCATCACGCTTATCGTGTTCGGCCTTACCCTTCGCCAAAGCCAGTTCAACTTTAGCATGCCGTCCATTTTTCATATAGAGAGACAAGGGTACGAGGGTTAAACCTTTTTCGCGAACCTTACTATTTAACCGAACAATCTCAGCTCTATGCACCAATAGCTTTCGATCTCGTTCAGGTTCATGGTTATAGTAACTTCCTTTTTCGTAAGGGGAAATATGCACTCCTATAAGCCAAAGTTCTCCGTTGCGGATCATAGCAAAACTGTCTTTTAAATTTACTCTACCCGCACGCACAGACTTTATTTCGGTACCTGTAAGTACAATACCGCACTCAAAAGTATCGAGGATAAAGTAATCATGGCGTGCCTTTCTATTAACCGCAATTTTATCGATAGCCAAAATATTTCCCTCCATTGCGGATTTTAGCAAAATAGTCAGCATTAGTCAATTTAAATTTTTCCCTTAAAAAAAATCCTGGCCATATCAGCCAGGATCTATTTTTATTTATGGTCGGGGCGAGAGGATTCGAACCTCCGACCTCCTGGTCCCGAACCAGGCGCGCTTACCAGACTGCGCTACGCCCCGAACGGCGAGATTGTATCACGCAGAGATCAGCCAGTCAAACCCCTTATCGAGCCCGATCGTCTTCACCATTCGGGCCATTTGAAGCCTCCTGAGACCCCTTGCGGAGGTTCCTCCAGTTCAAGCGACCGCCTGGATGTGTCTCCTCTCCTATAGGGATTTCTGTCCATCCCCATGGGGTTACCATAACAAAGCGGAACACGATCCCCTGATTGAAAAGAGCCTTAATATGGGCCGAATAACGAAGAAGGTCGCTAATCATATAGCTATCGCTCACAAGCCAGACACGCTGACACACCTCACGGCCAAAAAGAGAGGCATAGTCAATAGCCATGCGAATTCCATCCTCAAACTGAGCTGGCCCTAATGCCAACACTACCGCATCACAATGTCCCGAAGGTTTTCGCGTAGACGGAATCAAGTCGGCGAACTGATCTATCCATTCGAGGCGGGAGTACAAATTATCCATATCCACCTCGAAGGGTTCCTCTAGGTACGGCATCAAAATATCCCTTTCGCTTTCTTTACATTCCTCTCCAGACAGAATATCTTCCATCCAAAGCTGTATGTCTGTTATAAACTTCAGCAGATAGGCCGGATATCCCTTACCAGACATGGCTACCAAAACATCGCGCACCGTCCACTGTTCAGATCCGTTGTTATTTTTTTCGCCCTGAGGCTTTGTCATTCGAGTACCTCCAAAAGTACAAATCAAACGTTATTGAGGAGAAGCATAACATAAAGTGTGTCTGATTACACGAGTTATATTACAATATTTTTTATGGTACAAGAGAAAAATTCCAATATTAAGGAGGAATAAGATGAATCTCTCTAAACTATCCTGTCAGGAAACCCTCTTCCTATTCATAGATATCCAGGAACGACTTCTTCCAGCTATATCCAACGATCGTGAGGTGAAAGCCAATACTCTCCGTCTCCTTCAGACGGCTGCTGTATTCAAGATCCCCCTCGTCTATACGGAACAATACCCGAAAGGGCTCGGCAGAACAGACAGTGATATTTTGGAAGTCCTTGAAGGTCACGCTCCCGCTTTCGAAAAAACTCACTTTTCTTGCTGCGATGAAGAAGGTTTTGTGAAAGAATTAGAGTGGCATAAACGGAAACAAGTTGTCCTTTGGGGTATAGAAAGTCATATCTGCGTTTTAGCCACAGCTATGGACTTATTGAGGAATGGATTCTCGGTTTGGCTTGCAGCCGATGCCTGCGGCAGTAGAAAGAATGATAATCATGAGATGGCTTTGCAGACTATGATTCAGGCAGGTGCTCTTGTTGTTCCTACAGAGACCGTGATTTATCAGCTGATGAAGAGGTCTGGAACTCCGGAATTCAAGGCTCTTTTGCCTTTATTCAAAGAATAAAAGACGCCCACTGAGGGGGGGATTGTTGTGTCTGTCGATAGACAGAAAGCATTGGAGCTTCATCGAAGAGCTCGCGGGAAAGTAAAGACGTACCCGACTATCAACATTCGGAACGAGGACGATCTGGCTATAGCCTATGCGCAAGGAAGCGTTTACCCTGCTTTAGAGATTCAGGAAGATCATGACCGAACCTATGAATATACAGGGAGAGGGAACAGGCTCGCCATTATTTCTGACGGAACGGCCGTGCTAGGCATGGGCGATATTGGGCCACATGCGGCCCTTCCTGTTATGGAAGGGAAAAGCCTTCTCTTCAAAAACTTTGGAGATATTAGCGCCATTCCTATGTGTATCGAAACTCATAAAACAGACGAGATTATAGAGTTTGCCCGCCACATAGCCCCTTCTTTTGGAGCTATTGACATTGAAGATATCTCAAGCCCTGCCACTTTCGATATTGTAAAAGCGCTGCAATCCATTGAGATCCCTGTCTTTTCCGACGATCAGCAGGGCACGGCAGCTGTAGTCCTGGCCGCTCTCACCAATGCGCTGGCCGTGGTGGGTAAAAAAATAACTGAAATCAAAGTGGTTATACAAGGAGCTGGCGCTGCGGGAATAGCGGTGGCAGATATGCTTCTTTACGTGGGTGTTCCCAACGTAATAGTTCTGAACAGCAAGGGAATTCTTGGGGCAAACAATCCTTTTATGAATCACATACAGCAAAATATGTCAGAGCGCACCAATCCTGAAAAACTTCGTGGCGGGCTGGAAGAGGCCATAAAAGGTTCTGACGTGTATGTCGGCCTTTCCTCTCGAGGAACACTCCCACCCAGTTTCATCAAAACCATGAACAAAAGCCCCATTATTTTTGCCTTGTCCATGCCTACGCCGGAGATCACATGGGAGGAAGCTGAGGCTGCCGGGGCATCTATTATCGCTATGGGCTTGACGACAGCAGCCTATAACGCCATGCCGAACCTCTATATTTACCCAGGCCTTGTACGGGGATTGCTGGACGTTCGCGCTACAGGACTGAATAAAAATATTCTCATCGCAGCTGCTCAAGCTGTAGCAAGCGAAGTGGACAAACGGCGTCTGAACGAGCGACACCTTCTGCCAGACCTGTTCTCAGACGAAACGGCCCCGCGGGTGGCGGAAGCTGTAGCGCAGGCCGCCATAACGGAAGGGTTGGCACGAAAACCCGTCCCCCCAAAAAAGATTTACGACGATACATGGCAGCGACTTTTCGGAGGATACTTACTTCGGATGTAAAAAAAGAGTGGGGGCCAATAAACGCCCCCACTTTCAGTATAAATTCAGTTCTAATCTTCCAGAACTACGATAGGCTTAATGAGATCTTTTGGTTTATCCTTCATAAGGAGAAGGGCTTCCTCCATTTTATCGAAACTCTTAAACTCATGAGTAAGCAACAGGGACGGATCTAACCGACCATGTTCAACGAGGGAGGCCAAACGCTCCATACGAACCCGTCCTCCAGGGCACAGGCCGCCTCTGATAGTTTTGTGGGCCATGCCACATCCCCACTCCAACCGAGGGATTAACAGGTCTTCCCCTTCTCCATAATAGTTAACATTAGAAATGACAGAGCCAGGTTTTGCCATCTTAACGCCCTTCTTGATCATATCAATTCCAGGGGCGGCTACAACAACTCTGTCCACGCCTTCTCCATTGGTGAGCTCCATAATCTGTTCTACAATATCTCCATTTCGGTAATTAATAATGTCTGTAGCGCCATAGGCTTTGGCAACTTCTACGCACTTGGGCCGGCTTCCTACCGCAAAAATACGTCCAGCGCCAGCAAGGGCGGATCCAGCTACTGCCATAAGCCCCACTGGCCCAATGCCTAAAACGGCAACGCTCATTCCAAACCCAATCTGCGCCAGCTCTACTCCATGAAATCCGGTGGTTACCATATCAGTAATCATAACAGCAGCTTTGGAGGAAACGCTATCAGGTAGCAATGCAAGATTCATATCAGCATCGTTTACATGGAAGAACTCCGCAAAAACTCCATCTTTGAAGTTAGAAAATTTCCATCCGGCAAGAAGACCATTCGAGTGCTGAGGAAAGCCTCTCTGTACAGCAATGGAACGCCAATCAGGAGTAATGGCAGGAACAATAACCCTGTCTCCAGGCTTGAAATCCTTGACTTCCGCCCCAACCTCCGTCACAACCCCAACTGCTTCGTGGCCGAGTATCATATCTCTTCTGTCCCCAATCGCACCCTCAAAAACGGTGTGAATATCTGATGTACACGGAGAAACAGCGATAGGACGGACTATAGCGTCATAAGGACCGGCAACTGGCTTGTCCTTATCAATCCAACCTGTTTTACCAATTCCCAACATAGCAAACCCCTTCATAACGTAATCCTCCTTCCTAGATTTAACACCTCTCAACTTCATGAAATCGTTACTACATTCACACAACCCCATGTGTCATTATAACAAAAAAATATATATTGGCAATAAAAATAAATATTTTTATTATCTTTTTATATAAAATGTTTTCTTTGTTCTATATTCTATGCTCAATTTTTTCTACGCTGTGCATTGGAATTTTTGTTATTTGTATTGTATTTTCCTTTAACTTTTATTCAAATTTATGCTATACTTTTATATGTGAATAAATTATCAAAACTATGGAAGGAGCGATTTTAGTGGAGCGTCTTCTCGAAGGGGCATTCGCGGTTGTCACTGGAGCTAGCAAAGGTATTGGAAAAGGGATAGCAAAAACCTTTTTAAATCATGGAGCTACTGTTATCATCACAGGTCGGACAGAAAAAGATCTCCAGAACACAGTTAAAGAGCTATCGAATTTCGGCGCTATCTCCTATATAGTCGCTGATATAAGTAAAGCCGCTGATATTAAGAATATGGTAGATACTGCAATAGAAAGGCATGGGAAAATAGACATTCTCTGCAGCAATGCAGGAATATTCCCCATGTCCCTTATAGAGAACATGTCAGAAGAGGAATGGGATTATATCAATACAGTTAATGTGAAGGGGATGTTCTTGGCTGTCAAGGAATGTATTCCCTATATGAAAAAGCAGGGGGGCGGCAATATTGTTATTACATCTTCCATTACAGGCCCCGTTACTGGATATACTGGATGGAGTCACTATGGGGCAACTAAAGCCGCCCAGCTCGGATTTATGCGGTCTGCCGCAATAGAGCTTGCCCGATACGGCATCAGGATCAATGCCGTGCAGCCAGGGAATATTGAGACTGAAGGGCTGCTCAGTATGGGAGAGGAATACTATAACACCATGAAGGAATCTATTCCTCTCGGATTTTTAGGAAAACCTGAAGATATAGGAAACGCCATGGTCTTTTTAGCCTCTGACCTGGCGAAATTTATTACAGGGCAGACTATTGTCGTTGATGGAGGACAAATTTTACCAGAATCCTCCGATGCTATGGAAATACCTATTGAGAAATAAAGAGTAGCATTTAATAGTCCAATCTTGCTATTGCGGCGCGACTATGAAAATACCTACTGAGAAATAAATAGCCTCACGTTTTCAGCCACTGTTCTCCGCTATCAGGACGAGCAGTGGCTGTTTTTCAAACCAGGCACCATTTCATATTGAAGGAGGCGACGTTTTAGATCCGTGCCGCTGAGGCCGGCGTACCCACCGAGTCTTCCATCTTTACGTATAACTCGATGGCAGGGGACAAAAAGAGGCCATGGATTTCGCCGGAGGGCGTTTCCTGCCGCACGAGCGCCATCAGGATTTCCTGCCAAGGAAGCTATTTCCTGGTAGGTTTTCACCGCTCCTCTTGGAATACATGATGTTATCTCCAATACTCTCATGCTAAAGGTTCCTAGAGGGGCGATTTGGCAGAGATTAATGTAGAAGGGGTTCCCCTCCCAAAAGGCTTTCCATGCCTCAGTTACCCATATAGGTGGTACAGCTTGAGAAAAAACCGACTCTTTTTTGCCGTTAGGCGAAAGAGAAATAACACCATCATCACACCACTCCACTATCCAGTTCCCTAGAGGAGAAGCGAGGAGACTCCACTGTTTTCCCGGTATCTCTCCATATCTTTGCACAACCTTCATGACTCTTTATCACCACCGGAAACGAGATAATAAAACCACTGTTCCAGCTATTGTTACCCAAAGAGAGTGCCGTTCACTTTTCCACACCGTCGCCCAGTTATATGGTCCTCTTAAGCGATCCTCCGGCCATGCGACAGGGAAAAAACGCCCTGTCTCTTGGCAATATTCGTCATATCGCTCACCAAACTTGTCTCGAAGAAAGCTCTCTTCATAGGGCACAATCCAGATTCCATATATGAGCGCAAAAGAGAAGAGGAAGAGCGCCACAACCCAAGGCCCTGCTAATACGGCCCATCCTAGACCTATAAGGCCGTTCCCTACGTAAAGGGGATTTCGTACCAGAGCGTAGGGTCCCCACGTAACGAGCTGGTCGGCTTTCACTTGTTCCCCACGATATTTCTGAATACATCCCACAGCCCAAAATCGTAAGAGTTGCCCTATCGCCACAAGCAGAAGGGAAGGAAGAA
>ENA-UOOR01002652-UOOR01002652.1-fermentation-metagenome-genome-assembly--contig:-NODE-2652-length-17606-cov-14.229047_pt1 | contig 17606 bp, 8 predicted proteins | sample MGYA00245780_ERZ724029 | MGnify/ENA primary metagenome ERZ724029 (study PRJEB28704, sample SAMN03018315) | fermentation metagenome | biome: anthropogenic terrestrial biome; feature: soil; material... | reverse complement strand
TATGAAATCATAAGCTCAAGTATTTTCTGATCTGTTTCATACATGCCGTCATGGGCGAGTTTTCCGTAGTTTTCGACTGTGCTGTCTATATCATCTAGGATTATGCCATCCCCACCCTGGACAACCTTACCGGATGATGCCAATTTATAGCCAAGCAAAGCGGCTTGGACAGAACTGAATATTTTTGCAGCGCAGGAAGCCTTTGCACCATCGCAAACCATACCCGCAACATTAGCAAGTGTGTTTTTTATAGTCCATCCGATACATTCGAAAGAAGCCCCTTGCAAATACGCAATACCCGCTCCGCTTCCACATGCTGCGGATACCGCTCCGCAATAAGCTGAAAGTCTTCCAATCATAGCTTTTTGGTAAAGTGCTGTAAGGTTACTAAGGGTAAGTGCGCGGATCAGCTTTTCTTCCGAGCAGTTTAAATGCTTTGCATAAACTATAACAGGAAGAGAAACGGTTGCTCCCTGGTTGCCGCTTCCAGAGTTTATAACGACCGGCATTGTACAGCCTCCCATGCGAGCATCTGAAGCAGCCGCTGCATAAGCACAAGCTTTCACCTCGGGAGTGTCGCCTAAGGCATCCAACATGGTTTTCCCGACAGAGAGCCCGTAGCTGTTTTCGAGGCCTTCTTCTGCTATTGAGAGATTACAATCTATCTGACGTTTAATTATAGGTTCAATTTTATCAAGGGGCACTTTAGTTGCAAAATCATATATGCCTTGTAAAGTCATATTGCATTCTTTATTTTCGCTGTCTGTTTTTTCATCTTGTGAATAGTTTTTTGCTTCAACAACCTCACCATTTTTTTCTACACGAATGATATTCGTATGTGTATGAACTATTTCCACCAATACCGATGAATTTTCGCTGTATGCTTTAACAACTATATGTAATTTCTCCTGGGATGACAGCAGGTGAACTGAGCATATGTCTTTATTCTGCAGTAAATCAGCGCATTGCGATATATGTTCAGGTTTGACATCGGCAAGAACCTCCATACCTTTTTGGGGATTTCCACCGAGCATACCTATTATAGCTGCAGTCTTTACACCCTTTAGCCCATTGGTGTTTGGCACTATAACGCCTTTTACGTTTTTGAGAATGTTCCCGCTTACGTGAACCTCAATCCTTTCAGGAATTTCACCCAAAACATCTTTGGCAAAAGCGCTTGCATATGCAATTGCGATGGGCTCGGTGCACCCCATTGCAGGAACCAGCTCCTGACTTAGGCATTGTAGATATAAGTCTTCATTGTATGCGGTATTATTCATCTTGACCGTCTCCCTATGTAAAAAATATTAGATTTAGAATGATATCAGCACTGATATTATCAGTGATAATATCAGCTAATTTAATATTAACATCAGGAGACATAACCGTCAAGTAGATTTCGTAAAACTTACATATAGGATTCGTGAATTACTATTTTTCTTGTTTACGCTTTTCTCTATTTACTAAATATATACCCACAGCTGCAATAATTAGGAGTATAGCTATAACATATATACCTCTCCTTAATATAACTTTATTATATTCAGAAGATATTTTCACTGCTTCTATTGCTTCGCTGTCCTCATTGTCTTCGGTATCTAAGGCATCAGTAGAATCCGATTGGGGAGCAGATGTTGAATCTGTAGTGGAGTCATCAGGTGTATCTTCCTCCGGTGGCAGGCTTATATTTTGTGTTTTATCTATGGAGACAAAACCGGGAACAAGATCCTCTATATCTATCCATCCTTCAAGGATGTTGGCTATTTTTACTTTTATGCTATCTCCATTCTTTTCAATAACCGAAACAAATGCAGAGCATTTTTCCAGCAAAGTATCTTGTTTTGCTTCATCAATATATACAACGGAGTCAACAATAAACCCGAAAGGTAGAACTTTGGTTTCCTCAATTAATTCGAGGTATTTATTGTCCACGTTATATGTAGCAATACTATTATTCCAAACATTATAATATACAACATTGCTGGTAAAATTGTCTGTTTCAAGTATACCCACCGGAACACCTGATTTATATTCTGACTTTCCCGAAAAAATTGAACCCGGATATGCTTTGGGACTGGTGATCAATGCGTTGGCAAGTACAGGCTTACCACTATGGAAATAGCAACTGTCTGTAATGTCAGACATTGCCTTGTCAGTATAATTCTTCTTTATGCTACGAGTTGAGAGCTTTTCTTCGCTCTCCACATCATATATGTGTTCAAGAGTTAGCCCGTCTTCACTCTCGGGAATATTTAAATACTCCGTCATGGCTAATTCTCTGTCTGTAAGCCATTCATACCGATAAGTGGACGGCAGGTTCAATTCTTTCTGTTCATTGGTTTTGTCTGCCTGTTCATTTGTATTACCCTTCGTTAATACCGGTGGAGTATCAGAAAACTGCTCCAGACGAAGGAACCCTGACGGGGAGAATATCAATGCATGAGGATAACCCGTAATTTGCGGATACCTGTATATGGCTTGATTTGACAAATTAAATATGTAATAGTATTCGGGATGGCAATATAAAAGGTAATTGTTTTGATCCTGTTTTTCTACTTTCCAAATCTCTTTCGGAAGAGTAATTACAAAAGAATCACCTTTTTCGGAAGAATATTGGTGTATCTCGTTTTGATCGATGTATATTAAACTTTCTCTGTTGTAATCAAAACCTATGAACTGCCCCGTTAAGCCTACGGAAACAATAGAATCATTCTCAGGTTTAAAACTGAATATTGAATCATTATATCGAAGAAAACCACTACCGTCATTTAATATAATTAATTCCTGAAATTCAAAGTCTTCCGGGAGAGGATATCTCATAAGATGCCTGTTTTCAATACCAAAAACTTGGAGGTATGGCATTCCATTCAATTCAAGCGTATATGCGAGATAATTACAGTTATCAGACCATGCATTATTCTTATCATATATGTTAAAACCCGTTAAAACACACTTCTCTCCCTCTTCCGGCAAAATTAGCAAATCGTCGATAAGGCTCATGGTTTCACCTGTTTCCAGATCTTTTATTTCCTTGCACCATTTCTTTATGATATGCCCCATCTCAAAATCGTGAAATTCGAGGTTCATTACAAATGCACTATTGAAGGGGATTTCATGACGACGCTCATACATTGTATCAGGCACTGTTCTTTTATATATCTCATAAAAAACATTTTCTTTTTTAAGTAACAGCCTGTCATCGGTTGTTGCTAATATTGAAAAGCCATCTTCAGTTTGCCCGTAATTATGTATATCCTTCGAATTTGTACGTTCTACTTTATTTAATATCGCGGGAGATTTAACAAATCCGGGGTTTGCCTGCCCTAAATGCAGCGGTTTGTACTCCTCCCAGCCTTTAATTCTTTGGTCTATAAACGATTGAATAGTTTCTCTGTTTTCTAATCTTTTAAAAACAGGATAATACCTGAAGAAAGCATCACCATACTTTTCATATAAATCATGCATTCCTTTGTTAATGGTTTCAACATCGGCATCAGGGAAAATATGCTCTTCGTAAATTCGGATTAACTCAAGGTTCAGTTTTTCTGTTTCATTTAATGCGGCCTTTATATTGTCCTCCGTAAAACCTTCTTCGGGCGCATACCAAGGGAATTGCCTGAAAAAATCATCCCATTCTCCGGATAATGCGGCTCCATGCCTTGCAAGAATTTCATTTTTAACAAGCAGGCAGTTTTCAAGCAGATTCTTTGCTTCTATCTTTACTTCAGTTCCGGATCTGCGATCGTTGAAATAGAATTCCTCTTCCAGATTCCATCTTTCGAACAGATCAACAACAAAAATTTTGTCATTCCATATGTAATCAGAAACCGCTCCGTTGTACTTTGGTTCATACATCCAGTCAAGCTTCAGATTATCCGCCAGCTTGTGGTAAAAAATATCCAGATCAAAATCAGGTTCGATATCTTCAAAATGCCACTCGATTCCGCTCCCATTGTAATAATAACCGGATGGCGATGCTGTAAGTTCATGGTATGCGGCTTTCTCCGGAAATTCTACTGACACATCTATGCTCCCTATTTTGCCTTTCCATAAGGCACCTGTCTTAAGAATATAACTTGCACTGCCACCGTCATTTTCGGTCATTGTTGTATTATAAAATCGATATGTGACTAAAAGAGCCTTTCTTTCCCCCTCATCAAAATGCATAGTCCAGGAGTACATTCTTTCATACATATATTGGTCAAGCCCGGGCATTTGTCCGCCGGGTTTTTCTTCAACTTCGTATTCAATTCTGTCCGGATATTGAAACGCCTTAAAATCATATAAAGATTTGCCGTAATTGGCCACATTCGGAAACCCGATTTGTAGATCCGTTTCAGGTCCCGTATTGTAAAAATAAAAAACAACCTCAACGCTGTGTCTTTCTTTGCCATATTTGATGTTTATGGTTTCTTTTTCCAGAACAATATAGTCGCTGTTTATAGGAAAGGCGGTACTGCCTTTCATGACCAGCGGCGGAGAGTTAGCATGGGAAACGCAGTAACTAATCATGAGAAAAAGGATGCATAACAATATGCCTACCATGATTTTTAATCTTTTGTATGATTGATACTTAACCATTTTCAACCACCACCTGACACCATTTTAACATAATTAATACATTTTAACAGCCTTATTTTTGCTCCTACATCTTTTTTAAAATTTGGCGTTGCTGTTCAAAGGTTCTTTTTTATAGGTAACTATTTGTTTACATGTCCCAGGCACATCTCTAAAATTACATGGGCTTTTTAAGTCGGATGTGTAGCAATGTTTGAGTGATTATTAAGAAATCAAAAAGAAGCAGCGTTGTGTTTTATGTTAACTATTCTGCGATTAATAAAAATTACCGGTGTTCATGTAGATGGCGCAGGCCTTAGCAAAGCTCATCCGAATGGTGACATTTGATGTTTATATAAAAAAAGCGGTATAGCCACACTGTTATACCGCCTTGCTGTTACTGTAATGCTCATTTTCCTTATCAAACGGTGAGTTGAAATCTTTAGCCCCGTTGAATGGTATGTTGAAATTGCTCTGCAATTTCTTCCGTCATTTAAGCATAATTGTGTCAAAAAACTTTGTTCACGCAACATGCTTTGTTACTGTCATTGATCTGAAATACTAACTTTATCGGGTTCACTCTTTGCTCACAGGCTCTTTCTGTTTTTTCCGAATATATCGTTTTGCTATGCGCCATCCTGTAAATCCTATTATAGCCAATATGACCAGTGTTGGGATAGCTTCAATTATAAATATCACAAGGTCTCCAAGAGCATCCACAATTCCTGTTAAGCTGTTTTGAACTGCATTTTTCAGACGATTCCAATAGGTGTTATTATTTTTCCCCATATCCTCGGGATATTTTTCAGTCATATTTATATATATGGTTGATAGCTCCACCAGATCACTCCATTTATTTAAAGTGCCGGATAGCCGCTCAATTTCAGTTTGTAGATCGGTCATACGCATACGCGTTTTAAAAATAGAGTCCGGATCCTTCAAAGACATCATGTATTCTTCAAGAAACTCATATTCTATTTTAAGTATCTTAAGACGCCCCTCAGTATCAAAAAACTGATCTGTTACATCATTTGTGTAAATCCTGTCATCTGTAATATCGCCAAGACCTTTTATACCATTTACAATATTATCAAATTGCTTTGCATCTACGCGGATTATTATATTCCCTGTAATCCTTGATCTTTGCTCGTCTTTAAAACTATAATACTGTCTGCTGGTATTGATTTCCTGCACATATCCGATACCGTTTATCATTGACTGTATGTTTCCATACTGCTTGTAAAAATCATCTACTTCGAGAGAAATATTAGCATTCCGGATTATCTTTCGTTGGGCAATAATATCAAGACTTGTGCCTGTATTGACATTTGTACCTGTATATCCAGTTCCGATTATTCCCGATTGTTGTTCGCTTTCTGCTTTCGAATATAATGCTCCTTTTTCATTGCTTGCCGAATCTTCTGAAAAAGCAACATCCATTTTGCCTGAAGAACCATCATACTCCATCATTTGATTACGAGTTGTTGCCGCACTTGTTGTATATGTTTCTGGACTGCTCGCAACTTTTGAACTACAGCTGCTTAAAACTGTTAAAACTAAAAGTATTGATAATGCTGCTGTTAATGCTTTCTTGAAATTTTTCATACTCCATACCTCCTAATACTCTCCACTCTTTTTGCAACCTTATGCTTATATTGCTAAATTTCGGTGTTTCTTTTTATACTTTTTAGACGATGATTAAAGAATTAAGTTCCATACTTTCGGCACTTACATAGCAAGCTTCACCATTCAATAAAGTTACGAGGTTGGTATTCTTCATATGTAATTCACATGTAAAGTTAAAGGCTGCAGCATATAAATGCTACAGCCTTTGTATGAGATATATTAATTACTCTTCTTGCTCTTTCTTTGATTCAGCAATTATTTTTTCAGCAATTTGTGAAGGTGCTCCTTCGTATCTTTCAAAGCGAATAGTATAAGAGCCTCTTCCTTGGGTTAAGGAACGGAGATCGGTTGCATATTTAAACATTTCAGATTCAGGCACCTCGGCAACAACCTGCTGTAATCCGCCTGCAACAGGATTCATGCCCAAAATACGTCCTCTGCGTTTGTTTAAATCACCAATTATATCACCCATATAATTGTCTGGAACTAAAACCTCAACACGCGATATAGGTTCAAGCAAAATAGGACCAGCTTGCATGACACCCTCTTTATATGCAAGGCTGGCAGCAATTTTGAATGCCATTTCGGAAGAATCAACAGGATGATATTTACCGTCTAACAATGTTGCTTTTAAATTAACCACCGGATATCCCGCAAGAACACCCTTGGCAATGCTTTCTCTAAGCCCCTTTTCTACTGCAGGGAAATATTGCTTTGGAACAGAGCCGCCAAATATCTTTTCTTCGAAAACAAGATCTTCTGTTGGACCTGGCTCAAACTCGATCCAAACATCACCGAACTGTCCATGACCACCGGATTGCTTTTTGTGTTTTCCTTCAACCTTTACTTTTTTTGTTATGGTTTCACGGTAAGGTATTTTAGGATCAGCTAGCTCCACATCAACCTTGAATTTGGCGCGGAGCTTACTTAAAACTAAGTCAATATGCTGATCTCCTATTCCGTATATAAGGATTTGCTTTGTTTCTGTATTCAGCTCAACCTTAAAGGTTGGATCCTCTTCCATAAGCCTTGTGAGACCTGAGCTTATTTTTTCTTCATCTCCCTTTGTTTTCGGAAGAACCGCCATTGAAAGCATGGGGGCTGGAAAATTAATTCCGTTTAATACAACCGGCTTTTCTTTCGCACAGAGTGTGTCATTGGTTTCGGTAACAGCGAGCTTGGCAACAGCACCGATATCACCGGTTACCAACTGAGAAGTGTTTATTTGCTGTTTGCCCTTAATTAAAAACAATTGTGCTACTTTTTCAGACTTGTCTTTTTTAACGTTATACACTGTGGTATCTGATTTCAGAACCCCTGACATTACTTTTATATAGGATATTTTGCCTACAAACGGGTCAACAATTGTTTTAAACACAAGTGCTGATAATGTTTCGTTATTTTCAGTCTTAAGCTCAACCTTATCGTCGCTGTCCGGCTTATTTGCAATAATGCTACCTTTTTCACTATATGCAGGGATATACTGAATTACAGCATCCATAAGCAGTTTTATACCCGCATGGTTTACCGCAGAGCCGCAAAATACCGGTATTATATCCCCTGATTTTATGCCGCTTTGAAGCCCGGATAAAATTTCTTCATCTGTAAATGCTTCACCTGCAAAGTACTTTTCCATTAAATCTTCGTCTGTCTCGGCAACTGCTTCAATAATGCCTTCACGGTATTTTTCAACAGAGGACTGCATATCGGACGGAATATCAACATCAACAAAAGCTTTTTCGCTGAAACGCTTTGCTTTCATTGTTGATATGTTTACAATGCCAGCAAACGCCCCTTTTTCCATAATAGGAATTTCAAAAGCTATAATATTTTTCCCGAATTTATCGTGTAATTGATCAAAGACTTTAAAAAAGTCTGAATTTTCTTCATCAATTTTGCTGATGAACACCATCCTTGGAATTTTTCTCTCTGACACCTCATCCCATGCTTTTTCGGTGCCAACCTCCACACCATCTTTTGCGCTTGCCAGAATAATTGCGCCATCAGCGACACGCAAACCTTCGCGCATTTCTCCAATAAAGTCAAAGTAACCTGGTGTGTCAATAACATTAATTTTGTGTCCATTCCATTCAATTGGTGCCAGTGATGTACCGGTACTAATTTGCCTTTTTACTTCCTCAGGATCATAGTCCATAACGGTATTGCCATTGACAACACTGCCGAAACGATCTGTAGCCTTTGCGTCATAAAGCATCGCTTCTGCAAGAGTTGTCTTGCCCGCCCCCCCGTGTCCAAGCAGACATACATTGCGTATTTTGTCTACGCTATAGTCTTTCATATCAATTCCCCCTCTTTTATTCCCTGCTAAGCAGGTAGGATTGTTAAATATGTTGTTCAGAGCCAAATGGCTCTTCATTGAAACCCAAGTTAGTTTGGTGAATGATGATGTTACTGCGAACCTTATTACATCAAGTTTACAGTACACTAAATGGTGCAATTCTGGTAATTCCTATAAAGTATTATACCAAACTTCGTGCATTGTTAATATATAAATATAAATATTTTTAAATATTTTGGTTATTTATTTCCTGCCGGTGCAAAACAGCAATCACGCCTGTTTGGTTATAAAAAAACCCATCACATGCATAGGCTTTACCAAATATCAATTTAATCTTCTGCTTAAAAGAATATATGAAAACACGAAACAATGCAAGGTATATGATTTCACTACAAAAACCTATACTGCTTTATAAATTTATATAATCGCACCGGGAAATTACATGTTTCATGCATGAAATGAGGTGTATCTCTAGCAAATAGCTAAAAAACACGAGTAAAAGTTTTATGCCTGAAATACGATGTTTCACGGGTTAATACAGTGAAATCGAGCATCTGCAACTATTAAATTTACGGGGAGAGATATCTGTGAAAGCAATAATACTAGCAGGGGGCAAAGGAACCAGACTTCGCCCCCTTACATGCAAAACGCCAAAGCCTATGATTCCTGTCATGAACATACCCCTTTTGGAGCATATAATTATGCTACTGAAAAAGCACAACATCAAAGAAATAGGCATCACGATGATGTATATGCCCCAGGAAATTGAAAACTACTTTAAAGATGGCTCAAAATGGGGAGTAAGCTTAACCTATTTTATTGAAAAGCATCCCCTTGGTACAGCCGGCAGCTTATTGAATACGGCTTCCTTTTTGAACGAACCTTTTCTTGTAATTTGCGGAGATTGTATAACAGATTTGAACCTAAGTGATGTCATGGAGTTTCACACATTAAAGAAAGCTTTAGTTACAATGGTTCTAACGAAAGCAAGTAACCCACAAAGCTTTGGGATTGCTCTTACCGACGCTAATTGCTATATTACCGGCTTTTCCGAAAAGCCCTGCAAGAGAGATGTATTTAGCGATACTGTTAATATGGGAATTTACGTCATGGAGCCTGATGTCCTTAATCATATTAAACCAAATAGACTTTTTGACTTATGCGGAGATCTTTTTCCTCAGCTTTTAGAGAAAAGACTCCCCATTTTAGGGTATTCAACCTCTTGCTATTGGTCGGATGTTGGTTCTCCAGAAGCTTACTTGAAAACCCACTGGGATATGCTGGATTACAAACTAATGCCTTACGTAGCAAAACAAGAAACACCTGAAAACATTTTTATTGGTAAATCTACTGTTATTGAAGCTGACGCCATAATAAATGGTCCTTGCGTAATAGGAAACAACTGCTATATCGGCCATAATGTCATTGTAGACAAATATACAGTCATTGGTGATAATTGCATTATTGAAGATCAAGCCTCCTTGAAAAGAAGCCTCCTATTAAGTAATTGCACGATTGGCAAGGGCTCGGAACTTCGCGGAAGCATTCTTGGAACCAATGTAAGGTTTATGCAATATGTCCTGTCTTATGAGAATGCTGTTATTGGAGATGGATGCATTGTTCAGGAACGTTCTGTAATAAAACCAAACATTAGAATTTGGCCTGGCAAAACAATAGAATCCTTGTCCATAATCGACAGAAACGTTATATGGGCTGCAAAACACAATCAATCACTTTTTGTTAGCAATCTTGTTTCGGGTACAATTAATGTAGATATAACGCCTGAATTTGCTACAAGGCTTGGTGCGGCTTATGGTTCCGTACTGGGCGTTGGAAGCAGCGTAATTGTTTCCTCCGATAAAAAATCAACTTCCAGGTTATTTAAATATGCGTTTATGTCAGGCTTGATGTCTGTGGGTGTTATTATCTCCAGTCTTGATGAAGTGCCCACTCCCCTTTCCCGTCAAGCTGTTTGTTTTCATAAGGCAAACGGAGGTGTTCATATACAAAGAAGCTCCGAATCACTTGACAAGCTTGAAATAAGTATCTTTGACAGTAATGGCGCAAACATAGACAGTACTATGGAAAGAACCATCGAATACGCATTTTACAGGGAGGATTTCATACGATGCAGAGCCTGCTCCGTTTTGGACATAAATCCTGTGAATAATTTCTACACAAGCTATATTAATAATTTGAATCAAAGAGTTTGCTTAGATTCAGTACAAAAGAATCGTCTTAAAATATTTATTATGTCAAACTGCGAAGATATGCTCACATTCGCAAGAAAAGTCTTCTCGGAGCTTAACATTGCTATCAGTGGAGAGATGCTGATTGAGCAATTTGAATACAGTTCTATTCAAAATATGGGTCACTTGTTAGATGTAGACATAATGGCATACATAGATTGTAATGGCGAAAAATTAATACTGTTTGATTCCTACGGTAAAATTATTGATGAAAACCATTTTTTCTTGTTAAGCTCGTTCATCCTATTTAAGAGTATTCCCGGCTATCGTGTCATAGCTCCGATTAACATGACATATGCATTAGGGCAAATGGCAAAAAGACTTGGAGGTCAGGTGAAAAGGACAAAAATCCCCAAATACCATTTGCTTCGGGAGCTTATGAAGGACGACGTTTACTCCGGTGCTATAAACCAGTACATGATTCAGTATGATGCAGTTGCGTCACTTATTAAGATTATTGAATTTTTATGCACTAATAATACATCTTTGGATATGCTTTTAAAGCTGATTCCCTCATATTATCTAAAGCAAACAACAATCCTTTGCCCTTTTGAGCAAATTGGAAGAGTAATGCGCACTGTTTTTTCCGATAATGCATCCCATGTTCAGCTTTTAGATGGGCTCAGGATAGATTTTCATGATTCCTGGGTAATTATAATTCCCGATGGGCAAAAACCATTTATCCACATTTACGCAGAAGGACAAACAGAAAAGGAAGCCAATAGTTTGCTACAAAAATATGCTTCCTTAATTAGATGCATGATTCCCAAGCGCCCGAGCCTGGAGCCTGATTTAAGCGAATCCTTGCACAATCAAGGTTTGAAACGTGTATGAATTTGTTGAAAAATATTGTTCCTTGCTTACACATTCAAATTTAAGCTCCACAGACTAACCATACTTTAATTCTTTTGTCAATACTTTTTGCATAAACAGCCCTTTTTCTTGTATAAACGATCAAAATATCTTTTTACGCTAAAAAATGTACCGTTTATGCAATTTGTATTTACAAAAGATAAAGGGTACCAATATAATAGGTCAATAAAGATAAGGCATTCAAATCATTACATCATATTTTTTATTAAGCATTTTACATAGTAAATGCGAAATGCGATTAAATAAAATAGATACACCGCCCTTAAAACGCCTGATCTTAGCGGATTTCGGGTTTAAGCAATTAACACAAAATTCATCCTATAGAGAAAGGAGGTGGATATACTATGGTATATATTAGGTCTCCAGATAAACCAAGAGTAAACATTCCTTAGAAAGACGTTTACAAGAAATTTGTGTTGATTTTTTGGAGTTTAAATAACATAATCCAGAAGTATAGCATAGGGTGTAGTGTAGGGTAGTAATATTGCACCTCAATTAAGGTAACTAAATATATGATTGGATAAAACAGCATATATTTCAAATCAGAAGAGTACAAAACTGTATGAAAAACACCAATGGTCACAATAATTATGAAAGCTGATTTTTATTTATTATTTTATAAAATAGTTGAAAGGAATGATATATTTATGATTAAAAAATTTAAAAAAATTACGACATTATTTGCGACTTTTATAGCTTTAGCATCTTTGTTTAATGTTTGTGCCTCGGCAAAAGCTTATGGAGATGATGTAATCGTCTCAGATGATGGTATTGTTGAAACAATCGAATACATTACTTATTACAAACTTCCTAAGGAAGACAAAAAGGAATGTAAAGCTGATTATGAAAAAATAAAAGAAGGAGTAAAAAAATACGACAAAAATGCTCCCTTAGATGAAAACGAGCTAAACATGTATATTCGTGAAAAATTTAAACAGCAAGCAAAATGGATTTTGAGGATACAGTCAGAACTTCATCGTTATCTTTTCCGTGGGTATTACTTGATAGTATATGGCTGCAAGGACCGTATATTACTGATTCATCTTTAGTTACCGCAGCTTCAGTAGCTTGGTCTGGGTATGATAATTATAGATCTTCTTTAGAATTAGAAGTAACTGAGGAAAAAGCTAAAACAATAAGCTATTCTTTGGGCTTCACTGGTGATGTTGAGATAAAGTTGAAATTTGGATTCTCAGCTTCATACGATAACAGTTACACATCCAAATTCACCGTCGGGACAAAAGTACCAGCATGGACTGTTTGGTATCACAGGCCTTATGTAAAATATTATAAGGATAATTATGTTGGCGTTGTAAAAAATTATTATATAAACGTTCTTACCGGAGCGATGACCATCGAAGAAACTGGTGTATCTGGGGATAACAGAACTTTACTCGTCGATGCTACACAGTATGAGGATTATACTAATATTGCGCAAGATAGACAGGCTCGAACCCCAAATCCTCCATCCGTTTTTCCTTAAACCTATTAGTTTGAAATTAACGTATTATATCTTTGTTACTTCAATTTAATATGATAATATTAAATTAGAGAATATTACATTAATTATGTTTCAAAATTGACAAAATAAATGTAAACTACATGAAAAGCATAGGATGTTAATATCTTATGCTTTTCATAATTATACTAAAAATTTGCAGTATAGCTGCAAAAATCATTAACCCAGTATATACTTGGAGGTGATTGTTGTGAAGAACACAATATCAATACTATTTGGCTTTTTATTCCTTGGATCTTGTATTATTGTAAGTTCATTGATTTTTAGCAACAACATAAGCAAACTTGAAAATCAAAACCATATTGTACACGGCTCTCTTGGTATATCACAATCCATTAATTCTAGCGATGTTAAAGAAACTGAATTTATGCCATTAGGTGAAATTGCGAGCTTTTTTTATTATAATGATATAGAGGAATTTACTAAAGATTTGTTTGATGGTAAATTAGGTGAAATTCCTTATGTTAATATTAATGGAAAGCTTTTTTTCAGCAGGACGGTATTGAATGATTGGCTTATAGATCAAATTAAATAATATTTCGAAAGCCGTATCTTCATAGACTTCGCTCAAGCAATCCAAATAGATGAAAAATGCAAACAAAGATGTAGGCATGGATTTCCGAACGCACTCCTGCCTTGCTTAATCCTGTAATTATGAATATATTACGATATGCCGGAGTTCTTAATCATTTATCTTGCAATCGCAACAGTACTCCAAATAGCGTTTAAAGTATGTTCTGGTAGACATGCAGTAGTATCACGCAGGAATACTATACCTGAATATATCATAGCTTTGACGCTTTACTACGACATCGTTGAAAAATATTGGTTTTGCCCTTGCTAATATTCCTCCTTTTTATTAGAATATGTTGTAATGACACAAAAGGGCTTGTTGACTGTATCATTTAAAACCTCAACACGGGTTTATAGATGAGCCTAAACAGCCTTTACATAATAGAAAGGATGATTTTTTATGACACTGCCATACAGAGATGTATATGAAAATATACTTCCTTACGTTCCGGGAAAGCCAATTAGCGATGTTCAAAGGGAGCTGGGGCTATCCGACGTGATAAAGCTTGCTTCCAATGAAAATCCTTTGGGGTGCTCACAAAAGGTTACTCGAGCTTTATCGAATGCATTAACAGACCTTTCATTGTATCCTGATGGAAATGCCACAGTTCTTCGCAATAAGCTGGCTGAAAAACATTCCCTTAAGCCTGAGCAATTTGTATTCGGTGCAGGTTCCAATGAGATTATCACCTTTATAGCCCAGGTGTTTTTAAATGCTGAAGATGAATCCATTTATGCTGAACCGTCTTTTTCATGGTACGATACCGCAGTTAGAGCAACAGGCGCAAAACCTGTTATAGTGCCTCTAAAGGATTTTACTCACGATTTGGAAGCAATGAAAAACTCTATCACAGACAAAACTAAAATAATTTGGATATGCAACCCAAACAATCCAACCGGAACAATAATCACAGCTGAACAACAGGAAGAATTTTTGAAGTCTGTTCCGTCAAATATTGTTGTTGTACTTGATGAGGCGTATTACGAATTCGCACAAGGCGAAGGATATCCCGAATCAGTACCCCTACTTGAAAAATATCCTAATATTATTGTTCTTCGGACATTCTCAAAGGCATATGGTCTTGCATCCCTGCGTGTGGGTTATGGGATGGCCTCGGAAGAAATGGTTTCATACCTTAATCGTGTGCGTCCGCCATTTAACGTGAATACACTCGCTCAGATAGCTGCTCTTGCGGCTCTTGATGATAAAGGTTTTATTAATGATGTTTTGAAAATAAACAAAACAGGCCTTGATATGCTCTACAAAGCTTTTGAAAGGCTTGGGCTTCGGTATGTAAGATCCCATGCTAATTTCGTCTGGGTGGAGATGCCAATTTCATCAGGTGAAATGTTTCAAAAATTGCTTCACAAAGGTGTAATAATACGTCCGTTTATGGGAAAATGGATTAGAATAACCGTGGGGACAGAAGAGCAAAACGAAAAGCTAATTAAAGACTTGTCTGAAGCGTTATAACAGCGGAAGCAATTACAACACACCGTTATAACAATTCTGGAAAAAATACAAGAACACACTTCTGCGGGTATTGCCTTGGTATAGTCTTACTTATAGTCTTATACAAAAGGCAATATCCGCAATTTTAATGTGATTGCACCAGGTTGCAGCTCGCTGCAACTTCCTGCAGCTAAACCTGCAGGAAAAAGTCGTTTCACGACTTTCTGGGGAGCAATCATAATATATAACTCAACTTTCCCACAGTGTTTACGACACTTGCCCGCACAGCAGGCTACAAAAGGCGGTATGATATCACACCTCGGCGTGTCAGTATAAATGTCTCAAAACACTACTAACATACTTAGGTAGAAAGTTGAGTATGTAATTTGAAATGTTCATTCGATCACGTTGAGATTGAATAGTCTCAACAAACAGACTAATTAACCTGCAACAACTGTTCTATCATTTTCATCCATACAGCATAATCATCACCTGCAGGAACATAAACATACATCTGGTATGCGCGGGATTCACCCTCGATTGGTATCCAGGCATATATCATTTCAAACGGAACACTGTTGTTGTTTTTCGTTTCAATACGCTCTAATAAGAATATTTCTCCCTCTCCCATACATGTAGCGCCGGAATAAAGCTTCTCTTTTACCGTTGAATGCATCAGGAATTTATTATCGTTAAGAGGATAAGCCGCAAGGTCAATTGCTGCAAAGCTTCCAAAAGGTCCTTCTGGTAATCTTCCCGACATTTCGCCATCACTCATATAAAGCGAAAATTGTGATACGGCATAGGGTGAACCATAGTAGCATTCGGCTTTTAGAAAATCAGGTAAACTTATTGATTTCACAGGTTCACTGTCATTATTATAATTTATATACCTGATTTCAGATAAACCTTTAATAACGGAAGAACCGTATACAGGAAAATATAACGTCCGCTCCCTGTTAATCTTGTAAGATGACGTCAGTTCAAAGGTTTTCAGATTTATTTGAAGCAGCATTTCCTGGCTTTGAATGTATACAACATCCTTATCCAAAACATAATCGTCAATCTCTCCGATGGAGCCAAAAAGAACCACCTTACCATCTTTAACAGCATATAGATAATTATAAAATGAACCCGCAGGAATCTGCCTTCTGCTGCTGAAACATAGATAATCATCAGTAAACAATACAAAAAAATCAACAGAATAGCTTCCTTTATGCACTTCAACTGAAAGTGACCTGCAATCAAGAATATATAAAGCTCCATCTATTTCTAATAAAATCCTGTTATCGCTTTGTATTAGCGTGTTTATGCGAATATCCTTCGTCAAAGATGCATCTTCAAGAGTAACTAAAATTGTTTCGCTTATTCCGTTAGATGCAACAATATTGTTTTGTGAAATAAAAACAAAGATTTTATTTTTATATCCTAATATCGGACCATAAAACTCATTCACCGATTGTGCATATTTAGAATGGTATGTAAACTCCGTTTTGCGGCTGGTGTTATCTTTATTATTTATAAAAATAAAATATTTACTGTTCTTGTCTGCTATAAGTGTAAAATCATCACCTTTTTGAGTATACAGCCCATCATATTCGCCATAGGGCACAGGTCCTGTTTCTGTTTCTGTTTCATCAGTTTCTATGCTTTTCGTGGGTGTTGATGTTTTATCCTGTTGGCTCTCTGTAGCACTATTACTTGATGATTGGGTAGATGTCACTGGTGCCCCGGTCTGCGTTTGAGTGGAGGTGGAGGTTGGCTTGGGTGTGGATGTTGTTGAGGTTGAGGTTGTAGCGGTTGGAGCTTTTGTCGCAGTAGTGGGATCCTTAGTTGTGGTTGAAGCTGTAGTATTGGTTGGTTTAGCATTAGTTGTGGGATCGGCAGCGGCGGAGGAACCTTCAGTTGTGGTTGTTTTTGAATCCCCCGATTCGGTTGGGTTCACCAAACCATTTGTTTCACTTATTTCCGTCTCGGAATAAGCCGCCTTTTTTGCAGCATGCTGTTTATCCATTATAACCAGTATTAATAAAACAAACGCTAATATGCATGGAATGAGCACTACAACAAAAAGATTTCTTCTCATACGACCACCTTATGATAAATTAGTGAAATAACCTGTTGACATAATTGATGTCACTGCAAAGGTTCAAAACTAAACACTTTATGAAAATTGCTTGGCTTATCTATATAATTAACAGTAAAACTTATCTATCAGTAAAACTTGTCTATTGCAGCTGAAGCTGCATAATTAGCATTGGTGATTTCGATAAAACAAGCAAAATAGGGTTTCTGCAGTAAAATCATATTAAACTCATTAATAATTATATCATATTAAATTTGACATGCATACATGGAGCAGAATAATGGCTATCACGGTTGTTCATACGGATAAATATATTGAATTCAATAACAAGTATTATGAATCCTTATTGCTGCCAAGCCATCTTATGATAA
>ENA-UOOR01002651-UOOR01002651.1-fermentation-metagenome-genome-assembly--contig:-NODE-2651-length-17612-cov-14.203452_pt1 | contig 17612 bp, 39 predicted proteins | sample MGYA00245780_ERZ724029 | MGnify/ENA primary metagenome ERZ724029 (study PRJEB28704, sample SAMN03018315) | fermentation metagenome | biome: anthropogenic terrestrial biome; feature: soil... | reverse complement strand
TTATGGTGGGATCGGCAACGGCACTGGCCGGGATCCTTTCCGTACTTACATCGGTGGCTGGCCTGCCGGAACTAAAAGAATAACGAGTTATGACGTCACAACTTTTCGGGCCCGGGGATATCCTGGGCCTTTTCAATTGGAGGAATCTATGCAGATCAATAAATTACTTACTCCGTATAACCTTACCGCAGGGGACATGGAGCGTATCAAATGGATTGTGATTCATTACGTAGGTGCATTGGGAGGAGCCGAAGCAAACTGCAAATACTATGCCTCCCAATACATTGGAGCCAGCGCCCATTATTATGTTGGATTTGATGGGGAGATATGGCAATCCGTTGAGGATCAGAATATCGCATGGCACTGTGGAACTAAGAGTGGATATAAGCACCCAGAATGCCGGAATGCAAACAGCCTGGGGATCGAGCTCTGTGTTAGGAATAAGGGGAGTCAGGCGGATACAAGCCGGGATTGGTATTTTGAGGAGGCTACGGTGCAGGCGGCCATTGAACTGACTAAGGAGCTGATGGCAAAGTATAACGTGCCTGCAGATCATGTAATACGCCACTATGACGTAACGGGGAAGATCTGCCCGAATCCTTATGTCTATAATCACACACAGCATACCTGGGAGGCTTTTAAAGCGGCTTTAGTGGCAAGGCCGATAGAATACTCATTAGGCTGGAATCAGGACAAGAATGGCTGGTGGTATGCTGATGGTAAGGCCACGTATTTTAAGTCTTGCTGGCAGATCATCAATGGCCATAAATACTATTTCAATCCGGACGGGTATGCGGTCACCGGCTGGCAAGTGATTGATGGAGAAGATTACTACTTTGAACCAAGAGCCGGTCACCCGTTGGAATGTGCCTTGTATGTATCTGATACCAACGGAGTGCAGTATATAGGGACGTTTTAAGGGTGGGAAAAGTCCTGCTCTTTTTTTGATACAAATAAATAAAGCCATAGAAAGGATGGATTTTATGTTAGTTGAAATTATCGGTAAAAGGTATGAGGAAAAGTTGGTCACCACCAGTCTGAAAGTTGCAGAGCATTTTGAGAAAGAACATAAACACGTACTTGAAAGTATAAGAAATCTCGCAGCCGAAAATTCGGCCGCCATTTTTTTCAGAGAAACCACGTATACAGACAGGGGAAAGAAGTATCCCATGTATGAAATGGATAGGGATGGCTTCTCTCTGCTTGCTATGGGGTTCACAGGCGAAAAGGCTCTTAAGTGGAAATTGGATTATATCAAGGCTTTCAATGCCATGGAATCTGAACTTAAGCGCATTTATACCGAGCGACAGCAATGGCAGATTGAACGTGATAAGGGCGTTGTGATTCGCCATATCCTGACCGACACTATTAAAATGAAAGTGGCCGAAAGTCCACACAAGAAATTTGCTTATCCGAATTATACGAAGCTGATCTACAAAACCATATTCGGCAAGACTATGGGAGAACTTCAGGAACAGTACGGCGTGAAAGGGAAAGAGAGCATCCGTGACTATGTGACCGCTGATGAATTAAAACAGATAGAAGCCATGGAAATGCTCGTTAGTAGCCTTATAAGCTGTGGGTGGGGATATGATCAGATTAAGAGCTTTATACAGGCCAATTCAGTAAATATGCTTGCAGGATAAATGTAATAGGCGGGTATCCGTATTCCGGGCCCGCCTATACTACCATAACCCACTTGCAACTCATAACATAAAATATCAGTTTGAACCCGTATCGTATACCGCCGAAAACTGCGTCACACCTATACTCATGGACCGGCTCACCGTCATAGCATTTATTGTCCGAACATTTTATCTTAATATCTGATACAGTCTGTAAAACCCCGTCCTCGCCTTCAAATTTGAAGAGTAGCGGCCTGGGAGAGCAACCAGGAGCATACCAGGCCATGCAAGCAATGGGGTATGTATTGCCTCTGATGATACCGCTATCAATTCTTTTTACATTCGTGCCTATCCCAAATACTCCCATATAGATTCCTACCTATCATAGTACTGCTCAAACCACTTTGGCTGCCTTTGGTTGTTTATTTCCTTTTTAGTATCCGGCTGCCGAAAGAATCCGCAGTTTGTATGATCGGCTCCACAGCCTTCTTTTTCTCTAATGTAATGGGGACATCTGTTGATATCTTCTGCAAGTCCACATATTCCTAACATATTGATCACCTCTTAAGATGATTATACAAACATTAGTTCGAAAAGTCAAAAGGCATTTAACTGGAAATTAATACCAACTAAGATACTGTAAAATAGTGGTAATATAGTCATATAAATGGTGGAGATACAAAGATTATAAAGGGGAAGGGGAATACTTGAATGGAAAAAGTAGTAATTAAGGGGACCAAAAGAGAAGTAATCGAAACAATGAAGGAAAAGGGGTATAAAATGGAGGGGTTTAATGATGTATCAATAGAAGCTGGATATTTTTTCGCATACAAAGAAGGTTACCAAGGGGCAGACTACTTTACTATCTTTGAAAGTAGGGGAGTATACACGTTAATTCAATATTAAATCATCATACATATACACTTTATAATAGTCGTATTATTCTAGTGTGTTATTTATTGTAGATGGGCGGGTATCCGGTTTCCGGGCCCGCCTTTTAAAAACTATTACTTGGAGGGATATAATGATACCGATATACATTTGTGAAGATGACGATAGCTTTTTAGGCTTACTTAAAAATATGATTTTAAAGATAATCGCAGAAGAATTAGATGGCGAAGCGGAAATCGTGTGTGCTGCTACAAAACCCCCTGAAATTTTAACAGTAACGGAAGGAGATAGGCGACCAGCTCTATATCTTTTAGACGTTGATCTTGGAATTGATGTTATGAATGGGATAGAACTTGGTAGAAATATTAGAGTCTTAAATCCTGGTGCATACATTGTCATGATTACGGCCCATGCAGATAAGGCTTTTTTGACATATAAATATAAGATAGGAGCCAAGGGATATATCCTAAAAGAACAAATTGAAAAAGTAGAAACAAGTCTTAGAGAACAAATTGTAAATGCCTTTGAAGTTCTGTCAAAAAATCAAATAGAAGAACAAAAAATTATTGTATTACGGAACAATGGAAATGTTTTAACAAGGTATGCAAATCAAATTTATTATATAGAGGTTATTGCAACAACTCAAAGAAAGTTAAAGATATATGGAAAAAATGAGATTTTAGAGGCTAACGCTATGTTACATGAAATCAAAGAGCAGTTAGACGAATCATTTTATCAATGTAAAAAATCATACATAGTAAATATGAACCATATTAAAGAAATTTCAAAAAATCGCACTGTTATTTTGACTAATGGAGCCAAAGTTCCTATATCTATTCAGCGTTATAGGGATTTTGTAAAACATTTTATAAGATTTAATAAAACAAAGCAACCAGAAAACTAATACTTTCAATTCTTTATAGTTTTTTAACATAACATGAATTAATTCCCGGCCCTTGAATAATCAAAGGCCGGTTTTTTATCTCATTTTCATTATGAATCCTAGTGGGTGCATAGTAAAAATGAGAATATAACTATAATTTTACTACCAACTTCTCGCCATCCCATATGCATTCCGAAATTGCATTTTTCATAAGGTTATTTATCAAATCATAGTCTTTTGTTTCTAATGCTTCAACAATTTCACATACCTTTTTGTATTTATCTAACTTACCAACTTCTTTTTCTTTTAATTTTTCTTCTATGACTGTAATATTATATAGCTCATTTTTTAATGTAATTACTTGCTTATCTAATTTTTCAATATTTGATATAATATATTTAGCAGCAGCTGATCCGTCCGAAGTTTCTAATGCAGATGTTAGATTTGATATTTTCATTTCTATACTTTTAATTTCACGTTCTACGCTTGAGCGATTTCTTATTCCGCATGGCTGATTATTTTCTGGTATGTATTTGTCTATCATATTACAATCTAATGCAATTTCTTTAAACTTATTAATAACTTCATTATCAATATCATCTAAATTAACCATTCTTGTATTGCAGTATTCAGTACCTAATCTTACTCTTACCGGACAATAGTAGTGTCTATATTCAACTTCATATTGTTTGTCATATTTGTATTTTGTTATCATTAATCTGCCACATGAACATCGCAATACACCTTTCAAGATTCCGATTTTGTGTTTCCTGGTCTTGTTAATTGTATTATTACCAAATCTTTCTTGTATTGCTAAAAATGTTCTACTATCTATAATAGGAGAGTGGTGCCCAACTGTTATTATCCACTTTTCCGGAGGATTAAGTATTCTTTTACGTTTATGGGTCCCTTTTCCGCTTCCCCGGCCTCTTCCGTATGCAAGTATCCCATGTTTCCCGTCAAATGCTTCTCTTGGTTTCGCCATTTTGCATCCCATCGCAGCAAAATAATCATAAGTCAACCCGTCTGCAGCAACATAATTTGGATTAGTTAATATAATCCAGATTTGTGATGATGATAAAGCAGCACCTAGCGGTGTTTTAAAATTTTCGTGCTTATATTTTGTCTCTAAACCGTTAAGACTCATACCTCCATGTAAGAAATCGTCTACTAAGCGTTTAAAAAAAGGAAGTGTTTCTGAATTTTCCACCAAAATAGAATGAGTACGCATGTTATCAGAAACTATTTTTTTTAATTTGAATCCGATCGGGGGTCTGCCTCCACACCAATAACCTTTTTCAGCAAGCTTTATCATATTGTCGGTAACTCTTATTATTGTATTTTCACGCTCCATCTGTGAAAAAACAGCATTAATATACATCATTCCTCGTTCAGTAGGTGTCATATCTTCTTTAATTTCGATATTATCCCTAACAGGAATAACGGTAATATTGTATTTTACGATTTCACGATAAAATAATGCGAGATCACCAACATCACGCCCAACTCTATCTAATTTATAACAAACTATTATATCAAGAAATCCATTTCTCATATCATTAAGTAATCGTTCCCAGTCAGGCCGATACATATCACCACCTGATTTATCTTCATCTATGTAGTATGTGATCTGTTTGTCGGATTCCTGATAATATTTATTAACATATTCTTCTCCAAGCAAAACTTGGTTTTCTATACTGTCAGATTGCTCACTATTCATTGATTTCCTTGCATATATACCTATCTTTGGCATCGTTATCCTCCCTTAAACTTTTTTCAACTTTCGGTTTTATCCTCATAATTTTCCTCTTTTGTTGATCTTAATAGTTGCATTTTACTAATAGCTGGTTTATAATACATAAAGAACGTTTGTTCGATTGATATTTTAACTTTCCCTTTAATTTCAATTTAATACCGTTCTTTTTCACAAACATTTCTCTTAAACTTTCAGTGAACACATTATATTTCTCAGCAAACGTTATAATTGACTGTGGAAATGTACAAAAATGTGTGTTTTTGAATAAAATTATGGAAAATAATTCCATGGAAATTACCATATTATAATTATATAATCTATTTACAATAAATGGTTATAACTGGCAGATAATAACTTCGAGGGGGTACATAATTATGGATTTTAAAGAAATGCTGCGCAAACTTATTGAAACTTTGAGTGAAGACGAAGCAAAAAGTATATATTACGCTGTCTTGGGGGTCTTAGGGAGAGTTTTTTAACTCTCCCCTGGTAAATCATTCTGATTCTTTGCTATTTCAAGACAATTATTAAATTGTTCAAATACATAATTCCATTTGTCATCAGGAAAATGATACATCATTTCAATGAGAGCGGATAATACCGCTTTTTTTTGTGCGGAAGCATTCCCCATCAAATAACCAAAGTGATTAAATGCAATATCAGCTTTTTCAGGATTTAAAAATACATCTCCATTTCCTGTACGTACCCAATCCTCATTGATTTTAAATTCATTCCAATTGCGTAACATTATAATATGCTGTTCTGTTACTCTTCTTCTTCCATTCTCTATATCAGATACACCTGATTTAGATATACCAAGGGCTTTCCCAAATTCTTCCTGGCTTTTATTACACTTTTCTCTTAATAGCTTAAATCGCTTATTTATCTCATCGGGCATGTTAAGTCCTCCTTTTTTCGTTATTATAGCACAAAGTTCGGAATCTGTAAAGAAAAAGTTCGCAAACCGAACAAAAACCCCTTGACATTGTTCTAGATGCGGGATATAATGAACGCATACAGAACAGAAAGCGAGGTGATAAGATGATGAATAGGAGAGAAAACGCATGTAGAAATGAAACAAAACGTTTGGAGCAAATCAAATTTATTATGGAACATTGGGATGAATTGCCTGAACGCATTCAGGGCAGATTTGAAGGGACAATTTTAACTGCATCTGATTTTATTAATCAAAAGACAGGATAAGGAGGTAAATAATAGGTGGGAAAAAGAAGCCACGAAAAACCGAAGGTGGTATTTATCCTGACACCCGGTTATCAGCAGCGATGGACTAAAGCTGTCCTAGAAGCCTATGAAGAAAATGAACGTAAACTTTCTGAGCAGCGAGCGCGCGAATTTATTGAAACAGAAAAAATCGGATAAGGAGGACAAGCCAATGCAAAACCCCAACCCCCCAGACGATTACACCGACCACAGCCCATCACTGGCCCTGACAGAATACATAATGCTCCCGATAGCTACAGTAGTGGTTGCTGGATTGGTAGTGGCAGTGTGTACATATTTTAAACTGCTTTGAAAGGAGGACAAGCCATGGAATGGATTTTCTACCGCAGGATATTCCGGGCATCATACAGTGAGTACAAGCGTTACCGATTAATTGCCGAGTTGGAGGCAATCATCATAGCAGCGTTGATAGCAGCATTGCTTTGTAAGATGAGATAGGAGGTGAGGATTTTATGCCTGACAAAGATATGGAATTGGATAGATCAGCGACATATAGAGAAGTCTTGGAGTGCTATTTTGAATCAAGAGGAGTTGCATGTAAAGCACATACGAAAGCTAATATCGCGATAACCTTATCCGTTATTAACGCTATCGCGATAATAGGAATGCTTTTATATCACTTTACGATATGAACAAAGATTTCATGGCTATTAGAAAAAATTGATATTGCAATAGCCATCAGAGAAATCACCGCAGATAAGCATGATATTAAGATTGGGACAAACCATTGGATAAAAGTTTCCCTTTTATTTTCTACATACTTATTTCCAAGAGGAGTAAGACCCAATGTACCGTCATGATGAATGGAACTAGATTCAAACGTTAAAGTCCCATCTGGTTTCCTGTACAAAGCATACTTATAGTCGCAGAGATAAGGTAATGATCTTGCATCGTCTTTAAACTTTTTTTGTAATGTAGAAATTTTTGCTTCGTTTTTCCTGTATAAATACTTCATCATTTTATAAGTTTTGTTATCAATAACTATATCATTATCCATATTTAACCTCAGTTAATAATCTACTTGGCTCAGCAGCCTGTAAGTACATTATAGAGAGAATTGGAAGATTTTACAAGAAAGGAATGGTTTAATGAACGATTTAAAAATCTTTAAAAACAAGGAATTAGGTTTACAGGTAAGAACTTTATTGAATCCCGATGGAAGCATTTCGGTTAGCGCAGAAGATACCGCTATCGGCTTTGGCTGGGTTCAGGAAAAGAACGGAAAAACGTATGTGCGGTGGGAGACGGTGAATGCCTACTGCAAGGAATTACAGTTTTCCCAAGAAGTTGGGAAAGGCGATTACATTCCAGAGGGCCTGTACTATCTGCTGGGAATGAAAGCCAGTAATGAAAAAGCACAGAAGTACCAGCGGTGGCTTGCTATGGAGGTACTCCCTTCTCTCCGAAAGAATGGTCATTATGAAATGCCGAACATGTCTAAGGAGCTGAAAGCGATCTTTGTTCTGGACGAGCGTACCATCAAGATGGAAGAACGCATGGACAAGCTGGAATTTGATATTCCTCTCTACGGAGCCGAAGCGGACGAGCTATCCGGTCATGTAAAGCGCAAGGGTGTGAAGGTCCTGGGCGGTAAGCAGTCAGAGGCGTATAAAGACAGCGAAATCCGTACCAAGGTTTATCGGGACATTTACGACCAGATCAGGCGGGAGTTCAACCTTTATGATGATAGCGGCAGAGCAATGTCATACAAGGCCCTGAAAAGGAAGTACCTGGCAGATGCCCATGAGCTTGTTGACTGTTATCAAGTACCTACATATCTAGCAGAACTAATTGAGGCTGCTAATGCTCAAATGAATTTAGGCGTTGCATAAGGAGGTGATATAAATGTGTAATTGCATGAAGGAAATGGAGCAGAAGCTTGTTGAGAAATGTGGTTTTGACGAAGTGGACGCACCAGTGGAGCTATTATCTGGCCGGGTATACCTTACATTCATTGCAAGGAGGAATGGAAAAAAAGATAAGGAAGTACCGGTTATGCTCTCAAAATGCCCGATTTGTGGCAAGGAATACGAAACTAAGTAGCGAAGCAAACACCGCAAAGGTGGCGTAAGGAGGAAACGTGTCTAAGAAACAAAAAGACTGTTTTGACTGCGAAGAGTGTGAATACGTAGGCGAGGGAGGATATGGTTGTTTTAAATATTCTCAACCGGAAATAGTAATTGAGGATTTTGTCCCAACAGAAAAATTTATGTTTTGCAAAGATAATAAGGGGGTGAGCGAGGAATGAGTGGAAGAAGTCCAGGAATTATATTTGATAAATTACGTTTTATCTGCCCGGTTTGTGAAACTGAGCTTATCACAGATAAATGCAGTAATTGCGGACAGCTAATAGACATAGATAGTTTTGATGTTGATATTAATCCGGGCGAGGTGCTTATGGATCATGAGGAGGTGAGCGAGGAATGAACAAAGAAAAGGTACTTACGGAACTTGATGCGCTTCACGAACTTGTTAGCACTCAGGAGCGTATGCCATGCACAGCAGCCGGAGTTTTACGGGCAATGGAAGTTATAGAGCAGATTCCAGACGATAACCCATGGATTCCTACAAAAGAGAAGTTCCCGAAGGATCATGAATATGCAAGAGTATTTATGACTGTTCAATATCCAGGAGTAACAACAACAGTTAAAGGGGCATGGGCTTACGGTGTTTTCCAAAGTGGAAACGGTAGAACCATAAAACGTCCGGTATTAGCCTGGAAGTATCTAAGATATCCAAAACCATATAAGGAGGAATCATGAGCAGGACGCATAAAACCCTCAAAGCCGGAGCAACCATTGGAATGAATCCATACGGCTGGGGAAACGGCGGTAAAAGAAAAAGGCCCACAGGTGCGCCAACACCTGCAGGTCAGTGGAACATAAAAATCAATTATAACCCTGATTATACGGGGAGGATCGGAGGATTGTCAAGTGAATAATCGAAATCGCAAAAAATTAGCAGCTAGACGCCGGACTGAACATGGCGAACGTGAAGGATTACATAGACTACTTGATCTAGTAATTGATATTAACGGATTAGAGGAACGGAGGCAAGAAATTTCCGGTAATCTTCCTACTGCATTTTTTGGATTTAACGGTCATACTGCAGGCGCTCATGTACAGGTATATAACCAAGGGTGGAATGATTTTAACGATCCTGACTTCTCAGTATATTCATGGGACTTCCAGGGCATTGATAACTACATAAAGGCCCTTGAAAGCGCTTCTGCTAAGTTGCGGCCTAAATCTTATCACTTACGGAGGTAATGAAGATGTACATGGGGATATGCCAGGAGCAGGGAATTGTAATAACTGATGAAGATGCCTTAAATTATGCCCTTGAGCAAATCAAGCATGGTACAACGGAAGAAAAACTGGAATTTTTAGAGTGGTATTATTCCGGAAATTTTGTTAAAGGTGATGATAAATGTGAACAGTAATAAATGCGACATGTGCGGCCTGTATCTGATATCAGATGGCGCAGCGTGTGAGGAATGTATAAAGGCGGCAACAGAACGCCGTAAAGTCTTTAAGAATTATGATAATTTAAAGAATAAGGAGGAACCCGAAAGTGAGCAGTACACTTTATGAATTAACCGATGATGTTTTAGCTCTCATGCAGATGATGGAAGAAGATCCTGAAAATGAAGTGATCCGTGACACGCTGGAAGCTTTGACAGGCGAATTAGATATTAAGGCAGAAGACTATTGCAAAGTGATAGCAGAGTTTAAGGCCAGGGAGGAAGCTATTGCATCTGCTATTGATAAGCTTTCACAGAAAAAGCAATCTGTATCTGCCAATATTGAACGATTAAATAAAGCTTTACTTGCTGCAATGCAGGCTACAGGTAAAGAGAAGATCAGAGGAGATATATTTTACCTTTACATAAAAAACAATGCAGTGTCACTGGATCAAGTTCCTGAAAAGCTTCCTAAAAAGTATTTAGTCCCACAGGAACCTAAGGTTGACAGAAAACAGTTGCTTGCAGATGTTAAGTCCGGCATAAAGGTGAGGGGTGTAACAACTAAAAGAACGCAGTCCTTGATAATAAAGTAGGTGATTGATATGGACAAGCTTAATATCAGGCCCTTGCAAGCGAATGAAATTGACTGCCGTATAGCCACTGTTAAGGAAAAAGGGATTTCATTACTTCTCTACAAAGATGCAAGGGTTGACCAGAATATTCTTGATGAAGTTATGGGACCAATGAATTGGCAGCGACGTCACACTCGCGATAACGCAAATTGCATTGTCTCTTTATGGGACAGTGAGAAAAAGCAGTGGATTGAAAAGGAAGATACCGGAACGGAAAGCTTCACAGCAAAGGAAAAAGGGCTTGCTTCTGATAGTTTTAAAAGAGCTTGCTTTAATTGGGGCATAGGCAGGGAACTTTACACAGCGCCTTTTATATGGATAAATTCCAACAATTGCACCATTACAAAGGCGGGAAATAAAACTACCTGCTACGATGACTTTTATGTATCTCAAATTGGTTATGACGAGAATCGTAATATTAACTCCCTTGTTATATGCAGGCAAAAAGATAACAAAGAAGTCTTTAAAATGGGAGATAAGGCTAAATGTCAGGTTCAAGGTGAAAATGATCGAAGTGAGCCTCCAAAGCTGTCAGAATCGCAAATAGAAGCAATTTATAAGGAACTAAGACGTACCGGAGTAGGAAGAATAAGCTTATGCAACAACTACAAAGTTGAATCACTGGACCTTATGAGCTTTAAACAGTACGAAGATGCTATGAAAGCATTGCAAACTAAGCCGGACAGACCTGCGGATCCTGCAACAATTCCACCAGATAATGTAGATAATAGCCTGCCGTTTAAATAATTGAGGTGATGTAAATGGAGTTTAAAGGCCGGGTAGTCGACATTGCCCGCAACTGGAAAACAGGGAGGTTCAGGATCACTTTCGAAGCCGAGGAAGATATCAGCAAGCAGGTAGAGAGCACCACAGATAAGCTTCTTACCATTACAGCCAAGCTGTTTCGCCGTAAGCGCAGCCTTGATGCAAATGCGTATTCGTGGGTGCTTATGCAGAGGATAGCAGAAGCCGCGAAGTCTGATAAGTGGTCCGTATATCTAGACATGCTTGGACGGTACGGCGTGTTCACTCATATTATTGTCCGTCCTAGTGTAGTGGATCGGGTGATTGCTGAATGGCGAACGGTTAATAACCTTGGAGAAGTTACAGTCTCCGGTCAGACCGGAATACAGCTACAATGCTACTTTGGGAGCAGTACCTATGACACAAAAGAAATGTCTGTGTTTATCGAAGGTATTGTAAGCGAATGCCATGAGTTAGGTATTGAAACCGCTACGCCGGAAGAGTTGGAAAGAATGAAAAGAGAGTGGGGCGTTGAACTGTGAAAAGCGTATTGCAGGATACAAAGGAATGTTACATCTGTGGCTGTATGAACTGCCTTGAAGACCATCATATCTTTTTTGGTATTTCGAAAAAGAAACATTCGGAGAATCGTGGACTTAAAGTATGGTTATGCGGCGGGCATCATAGGAACGGCCCACAGGCAATACATAGAAACCGTGAAACTGATTTGCAATTAAAAGAAATGGCTCAGACTTATTATGAGCAGAATATAGGAACCCGTCAACAATTCATATTAGAGTTCGGAAAAAGTTACTTATAGCCTTGTGAGCCTTAACGGGCTGACAATAAAAGGAATCCCAAAGGTCTATGTGTCACGACATGCCATTGGTACCGCCTCCGCCGCTATTTCAGGGCGGCGGGGGAGAAAGGAGTATCTTGGGAAAGATTAATAGCAGAGATAAAGGAGCAAATGGCGAACGTGAGCTTGCCAATATCCTTAAAGAATATGGTTATAAAACGCGGAGGGGTCAGCAATATTGTGGCGATACTGGTGCCGCTGATGTGGTGGGACTTCCGCAGATACATATCGAATGCAAGAGAGTTGAACGGCTTAATATCTATGATGCCATAGAACAGGCCAAATCGAACGCAGCAGCCAAATGTTTACCGTTTGATGATTGTAACCTGCCTGCGGTATTTCATCGCAAGAACAGGCATGAATGGCTTGTTACAATGCCATTAGATGATTGGATTACTATATACCGTGAGTTTGAGGCCGGGAAAGTATTAGAACAGGAGTGATGATGTGAGCGAAGGAGGCAAGGACAAAGTAAGTGGTCCTCAACTGGAGGACGGTTATACCAGGGTAGCTAATGAGTTGTTAGAGGCCGTTTTCCATGCTGATTTCAACGGCGCACAGATAAGAGTATTGCTTTGCCTAATAAGAAATACCTACGGGTATGGTCGCAAGGAATGCGAGTTCTCTAACAGTTTCGTAGCCACTGGGACTGGATTGAATAAAAAGAGCGTTGCTTTGGTAATTAATAGCTTGCAAGAAGGGAATGTAATTACCGTAACGCAGCAACCAACCTATACCAGTCCTAAGAAAGTGAAGCTGAATAAAAGGATAAAAGAGTGGTCCTCTTTACCCCCACAGTGGAAGACGTCACCTACAGGTGCAGACATCACCAGTGGTACAGGGGAAGACGTCACCAATGGTACAGGGGAAGACGTCACCCCCCAAAAAAGAAAGATATTAAAGAAAGATATTAAAGAAATAGTCGAGAAGCCCCCTTATGAAGAAATTATTGATTATCTGAATGCCAAAACTGGTAAGGCATATCGCTGGCAAGGTAAGGCTACACAAGGTCATATCAATGGCAGATTAGCGGAAGGGTATACCTTGGATGATTTTAAAAAGGTGATAGAAAATAAGACCACAGAGTGGAAGGGCGGAAAGATGGAACAGTACTTAAGACCAGAAACATTATTTGGGTCTAAGTTTGAAGGATATCTAAACCAAGGAAAGGGGAAAGAAGAAAATGGGCCGTCTGGAGGACGAACTGGAACGAATGAAAAGGGACTTGCTGCAGAAGCGATCTCAGCCGGGATTGACACAGACTGCACAGGAATCTTTGACGGATACTGATACCTGCCCGAAGTGCAAGGGGACCGGCTGGGTGTTCTACACCGGTGATGATGGGATGGAGTACGGCAAACAATGTGATTGCTGGGAAAAGATGGTGGCTTCCAGGAGATTGAAATTTGCAGAGCTGCCAGAAGCATTCAAAGATGTTAAACTGGAAAACTTTAATCTTAGTATCTACCGGGAGATTGCCAGCCGTAACCTGATAGCAGTTGCCGCAAAGACCGTGAAGTACTACCTTGATAACTTTGACGATATGAAAAGCCAGGGAATGGGGTTGTATCTCTACTCTGAAACTAAGGGATCAGGCAAGACCAGAATGGCGGTAGGAATAGCCAATGCGCTGTTAAAGGGCCATCAGGTTAAATTTGCCGGGTCCACAACCATTATCAAAGAAATCAAGCGGACCTGGAATAAAAAGCCGAGCGAGGATGGAGAAACAGAAAGCCAGCTCCTAGATTCATTGGCAGCCGTTGAAATCCTGATTATTGATGATTTTGGTACAGAAACCCCGGCAGGCTGGATCAATGATAAGTTCTACCAGATAATCAATGATCGGTATGTGGGCCGTAAGGTGACCATCTTTACCAGTAATGCGGCATTGGACAGGCTGAATTATGACGAGCGGATCACCAACCGGATAAAGGAGCGGACGTATCAAATAGCATTCCCGGAAGAATCAGTCAGGGATTACATAGCGGAGAAGAACAACCAGGAGCTTATTAATAACCTTAAACGATAAAAGTATCGAAGAGGGTGATACAAGCTGAATTTGAGCCATCAGCGTGCGCCAGAGAGCGCAAGAAAGGGATAGGACAATGGTAGGTGTTTTGATATATGAAAATGTTACATATAAACAAATTGATGATATGAAACATGCTATCGGGTTTGAAAATAGAAAAGTTACAGGAACCAAACACCGGAAGTATGAGCCATACAGAAATTATTTCAATACAGGAGAACGTGATGTACCAGGCTGGGAACATCTTGTATCGATTGGATTTGCCACAAAGAGCCGTGATAACTGGTATCATGTGTCAGATGATGGAAGAGAATTTTTAAGCAGAGTAACTGGAGTTAAAATACTGCCGGAGAGTGATTGACCATGAAGGAACGGCACAAACAAATAAAAGACTTCATCGTGCAGTACATGATATCCCATGGATACGCTCCATCATATCAGGAGATAGGCGAGGGAGTAGGACTGTATAGCAAGCAGTCAGTTTACGCAAATATCCGGCAGATGAATGAGCTTGGAATCATAAAGGCGGTTCCGGTGCAGCCAAGATGTATAAGCGTTCCGGGATATGAGTTTAAGGAGGTTGAGCAGTGACAACAAACCAGAAAATCAGATACATAGCACACCACTACGGCTACGAACCACAGAGCCGCCAGTGCATAGAGGAAATGGCAGAGCTTATACAGGCAATTAATAAGTTTGATAGGGCAGGGAAAAATCTTGTAAGAACCGGTAAGGTACGAGAGCTGCTAGAAGCTGAAAATCACGTTGCGGAAGAAATCGCCGATGTTGCAATAATGATTGCACAACTCCAGGAACTGATGGGGATTGATGATGAGCGGGTCATGGGAATCGTGGATATGAAACTGGATCGTGAGATTATGCGGATACGGGAAGCAATGTAAACGCGGGTTTACCGGAGGAAGGAGAGCGAATGAGAGTAGATATTGATTTGGGCAGGTTCAAGGTGGTTTATAGTGACAAAGTTTACCATGCTCTAGCACTGCGAGAAGTGAGTTTCAGGGACTTAGATACCAAAGAACTTGAAAAGAATCTGATTAACAAGCCAGTATTCCTCGGAATATTAGCAATAAATGAAGATGGAAACGTGATTGATATATACGATGAAGCATGGATGTTCCAGTTTATACCGATCGTGCAGAAGTAGGCTGCCAGGGCGGCAGGAAGGAGAATAATGAAAGTATACGAATTAGTTGCTGAACTGATGAAATTGCCAGCAGGATTGACGGTGAGAATCGGAGGAATAACAACTGATAAAGAGTTGGAGAGTGCCAAAATAGACGAGACAGAAGAAGAAGGGTTTATTTATAGCCATTACTCGGAAGCATTGGAGATTGAAGCAGATGACAATTCTGTGACAATTAGTTATTAAAGCCAAAGTTTAACTGAATAACAGGAAAGGAGGCGGAGCTGTCGGCCGACATAAAGATGCATCGGCTCCTTTCAAAATGGATTTAGAAAAGAAAGCAATAGAACGTATTCAACTGGCCTCTGAAATGAGTTTACACCATTATGAGAAACCCCTTATATGCACATATAGCGGAGGGAAAGACAGTGATGTAATGCTGGAACTGTTTAAAAGGTCGGGAATACCTTTTGAAGTACATAACAGTCATACAACGGCTGATTCTCCAGAAACCGTATATCATATCAGGAAGGTTTTCCGGGAATTGGAACTGCAAGGAATAAAGGCCAACATTGAGAAACCCACATATCAAGGGAAATCTATAAGTATGTGGACTTTGATTCCAATTAAGAGAATGCCGCCAACCAGACGGGCAAGGTATTGCTGCCAGATATTAAAAGAAACTGGTTGCCCCAACAGAATGATTGCAACCGGAGTCAGATGGGCAGAGAGTAAAGGCAGAGAAGACAGAGAGAGTTTCGAAGCAATCGGAAGTACAAAAGATTCCGCAATAAGGGTTTCTGATGAAAAGATGTTGCTTTCAGACAATGATAAAACAAGGCAGCTCTTTGAAAAGTGTGAGCTGAAAGCGAAAACGGTAGTGAATCCAATTATAGATTGGCCTGATAGCGATATTTGGGACTTTTACTGGAATGAATGCGGAATGCATAACCCTAGTTACGAATGCGGCCTTTACAGAGTCGGATGTGTCGGGTGTCCACTTGCAACGAGTAAAATAAGGCATAAAGAATTTGCCATGTACCCGAAGTACCAGACATTATATATCCATGCATTTGACAGAATGATACGGGCCAGGAAAGATAATGGCCTAAATGTAAAATGGAAAAGTGGGGAAGAGGTTTTTTTGTGGTGGATAGAAGATCCAAACATTGACGGTCAGGTGGGTATGGAATTTGATGGAATGGACATGATCGGCTACACAGAGAAAGGCAACTAAATTAGAATTTTCTAGAGTACCAGCGAAAGGAAGGTATTATGCAGGAAATAATAAATAGAGTTATCTCAGATTTTAATAAAAGAATTTCTACTAAAATAAAGGCAGAGCAAAAGACAGAAGATCCTGTATATAAATTTGGTTTTCACTCCGGAGCCGAGGCTTTTAAGGAAGCGAGATTAATTATTGAACAGATAGTCCAAGAGTATGATATGGGCTGGATTCCGGTGTCGGAGAGATTGCCAAACGTACAAGATATTTCGGATAACATGTGCCCTTGTTTTCTCACTACAGAAAAATACCAGAGCACAGCACAGCGAAGAACGTTTAATATAATATCCGGCGAGTTCAGGGATGGAACTGGAAGAAAAACCGAAGTGTTAGCATGGATGCCATTACCGAAGCTGTATAGTAATGAGGAAAACTGAAACGAGATTAAAAAAGGAGAAGATACATATGGCATTGACAATAAAAAAAATGAACGAGATACATAATGCGATATATGACGGAAGCATTGATTTTCAAATGTTAGATATTGAAGAACAATCTTTTGCGATAGGTGTTGTAATTAGTGCCGGTAACAGAGGAGTATTTAATAAGAATCATTTTAACGAGAAACAACTTGAATTTTTGAATCAAGCAAGCAAATCACTAGCTAAGTAAATTAAGCTCAGACTTGGGGTGTTTAGCAATCCATGTACAGACCGGTATGGAGGAAAACGATCAATGAAAGAGATAAGGACTATGACAGCGGCAGAAATGAATCTTGACCACTTAAATCAAATATGCATATTACAGGCTGATGAGTTGGAATCTAAAGATAGCCAGATCCGGCGAATAAGGGATACAGTGGCAATATATAAACAAAGCTACAGCGACACTATGGAACATACACATAACCTGGATCAGAAGAAGGAAGCACAGCATATGTGGAGGGCTATGGATAATATCGAAAAGGAAATTGAGGCTATTATAGGACAGGAGGGATAGTATGTCAAAATGTAAGATTTATGTCGTCTACGATAGAGATAAGAAGATAGGGAGTTATACCCCTGCGGAGGCAGAAGAAGAACTAGGGATTCCACAAAAACATGTTTCGGCATATGC
>ENA-UOOR01002650-UOOR01002650.1-fermentation-metagenome-genome-assembly--contig:-NODE-2650-length-17633-cov-8.028217_pt1 | contig 17633 bp, 17 predicted proteins | sample MGYA00245780_ERZ724029 | MGnify/ENA primary metagenome ERZ724029 (study PRJEB28704, sample SAMN03018315) | fermentation metagenome | biome: anthropogenic terrestrial biome; feature: soil; material... | reverse complement strand
CGGTGTCTTGGATATGGACTCGGAATTTGAAGCCACTCAGTTTGATACAAATGTCTTCAATGCGTCTGGACTGACCGACTGTGCCACACACTGTGTTAGCGCTAGGCGAATTGTATGTCTTCCAACCAATGTCTTGAAGATGCAGTTTTACAAATTCTACCGTTCCACCGCTTATCGTCCGAATCTTGAATGCTTCCATACGTCTGGACTGGTTAGTTGTTCCAGCCGTTTCTCCGTCAAATACCTCTGCCTGCCAACCAATGTCCTCACAATGCGCTGTGTATCCAACAAAGTGCTGAACAGGTTTAGGCTGTGGTGTTACTTTCTCTACAACACGTACACCGTCACATATCTCGCCCCAGCCGAACACTCTAGACGTTGGAAGTGTAGCAACTCTACCGTCAGAATAGTAAGCACCGTGATGCAGTGCACCAATGTGTTCATAGACGTTAGTGCTGTCAATGTAAACAGGAACTGAAATGCTGTTGTCATATTCTGACATAGGATGCAGTGTGCCCTTGTTCCGATTGTTCTGCATGTCTGCTTTTGCAGACGGAAGTGACCCGCTGCCAATTCCAAAACCTAGGCGGGTATTCTGCAAACACCATCCGCTTTTAGTACCCATTGATGCGGGGTTGAAGTTTTTAATCTGTTTCCAAGCCATTTTGTTCCTCTTTTCCTTTTTTCAAACAAAAAGCGTGATTGCTCACGCTGTTCTGCGCCATATGTTTGTTGCATAATAAGGCGGTAAATTAGTAATTTCTGCATCACGTTCATCCGTCCCACTGATTGCTGGAACTATTTTGCATATACCCATTTTTATCTCCTCTCAGGCAGTTCTCTGCCAAATGTATGTAGCGTAGTATTGAGACGGATTTTGCAATTTTCCATAACTCCTATTTAGTGTACTCGAACACAATTCTGAAACTGGTTAATCTGGATGCACCATATGGAGACTGCTCAATGACGCACGTGCTTTCTTCCATATGCAATCCGATGTTAGCAGTCCCGTTGTAAGCCAAATAAGGCAACTGATAAGTACGGTTCGGAGTAGCCTCAGAATCGGTACAGATTCCATAGAGTTTTACCATTGTGTTATAAGTTCCAAATGTAAACGTTGCCTTGTTTGAGCTAAATGTCAGATTGCCTGCATCAACGACTTTTCTGTACAGAGATTTGCCGAGAAATGTGCCTATCAGATGCTCTGTGGATGCGTACGTGTTTGCGTTTTCCAACGCTGTGCATCTGTTACTCAGCGCTGTGTCTGCCGATGCTCTGGTTGACTGCTCTGCACTGAGCTGTGATGCAATGCTATTGATTTCGTCTGTCTCTGATGTTTCTATCTTTTTGCAAAACCCCATTATTTAACCCCCTCAACGTTGATTGACACTGCTGTTGCCGGTTTTGATGTTGCGTATAACGTTAGTGTTGTTCCGCTCACGTTTGCATTTTTGATGCACGCATATGCCGTTGTTTCAGCCGTTGTCGGCACTGTTGACGCCGGTGCGATTGAGATTGTCGGGTGCTCGTCGTACACGCCCGACAGTGCAAACACAGCTGTGTAATATGCAACACCGCTCACAGTAGTTGTTGAACTAGACCAATTTGTAAGAGCAACCACAATGGTTTTGTAAATCGGCGTACTGCTGTCTGTCTCCCATTGTGAGCCACTCGATGTCTTGGTTAACACCTGTCCGACTGTGCCTGTATTGGTTGGTATTAAAGGCTTTGTATTGTTGTAGGCTGTTTCGGCTTTTGTTGCACTTGTAGCCGCTTTTGACGCACTTGCTGATGCGTTAGCAGCCTGTGTTGTAGCCTGCGCTACAAGTCCTTCAAACACTGGTATGTCGCTGTCAGAAACGACTGTTGCATCATTCATTGCCGCACACTCAACCGCCAGAATAAAATTAGCGGTTGCAATCGTGTTGCCCGATGTGTCGGTTAGCATTACCTCGCAGACCGTATCACCTGCGACTGCTGTCATTTGCTGTGGAACGGTTATTGACACTTTCCCATTTCCGACAGTCATTGCATAATCAAAACCCTTGCCGTCTGGCTTAGTTCCTTTGATTGTTGCACCTGTCCCAGACGGTATGGAATAAGCAAGCCCCGCTTGATACAGATTAAAAACTAGCAGTCTTCCGAGCTTGTCGTACTGCGACGCATTGACAACTAGCTGATTGCCGCCCGGTACTAAATCAAGACTGTACGTTTGAGTAATCATTCCGTCACTCATTCTGTTTTTGCCCCCTGTTCTATATCGATTAAAAACACAGCTGAATGAATGACAGCTGTGCCATTGTGCAATGCTAACTGTGATCGATGCATGCCTGCATGTGATGTGATGCTAGTCGGCAGAATGCACGCAAATGTGTTTGTTGCAGACTGAAGAGTGCAATTGCATTCCCCGGCATCTGTTTCGATTGTTCCAGTAATTCCACCCCACGATTCGGGTGCATCAGTGACCTCAATCTCGATCTTGCGTGCGACACTGTCAGTCTGCTCAGATAATGCCGGACAGAAAGCAGTAGCAAAGGAACCGTGTTCAATCTTGATACGGTGCACCGTTGTTGTTCCGGTCACAGTTCCATCACTCGGGAAGCGGTAAAAGCGTACCACAGAAGGTGCATCATGACCCTCTATCGCTTTTCCTCTTGTGAATGTAGCAGTGACCGTCTGTCTGGCAGTACCACTTACGTAAAACCGGCAATAATTGAGCTGCCATCCTCCATCGAAAGCCATCAAATAAGTAACCCCAGATGCGGGAGTAACGTCCATTGTAATTGTGTATGTATCACCGGTTATGAGAGGCTCCGTAGTGTTTACTTCATGAGTCATATAATCTGCGTTAGTCGTTTCTGTGTCATAATTCAGCACCAGATTTTCACCGACCGTTGCACCGTCACCCTGCGAGAAATGCAGAACAGACGGTACGCCAGAAGGGATAAGAGATAATTTAATGGACTGTGTCATAATTTCCCCACAAAAGTATTATCAACAAAAAAATCAAGCTGTGATCCTGACCAACCAATGGCAATTTTATGAGTACCGTCTCCACCATTGACTCCAGTTGAAACAACTGCCGGGCCGTAATTAACACCGTTAGAACATGAAACAGTTTTAGAACCATCGCCACTTATTTGAATAGCAGCATTCCATTTGTCGTTTTGGTAATCATATGTCCCAATTTGCATGGTTTTCCCTATTGCTGTTGCAAGCAGGAAATCTCCAGCAGATGTGCTGCCAATTTTTCCACAAAATGTTTTGCTCCCATCGTTTTCAACTCTGTACAAATCAAGAGAAGATTTTAAGGCTGTTTTACTGTTCAAAATAATGTGAGTTCCCTCTTTTATCCCTTTACCGGTTGGAATGTTTCCACCAACAATAATAGCTGATGTGCTAAGCGCAGATGCTTCGGATGAATTAAGATAGCTTAGTGAAGCAAAATTGTCATAATCAGCTGTTATTGCAATAATGTTTTTTCCAGCAAGGTCGCCGTTATCGGGAGCATTTGTAAATCTTCTAGACCCTAATGTTCCGATGAATTCTCCGTTTCCCTCGTAAGAATAGACTTTAATATCTTGATTTTTTATAATCAACCCATTTTTTCCATTATCGTTTGTTGTTTTGAAAGTTGAACCTGTAATCATAGATCCGTCAATTGTTCCTGCGCTGATTGACAGCGCTTTAATCGTGTTTGCCGCTAATGCGTTAAACACTGCATTACCGTCGCTATCAATTCCTGCCGACCACGTTGCGCCATAGTCCTTACTGATTGCAAACCCAGCACTGTTAATTGTGTACTGGATATTGCTGTCCTTTAGCAAAGGCTTGTTGTGCAGATAGAACTGTGTTCCGCCGCCTGTTTTCTGAACCTTGGTTGTGAACAGTCCTAGACCGTTACTAATCAATTCGCTGAACAGTGCGACCTGCTGTGAAATGTATGATGATGCCTGCTCCGTTTTCTTGTCTGTTTCAGAATAGATCGTATCTTCAAGATGCGACTTTGCATCACCCAATTCTATCTCTTCAACACGGTCGAGCAGTGTGTTCCATTTCAGCGTGTTTACTTTTGCACTGACGTCAATTCCTAGTTTTTTGTACTGGACTGTAACAGTGTCGCACAATGCGATTGTTTCGAGCTGTGGGAGACCTAAATCTTTCATGCTTGCATAACTTACATCAACCGTCACGGTTGGAGATCCTACATCGTTGTCTTTTATGTATTTCTGTGCATACTGGTTAAGCAGTGCGACCGTTATCGTTGTTGCGTTTCCGTTGCTGTCTGTAAAGTCGCTAGAAAGATCAAGATTTAAGACCTTTGGATATGCGCTTTCTGTAATTGTCTGCACATCACCATGCGTGCAATTACCGTCGCTATCTGTCGCATACGGCATTACTGCTGTGTACGTGTTCTCAATGCTTTTTTCTTGCTTTGCGTTCGTTAGATTCTTACCGTACGCAATGCGGATAAGATTGGACTTGTCTGTTCCCCTGTGCGCAAGTAATGACACTCTCAGATTATCCCATTTTAATTCACCGCCAAACGTGTCTAACATGGATCCTTCTTGACCGCCTAGCAATGAGCGCATGGACTGCGGTTTTGTATTTGAAAATGCGCTAGTTGTGTTGCTGATGTCTGTCGTCATCGTGAACGGTGTTGCCGTTGCCATGTTGCTAATCAGAGCGTTGCATGAAGCAGTACACCCTGTTGCCGAGAATGGCAGAACACTCGTTTTGCTCAGATCATAAGAAATATGATTCAGTGAATAAGTAACCGTTCCATTAAACTCTTTTGATTCATCTTGAATTCTAAAAATCTGCGGATCGTCTGTTTCGTTCACTGACATTTTGACCAATCCGCCGATGTGAATATCGTCGAAATGATTTCCAGTGATTGGATATTTTAATTCAGCCGTATATGCCCCATTGCGTTCCTCTGTGACGATACAACTGGTACACTCGGACAATCGCCCAATGCCATTTGTTTTATCCTCTACAACCTCCGCTACTGTGTGAATGTACGGCGTTTTACCGTCGGCGCCTTTGATAAGTGTCCACTTGTAAGACGTTGGGTCTAAACTATCGGCTTGTGTGTAATCAGTATAAGTCCCCATATAGATAGGATGTGCTTCTGATGGTGCTGGTGACCATGGGGTTGCTACGTTCCCAGCTTCTAGTTTTAATGAGTCTTTTTTAATTTCCAACCAATTGCCCATAGTGCCACTAGTTAAAACCGCGAAAGCGCTTTGTTTCGTAGTATCATGATTACTTGGGGTAAATGTATATTTGATTTCTACAAATTCCGTAGCGCTATCAATCATCGGATATGTTGCACCTAAATCATTGTATAGACTAAGATTATAATTATTGCTATAAAAAATGTATGGCTGAAATTCACCATGCCCACGCACTTTCGCTGTTAGGGTATAAATTTTATCCATCTCTAAGGTCTCAGCAGATACACCAATGCCGGCTTGGCTTGCGTCTGGTATTATAAATTTTAAGTTTCCATCGGCTGTAATTGACATAGAGGGATTGCACCACACAGTTGTCCATAGACCTTGCTTGAAACTTGTATCATGGATTAAATTTCGTCCACCACCAACGTAGAATCCATCCTTGCCATCAGCTGAATCCGCATAGGCAATGTGGAAGTAAGGTGTCCTTCCGTCAGCACCAGCTTTACCAGGTATACCGTCTGCACCATTTGCACCTTCAATGAGTGTCCATAAATAGTCAGATGGTTTAGTGCTATCGGTTGCTATGAAGTCCACATACATACCAATATAGGTGCGATTGCTATCTGAAACAGTAAAATCGGTTACGCCATCGGCACTATTGGCATATGCAATGTGAGTATATTGTTTTTTGCCATAAGCTCCAGAATCGTCTAACAAAATTGGAATCATCTTACAAACCACCTCGGTTCTATTTTTAGTGTTAAGCCAGACACGCTGACTGTGTTTCTTCCAGATTTCAGAACTGGAAAATCGTACTCTGTATCGGTTGAAGATATCGTGACATCTCCGTTGCGATTTTCTTGACCTTCATAGCATTCCTGCGCCTCGCAATCAATCACCAGTGCGCCATTGTTTTTGGATACTATCATACCGACATTTCCAATCGTGAAAGAGCCAGTTCCAGTGACAAAGATCATCGGTTTTGAAACGTTGTACGTTGGGTTCATGATTATCGTTTGAGATGATACAGAGAGGAGATTCTCACCGCTCTTTAGATAACGGTGCGGGATGCAAGAAAACTCCAGTGTGAATGTCGCACCGTGATTTCTTGCCCCGACTTTTGGATCAAGACTTCCTTTGTATTTTCCAAGCAGATACTGATCTGGATGATAAGTGTCTTCCAATCTGTGGTACTGGTCATCCTGCATGAGAAAATCTCGCATGCTTTCAAAGTTGCTTGTAAAATTCTCAACGATGTAAGCATCGTATGTAACATCCTGGTTGTTTGTACGATTGTTAGATACAAGCACATCACCATCACGACCAGGGATTTGAATTGTATCTATGTCCCATTCTGACGAGCCAAACGTTCCACCGCCAGAAATTTTGCATTTGAAATCAAGCATGTTTTTTCCATTAAACGTCAAATATTCATACACATTTCCGCTCATTCAAACACTCCTCTCCTGCGTTTTACATTGTCATTCAGACGCTTTTCAATCTCATCAAACAGATCATCAGTGTTTGTGTCTTTTGATGCGTACACATTGACATTTATGCCGCCATAGCTGTACTGGTTTGACGTTCCACCATTATTGGACGGAACATATCCAAATGCAGACTGTACTGCCGTCTGAATCATTGACATCATTGTGTTCTTCCCAATCACAACCTCACCGCCATTGCCATCTCCAAATCCCTTAAGACCTGCAGACGTAGCAAGCACGGTTGGGGAATTAAACATCACAGGATTGTCATACGCTGATTTGTACCAAGACACGTTCACGCTTGGAACACGCTTTGTCTTAGCGTTAAACGACCCGCTCATGCTGAAATGTGGCATTGAAATATGCTGATTGAATCTAAATCTTGTATTGCTGAATAAGTTCTGCAATGTGTTCAGCTGATTTCTTGCATCGCTTACCATTCTGGAAAGCTGACCGCTGAACTGATTCGCAGTGCTGTTGATTGTTCCGTTTATTCTTCCAACCGATGTGTTCATCTTTCCGAATGAACTGCTTAGGCTGTTTGCAGATGCCTTAGCTTTGTTCATTGCAGGTGAAAGCTGTTTTGTTGATGATGCGGCTGTCTTCATCGAGCTTGCCAAAGGCTTAGAGCTTCCAACAAGTGCGCTCAATGCGACTGCTCCAAGACCTATTCCAATTGATGATGCTGTGAGTGCTACGCCCAAAGCAACTGCGCCTGCAGCGCCTGCTACTGATCCAGCTCCAAACACTACAAGACCAGCGCCAAGCTTTGCAATCTGTACCGCTGCAAGTCCACCATACGTGGCAATCGTTGGTAGCTGTGTTGCTAACTGTGTTAATCCAGCAGATGCTAAATTAGCACCAACACCAACAAGTGTTACTCCAGCTCCAAATGCTACAAAACCAACTGCACCTGCTGTGAGAGCTGGTCCTAATGCCGCCGCACCAACTGCCAGACCTGCGATAGCCGCAACCATTCCAACCATTGCTATCTGTGCAGCTGGTCCTGCGTTTCCTACCTCAACCGCTGCATCTGCAACCTGCTTAATTCCAACGCCTGCAAGCGCAATGCCTGCGCCCAATGCAACCAATGAAAGAGCCTGTCCTGCTAACTGCCCGAATGATGTGGCTGCTGAGCCTACGCCTGTTGCTGCCGAGCCTGCTGTGTTACCTACATTGCTGATTCCAGACACTGCTCCACCTGCTGATGATGCAATGCTTCCAGCCTTTTCTCCGATGCTTCCCATCCATGAGACGAGCTTTCCACCTGTGGAAACAACTGTACCGATGCCACCTGTAACTTTTCCAATGATTGAAACAACTGGACCAGCTGCGAGTGCAACCATTCCTATCTTGACGACCATGTTCTGCTGATCTTCATTCAAAGAACTAAACCAGTTTGATAAATTCTGTGCAGCAGTAGAAACGTTCTGCAGAATAGGCTGTAATACTGTGGCAATGCTATTTCCAAGCGTTGCCCCTGTTTCTTCCAACTGGTTAAGCGTCATTTTCCACTGATCAATAGGATCAAGAGTTGATTCAAATGTGTCTGATACAGATCCTGCTGCGTCTCCTGCAGACTTCGAAAGATCTTTGAAGTTGATCGTTCCATTTTTGCAGGCATTCACGATCTGCCCTGCTGCTCTAGTTCCAAATAGATCTGATGCTTCATTCAGTGCAGTTGTCTCGTCCGTACTTGAAGAGATCGTGTCCTGAAGATCGCTCAATGCTTCATCCAATGGCTTGCCTTCTGCTGCTGCATTAGACAGTGCCCTCTTTAAGCCTGTCATGACTGCGCTTGTGTCTGCACCTGATACTTCTACCTGTCCTAAGAATTCAGCGCTGTCATACGCACTCAATCCCATCTCCTGCAGTGCTGCTGCGTTGCTTGACATGGTTGACGCAAGTGTATTCATTGAGATTCCTGTGTCTTGCCCGACTTTGTTCATTGTATCGAGAAGACTTGACGCGTCTTCTGTCTTCAATCCAAACGCTGCAATCACCTTCTGAACATTATCTACAGATGTAGACACATCTGTGTTGTTGATATTTGCGAACTCGATGAACTGAGTAGACAGATCTTCAAGAGCGTCTCCTGTCAGATTGAATCGAGTATTCACTTCTCCAATCGCGTCTCCTGCATCGGCAAACGATGTAGGGATTGTTGTGGCAAGGTTGCCCATGCTGTCTGTCATGGAATCAAGCGCTTCTCCAGTTGCACCAGTCTTTTCTACGATTGTGTCTGCACCTTCATCTACCTGATTAAAAGCCGCAAATGATGCAGTTCCAATCGCCGCAAGCGGACCGCTGACAAGCTTTGTCATTGAAGAGCCAAATGTGTCAATCTTTGAACCAATCGATGAAATCTTGTCTCCTGTTTCTGTGATCTGCTGTCCGAAAACCTGCATTGATGATGGCATGTTGTCTAGCTCTGCCTTCATCTTGTTCAAATCAGTAGTGGCGTTATTTACTTTCTGCTGCCACTGCAATGTTTTATTTTCTAATTCAGTCGTTCTGTTACCATTTTTGTCAGTTGCTTCGCTTGAAGCATCTAGCATTTTCTTTAATTCAGTAACTTTCTGCGTCTGAACTTCAATTTGCTTAGTAAGAAGTTGCTTCTTCTTTTCGTTCTGCTGAACGGCATTGCCTTCCTCTGAGAACGATGATTCAAGCGACTTCATTTCAGTTCCGAGCGTCTTAGACTGTGTGATGATGTTGTTTATTTGTTTTCGATATTCAGCTTCTCCTTGAATACCAATTTTTGGACCGATTTCTACTGACATACGCCCCTCACCTTCTTATGCTTATTTCAATGCAATTGCTTCATCAAAAGACATTTCCTTATGCTCGATTGACGAATCGGCAGGTTCTGCTCTGCCCTCATAAATAGATAAACAAGAGATCATGTCGAGCATCTCGCCATAACGAGTGCACATGGTCTCTTGTTTTGACATACCTAATTTCCTACCGTAAAACAGAAACCAAGCTGTGTTGAGTTTGATCGCTTTTACTTGTTTACGGCTGAAGCTTTTTTTCCAGATGATTTGATTGGCTGGGCTTCAACTGATGTTGACTTCCCTGTTTCCATAGCCTGCATGATCTCATCTTCCATGACATTTAGTTCTGATAAGTTCATGTACTCAAGATCATCGTCTGTAAGCAGAACTTTTTTGTAGTTATTGTTTCCGTTCTTTAAAGCGTTGAAAGCATTGTGACTTTCATGAGCTTCGTTCAGAACCTTGGCAATTTTGAAATCTATTCTGTATTTCTCAGCAGTTGTGTTCCCTTTGTACAGTTCTGCGAGCTTTGCATACTCACCATCTGGGCACATCTTTGAGATGTTGTCGATAGATTGAATTGTCAGTTCAAATCCGATTTCTTTTCCGTTTATAATCATCTTTATTTATCTCCTTTTTTAATTTCTTACGCTTCCGTTGCTGCAATTCCAAGTGACTTTTTAAGAGCTGCTTCTGCTTCTGCTTCTGTGTCAAAAACGTCGTTGTACATTCTCCACGTGTGCTGAGTGTCGTCTGCTCTGAACAGTGCAAATTCCAAATCCTGTGTATTAAATGTTGGCTTGTCTTCCTGCGTTGAATTGTCATCATTTATTGGATTCAGCTTTGCCTTTGACAATACGAACGGCATGTACAGATCGCTCCCATTTGACTTGTAGCGGACAATCCATCCAAGTCCAACATATGGAGCTACTGTGCTGTCGCTTTCGTGCACCCATCCATCAGCATCTGGTTCTTGAGCACCAGTCACAAGTTTTCGTGCTGCTAATGTAAGTCCGTCAACTGTTACTGTTGCCTTTCCACCTGTGAAATATCCGCCAGCACTTTCTGCCGCACCATTGTCTGCATATCCTGTTACATCGTCAGCAGAATCTGGGGAGATTTTTACTTCAATACCTCTTGCCAGGATCTGTCCTTTTGTATATGTAAGCTTTCCAGCAGATGCACTATATAAAGCTACGTAAGGCTTTGAAAAACCTGTGCTAAACATTCCTGCTGCAAGTGTCTTTGTTGTTGCCATTTTTTATTTCCTTTCTTCGCTATTTTGTTAAATCTGCGATGCTCTCCTCGAGCGAATTTTTCATAGCGTCTTCGCAGTCTGATTTTTTACTTCTTGTCGCATTATCCATGAACGCATACTTTCGCATGAACGATGTTCCAGAATTGATGCTTCTTGCTACCATTGCATTCGGCTGACCATTTTGCCACCGTTTTGATTTGATTTTGTTGTAACCGCTAAAACCAATCTTGACGTTTTGATAATCATTGTTGCCTTCCTGCAAAGTTGAAATACCGAACGAATCTCTCAAACCTTCGATTTGCACAGATTTAAGGCCTGTTCTGCTTTCCCCATCTTTTTTGTACACAGTGTTGTCAACTGGAATCTCTCCGATTGACTGCTTGACAGCATCTGCGACGACTTTCGCACCTTCAAAAACAGCCTTGCCGATATACTCGTCGCTCTGATTGGAAAGTGATTCCAACTGAGCTGTGTATTCGTCAAGACCTTTGAATTTGAACGTTGCCATTGCCTAGTTCACCCACCATTCGAACTCTGTGTGGATGAGCTTTGTCGTATCTTCATACTGAACAGAGTTAACACGGTAAGAGATAGATTCTTGAGCATCAAGATGTTCTTGAATCGTGTCAATAACCGTGTCGTATTCTTTCAGCGTGTACCAATCAAGAGTGCCGTGAATCTGCTGTTCTGATTTGTGATTGTTAGAGTGTGCGGATCCATCTTCAGAATCTTCCTGCCATACTCCATACGGCGCTTTCACGCTTTCTGGACGATAGTAGTGGAAAATTCTTGAAGATGATTCAGCGAGTGTCTTCCCTACAATTTTAAGCTTATCGTTGTATGTCATAATAAGTCTCCAATCGTCTTAGGGTAAGATCAAACACCTTCAATCCATCATCATCATGTGTAGGCTGAACATTGTCGATTCTGTACTGATCTTCAGTTTCAACAATCACCGCATACTGTGAAATCTGCGGGCGTGTTCCTTCGTTCCAAATTCGTACAACCATATCAACCTGTTCATCTGCTCCCTTTGCGAGGTACTGGCGCGTTATGCCGATGTCTTTTTCACCATAATATTGAGTAATTACTGGAGATAGTTTCTGATCTGGCATACTTCCTGCATCACTTGAGTTGATAAGATTGCAAATCTGGATTGTTCCATCATCGAGCGTCATTGCTTACGCCTCAGATGCTTTCTGAGAGAACACACGATTGTTAAGCCTGTATCTCAGCATTCGAGGCATACCGTTGTCTCCATCTGCACGTTTTCTGTACAAATAAGCGGCATACATCTCGATTGTCTGAGCATCGTCTGTGTCATACGAAACATCTGATTCCGTACTGTCTGATGCGGTTTTTAGAGTAATGCCCTCACGCTGAATCTCGGCTATTGCAACCGTGATCAGCGTGTCGAGGTAATTACTTGTGGCTGCTGGCACGGTCAATTTCTCAAGATCAGCCATAAGCAGCTCTTTAATATCTGAAATTTTCATGCCAAGAGCTCCCTTCTTTTACTTATTAAGCCGTTACATTTGCGGTGTCTGCTGCGAATGGATGACCAGAATCAATTGCAGCAGTTGGATCAGTTGATCCAAGACCTACGCAAACGAATGCATCTGCAAATACAGGCTTTCCATCATAGCGAGCTGTGCCCTTGAATACTGTCTGGTCTTCAGCAAACTTATACTGATCAGATACTGCCAGAGTTGTTCCAGCTCTCTGAGCCAGCAGATAATCAAGACCATATCCACCGAGAATTTCATCATCTGGAACAAAGTCCTCTGTTTCGATTGTGCCACCGATAACAGGCATCATTGATTCAGTTCCCGCTACGATTGCTCCTGCAGCGTTGATGCTCATTGATGCGGCTACAATCTTTGCCTTTGTAGCATTGTTCATTACCCAAAACATATCGCCACGAGCGTGCTTCAGAACGCCTGTTGCTTCGATGAATGCCTTGTACATAGCAATGTCTGTCTTACCTGCAACATTCTTCTTCTTTGCAGTAGCGGCAAATCCTGTAGGCATCTTTGTTCCTGTTCCATAGACAATAGCCTTGTCGATAGCATAGCCAATGCCCTGACCAATTGCAGTGAATACTTCACTAGCTAGATCAATGTCGGAATCGTCGAGTGTAGCATTGCAAATTGCGATGATTCCTGCGACCTTATAGCCATCGACTTCAACCTTTGTGAATGTCAGAGACAGCTCATTCAGCTTCTCGCAAGCTTCTGTCCAGATTGCTTCTGGAATACCACCTTCAACTGTCTGACGTGCTGTTCCTGCAACTGCCTGCAGGTTGACATGCTTCATCAGCTTGGAATAAGTCTCTGTTTCAGACTTCACAAGTGGAAGAATAACCTCTGGTACAAGCAGGTCTCCACCTGTAAGTGATCTCTGTTCAATCTTCTGATGTCTTCCGAGTGCACGTACGTTGTCTAAGAATTCATGTACTTCATCCTGCTTAACGAATGCTGAGCGCTCTTCATAGCTCATGTCTTTAAATCTTCTGTTCATGTTTAATCTCACCTTTCTTGCCTGCGGTTCTGCAGGTTCATTTTCTGGCTCTGCCAGTGTTTCTACTGGAGCAGGATTGTCGTTCTGCTTCTCTTCAACTTCTTTCAGTTCCTTTTCTGCTCCGTCAATCTCGGCATCAATGTCTTTCTTTTCGTTCTCTGCCTTTTCAACGGATGCATCGTTTTCGGACTTTTCCTTGTCGAATGCTTCGACTGTGTCCTCAACTGTTTTCTTATCCTCATCAGATGTTTCGTCATTGACTTCATTCACATCTGCTTCGAGTTCAGCTTCACGAGTTTTGAACTCTTCAGACTTCTTTCTGAGTTCTGCAAGATTGTTTTCTATTTCGTCTGATCTCTTCTTCAGACCGTCAATCTTCTTTCTCAGAATCAGCGCTTTCAGTGCCATCTTTTTTTGCCCCTTTCAATTTGTTTGACATGCGAATCTTCCAAGCATCAAGCGACTTCTTGCGGATGCTTTTTGCATCTGCTGAGCGTGCTGACACTTCAGTTGTTTCGTATGCAGGGAATGTGCATACAGATACTTCGTACAGTTTGATTTTTCTGATCGTCCAGTGGATTGAACCATCTGCGTTGACGTCGGTGTCTTCGCTTAGAATGTCGAATCCAAACGAACACTGGTTGACATCGCCACGCTGTGTGCGTGCGTACTCATTCAGCGCATCTTGATCGTTCGGATTGATTAAGATGCTCCCCCAAAGTCCGTGCGCATCGATTTTTAAATCTAGCGTGCGTGCCAAAGTTCTGCCAATGACCAGTGTCGTATCGTGGTTGACCAGAGCACGAACATCACCGCTTATCGTTTCGTCAAACGCATGCGGATCAATGCTCTCACTCATTCCGTCTCCCATATCGTATGTGCCGTCAAACACAGCGAAATAGCCTTCAATTCGCTTCTCGTTTGTGTCTGACGTTTCCCGAATTTTAAAATCAGACGAGATTGTTCTCATCTGACGTGTTCCAATATTCATTTCGTTATTCATCGTCTTTTCCCCCGCTGTTATTGTTCAGCTTATTTTGCAATCCGCTCATATCATTTGGAATGTAATTCTCAAGCACTTTCAATTCATCAAGACCTTCTCTTGGAGACATTCCGATGCGGTCTCTTACTTCATTTCCATCAACGTCTCCACGGTCTTGCATTGCTGTGTAAACAGTAGCGATTGTGTTTAGATCGTAATCAAGCAAGCTAAGACTGTTAAAACGCAGATACCATTTAGGTGAGATGATTAGCTTCCTGGTCATCTCCTGCTGAATTCCGACCATGATCGGACGCAACTTTGTGCTCACAAAATTGTTCCATTCCTTCTGGTTGTAAGTTCCAACGCCTAGGACAAATGATGGAACACCGATGATGCTTGCAACTGTCTGCGTATCTAGCTTCACACTGTCATTCAATGCAATGTCTGACAGAGACAGCGGTCTGACTTCCTTGACATCAATCTGATTTGCTGGAATTACCCACGGTCTTCCATCGTCACTGTTAGAAATGTATTCATCGGTTATTTTTTTTCGACCTTCTGGCGTTGAAAATTCATCAATCAATCCATCTGCTTTGATGATTAGTGAAGGCTTTGGTGATTCCATGAACGCCTTCTCAGTTGCCGTTGCCTGTCTAAGATTGTGCGCAAGGTCAGAAAGAACAACCTTCATTCCTCTTCCTTTCCATGGATACTCTGGATCGGGGTTGTAAACGAAATGGAGAACATCGTCTGGATCAAATGTCTGACCGTCAATGATAATCTTGTAGTCGTATCCAGTAGAATCTGGTAGCAACTGAAAACGACCTGCAGGTATTGGCTGTAAGTCGTCTAGTATTCCATCAGATGTTTTCACTTTAACAATTGCGTTTCCGTTTCCATAGACAAACATCGACATCATGATGTACTCCATCCAAGTTGATCTTGTCATCCTTTTACATGGATTGATGTCTATCTTTTTAGAAAGCTCATTGCTAATTCGCACATCACCATTGTCTGTGTTCTCCATCAAGTGGATTGTCACAGAACCAATCAATTCAGCGATTCTGCGATAGCCTGCGACAATTGCTGGTACTCTATCAAGCCGAGTGTATCCACGCACGCATAGCGTATCGTATGCGCCATCTGAGAGGAGAAATCCCACTCCGCTTGATGTGGTGGAAGATGCTCTTATGTTTTTTGATCTGACACTTTTTCTTTTGCTCATTTTCTATCACTCCCCCACCAATTGCTGGCTCTCTTATTTGTTTCAATGTTTGCCAAATATCTAACACAAGCGAACACGGACGCATCGAACAAATCCATTCTGTCCTTCGGTCCTATTTTTTCGTACTGCACCATGTCGTCAGTCTTTTCAATTGCTTTAACATTGCTGACACAGTATTCATATGCCTCAGAATGCATGTAGTACAGCGTTCCATCTTTTGCCGCCTTCTCTATGTGTCTGAATCCTTCAGACTTTACATAGAAATACTGCGGCTGATCAACTTCATTGAAGTGAAGCTGTTCCATTTCAATGAAGAACTCTCGTGCGAACTTTCTATCATGACCGACCTGCACAATGTTGAATCCTTTTTTGCGCATCTCCACGAACCAATTCGCAACATCTGAAACATTAACCGTTGGACTATTGCACAATGTCAGCAGTCCATCATCTGCCCAGCCAAACAGCGGTATGTGATCTTCATCTGCTTTGTGCGTTGCTTGCACAATCGGGAAGAACGCATGCGTGATGATGATGTCAACGTCTTTGCCTGTCTTAGGATTGTGATAATTTCCAAACAGTGCAGCAGCTGTCAGATCATACATTCTTGAAAGGTCAACTCCACCAAACCATTTGATTTTCATCTTGGCAAGCTCATCAATCGACCAATCGTATTTGATGTCTGATTTTTTGAACTCATCAATGTCGAACCATGCTTTCATGGCTGACGTATATACATTCAATGATCTGCTTAGAAAGTCTTTCCTTTGCTGTGGATCGTTCTGCGCTTGTATCGCATCGTTTTTCATGTCCTCTGGTCGAATCATGATTCCATAGCTAGGATTTGCTTTCTCAATCTGAACAGGATTCAAATAGTCAACATCTCCATTTGAATCCTTGTCCGCATGAGACACAAAGCAGAAAAGTGAATCGTCTTTTACAATTCCATCAAGAACTTTTTCTGCATACTGCAGTCTTTTGTAGCAAAACGAATTAACGTTGTCACCAGCAGTTGTGATGCCGATGCATAGCTTATTTGTATAAGCTTTCATAGCTTCCTTGAATCGGTTGTACTGTGCTGGCTTTTTGAATGCGTGGATCTCATCAAGAATCGCAATGTTGCAGTTAAACGAATCCTGAGCATCTGGATTCGATGCCAGTGCTTCGACTCTGAACGAGCCACTCGGCAATCCTTCACTGTCAACGAACTTCAGTGCAATGCTGTGTTCCATGTTGTTGTTGTGGATTGTACAGTTCTCATCATTGTCAATTCCTCTGAACTGGAATGTGTACAGAATATCGTTGAATGATTCCATTGACTGCTTTAGTGATGCCGATGCAATCAGAACGTTAGAACCAGATGCTCTCTCCAATATGCCAAGTGCAAAAGCAAGTGCAGCAGAAAACATAGTTTTTCCATTCTTACGTGGTAGAAAAATGAACGCTTCATGGAAACGCCTTTTTTTTGTTCCTTTCCAGTACCAGCCTACTAGGTTATAGACAATGAATATCTGCCAATCCAAAAGTTCAAGCGGTTTATTTCTTAAAGGTTTCCCTTCAAGGTCTTCACCTTGGTTGTGGACAAACATTCTCTGAATGATTGAAATTACAAAATCTGGATCATGCGTTTTCAGCTCAATATCGGTACGCTTTAAATCGTTCAGAAATCGCTCACACTCACGTTTGTTGTTTCCACGAACGATTCTGCCTGCTACCACGTCCTGTGCGTATTTGACCGCTTTCTGTTTAAATTTCGATGTCATTCTTTATCAAGCCCGCTTAGCAAAGATTCAAACGTTGATTTCTTCTGCGGTTTCATCAATTTCTCGTCTATTTTCTTAAGACCTGCAGGCGTAAGACCTAAATCTCTCCAATATTGGAGAGCGTCAGAGTTCAAACTCTCCCACTGTAGCAATGCAGGATTGCGCTCCATGTTTGTTGCGCCCGCTTTGTTTGTGTGCGTGATAACCGCTTTTCCACCGCTTGCAGTAAATTCACGATGTGTCTTATCTCGCTGTTCCAGAATGCCTGCCAGAGTGTCAATTGCAGGCAAGAATGCTTCTTTGTACGTTCCAATCTGCTGAGTTTGTTCAATCAGCATTTTTTTGTAGTCAGATTTCCTCATTTTTGCCCCTTTCTTCACTTTGCATAATGCCTAACGTCAATACCCCCGAATTAAGTCGCCTACCCGAGAGGGATATGTC
>ENA-UOOR01002649-UOOR01002649.1-fermentation-metagenome-genome-assembly--contig:-NODE-2649-length-17634-cov-7.589908_pt1 | contig 17634 bp, 9 predicted proteins | sample MGYA00245780_ERZ724029 | MGnify/ENA primary metagenome ERZ724029 (study PRJEB28704, sample SAMN03018315) | fermentation metagenome | biome: anthropogenic terrestrial biome; feature: soil; material... | reverse complement strand
CGGCACCTTCGAGTACGTCTACGCCTTCTCCGGCGACGGCGCGGCGACCTGGACGGTTTGCGACGCCGACGACACCGCGACCTGGCAGGCCGGACAGGCCACCGTCCTCGGGCCCTTCGTCGCCCTCAGCGCCACCGCGACCTCGGCGACCACCGTCGAGCTGAAGTTCAACCGCGCGCTCGATCCCGGAACCGTGGCCGCCAACGGCTCGCAGTTCCTGGCCGTCGAGACCGCCTCGCAGACCGACCTGAACGTCACTGCGGCCTCGGTCAGCGGCGACACGGTGACCTTGACGACCGACGCCCAGACCAGCGGGCTCGACTACACGGTCGTGGTCGAGAAGACCGTCCGAGATGCGGCGCTCACGCGCGAGCTCGCGGCTGACGCAGAGCTTACCTTCGCGGGCTTCACGCCCGAGCAGTCGTGGACGGTCTTCTTCAGCGAGTACATCGAGAGCGGCGGCAACAAGGCCATCGAGATCTTCAACGCAAGCGCCGCAACCCTGCCGGCCAACTCCTGCAAGATCGAGCTCTACGCAAACGGTAACACCAGCATCACGAGCAGCCTGGTCATCTCCGAGTCCATCGACGCGGGAGTCGCCTATGCGGTCTGCAACTCTGGTGCGGCAGGCGTCGGAGCCTGCAACGTCACCACCGGCGGCGTCACCAATTTCAACGGCAACGACACCCTTCTCCTTAAGTGCAACGACAAGATTGTCGACGTCTTCGGCCAGTTCGGCACAGATCCTGGCAGCGGCTGGAATGTTGGCGGCGTCTCTACCGAGGACGCCACTCTGCGCCGCAAGTGCGACATCACCTCGGGCGACGCCATCCCGGACGACGCGTTCGATCCCTCGCTCGAATGGGACGCTTTCCCGCTCAGGTACGACGGCCTCGGCAACCACTGCCCCGCCAACCCGTGCGCAGCGGTGGCCTGCGGCTCCAACGAGGAGTGTGTCGATCAGGCCGGCGAAGGGGTCTGCGTCTGCGTCGATGGCTACGTCAACGAGGGCGCCGGCTGCATCAACTCCAAGACCGTGAGCTGCGACGCGACGGGCACCCCGGCCAACGCCACGGCCACCGTTACCAACGTGACCGCGACCTGGAACGGCATCGCCTGGGTCATCCCGGCCTGCAGCTTCTCCTGCAACGAGGGCTACGCCGGCGAGACCTGCGGCACCTGCGAGACCGGCTATGCCGAGCTGCCCGTTTCGCCCCTCACCTGCGTGGACGATCTCTGCGAGCCGACCAACCCCTGCGGCGAGTTTGGTGACTGCTCGATGGTCACCATAACCGCCTACGAGTGCGCCTGCGACGAGGGCTACACCTTCGAGGGAACCTGCATCAACTCGAAGATGGTCGCCTGCCCGAACGCCGCTCCCGCCAACGCGACCCTGACCACCACCGAGATCGAGGTTGCCTGGACCGGCACCGACTGGGCCGCTCCGGCCAATTGCGCCTGGACCTGCAACGAGAGCTACGGCCGGGTCGGCGACGCTTGCGCAAGCTCGATGATGGTCGACTGCCCGAACGCCGCGCCCGCCAACGCGACCCTGACCACCACCGAAATCGAAGTCGCCTGGACCGGCACCGGCTGGGCCGCTCCTGCCGATTGCGCCTGGGCCTGCAACACGGGCTTCGGCCAGGTCGGCGACGCCTGCGCCAGCTCGAAGCTGGTCGCCTGCCCGAACTCCGCTCCCGCCAACGCGACCCTGACCACCACGCAGATCGCGGTCACCTGGAATGGCACTGACTGGAACGAGCCGGCCGACTGCGACTGGACCTGCAACACGGGCTTCGGCCGGGTCGACAACGCGTGCGCCAACTCGATGATGGTCGACTGCCCGAACTCCCCTCCGGCCAACGCGACGCTCACCACCACGCAGATCGCGGTCGCCTGGACCGGCAGCGACTGGGCCGCGCCCGAAAACTGCGACTGGACCTGCAACGAGGGCTACGCCGGCGAGACCTGCGGCACCTGCGAGACCGGCTATGCCGAGCTGCCCGTCTCTCCCCTCACCTGCGTGGACGATCTTTGCGAGCCGACCAACCCCTGCGGCGAGTTCGGTGACTGCTCGATGGTCGCCAAAACTTCCTACGAGTGCGCCTGCGACGACGGCTACACCCTCGAGGGAACCTGCATCAACTCGAAGATGGTCGACTGCCCGAACGCCGCGCCGGCCAACGCGACGCTTACCACCACGCAGATCGCGGTCACCTGGAATGGCACTGACTGGAACGAGCCGGCCGACTGCGACTGGACCTGCAACACGGGCTTCGGCCAGGTCGGCGACGCGTGCGCCACCTCGAAGATGGTCGACTGCCCGAACGCCGCGCCGGCCAACGCGACGCTGACCACCACGCAGATCGCGGTCGCCTGGAATGGCACTGACTGGAACGAGCCGGCCGATTGCGACTGGACCTGCAACACGGGCTTCCGCGAGAGCGCGGGCGCCTGCATCGCCAACGTCGTGATCTCCTGGTGCAACGTGCAGCATCCCAAGCAGCTCACCACGGGCATCGGCGACGTCGAGGACATCTACGGAGAGGTCTACACGGCCGGGACCGAGGCCATCGTCGGCGCACAGGCAGCGGGGATCGTCGGCAAGGTTTGCTACGGCGCCGCGCCGATAACCGCGAGCACCGATCTCGACTCGCTCACCTGCATCGACGCCGACTTCAACAAGGAGTCCAGCAACAACGACGAGTACGGCGCGCTCGTCACTTTCGCCGAGGCCGGCAGCTTCGAGTACGTCTACGCCTTCTCAGGCGACGGCGCGGCGACCTGGACGGTTTGCGACGCCGACGACACCGCGACCTGGCAGGCCGGACAGGCCACCGTCCTCGAGCCCTTCGTCGCCCTCAGCGCCACCGCGACCTCGCCGACCACCGTCGAGCTGAAGTTCAACCGCGCGGTCGACCCGGGCACGGTCGTCGCCGACGGCTCGCAGTTCCAGGCCTACGAAACCCTCTCCGAGGCCGTCCTGAACGTCACCGCGGCTTCGGTCAGCGGCGACACGGTGACCCTGACGACCGCCGTTCAGGCGGGCGGCGTCGAGTACACGGTCCTGTTCGACTCGGTCCGAGACGAGGCGCTCTCGACCGCGATTCCCGTCAACAGCGAGCTCACCTTTGTCGGCTTCGCCGCGCCGGAGCCGCTCGAGGTGGTCGGCGTCACCGCGACCTCGGCGACGACGGTCGAAATCACCTTCTCCCGCGAAGTCGACCCGACCTCCGTCTCGACCGACGGCTCCGACTTCCTCATCCAGGGCCTGGCCCCGGCTGTGGATCTGAACGTCACCGCCGCCTCCGTCAGCGGCCTCACGGTCACCCTGATGACGGACAGCCAGGATCCCGCAGGCGAGTACCGCCTCATGGTTTCGTCAACGGTGACCGACCTTCTTGGAGTCGGGGTGGCTGACGACGCGTTCGTCGACTTCACCGGCTATGTCTCGGCGCCGGCCGAGCCGAAGGTCGTCATCAGCCAGGTCTACGGAGGAGGCGGCAACACTGGGGCGCCCTTCAAGAACGACTTCATCGAGCTTTTCAACTCCGGAACGGCGACGGCGGATCTGACGGGCTGGTCAATCCAATACGCCAGCGCGACCGGGACATCCTGGGCCAACAAGACCAACCTGAGCGGCAGCATCCCGCCCGGCGGCTACTTCCTCATCCAACAAGCCGCCGGCACCGTTGATGCCGCACCACTCCCGCGCCCGGATCTGACCGGAACCATCGCCATGTCTGGCAGCGCTGGAAAAGTCGCGCTGGTGGCGAGCACGACGGCGCTGACCGGTTCCTGCCCCATCGCGGGCCTAATCGACTTCGTCGGCTTCGGCTCGGGCAATTGCTCTGAGGGGAGCGGCCCGACCCCAGCCCCGAGCGCTACGCTGTCGGTCCTGCGCAAGTTGGCGGGGTGCACCGACACCGACGACAACGCGAGCGACTTCGAGACCGGGGCGCCGACCCCGCGCAACTCGGCAACCACTGCCAACCAATGCACGCCGTAGCATCACGATAGCCTTCCCGTCGCTCTGACCGACGAGGGCTCAAGAGCAGGAAGGGCCGGCTCCGCGCCGGCCCTTCTCTTTTCTGCGCGGTGCCTTGGCGCAGAGGAACTCCGTGCGCGCCGGCGGTTTCCCCGGTTCAGGCCGCCCAGTTCGCACTGATGCCTCTGGGCTCGTCTACGCCCCAAGGCGCTCTGGCCAACTCATTCCCGCGGAGTCACCACGCCAATTGCCAACCTGCATCGGTGCGGCGGACTCCACCTTTGCGCGTCGCGCCCCTTACCAAGGCCTCCGCAGCGAAAGGAACTGCGGCAGCCAGAGCGCCACCACGAACCCGACCGCGGCCAGCACGCATGCGCGAGCGATACACCCGTTCGATCGCCACGCTGAAGGCCTTCTTTGCCGATGCATGGGCCCTGGCCGACAAGGCCAGGGCTCGCGAATCCGCAACCGAGCGCGCTACAGCGCCAGGTGCAGCGCCCGCGCAAGAGGCGCGCGCTGCCGCCGCTGGAACGGCCTTCTCGTCCGCCTCGTGACGCGCCGCTCGATCACCGAGTAGGTCGACAGCGGTCCTGGCCCCGCGATGAGCATCCCCAGGGCAATGGCGACGAGGGCGAGGTTGTACTCCATGCCCCCGCTCACGTTGCTGTAGCCGTGCGACGCGTGAACCTTGCGGATAGCCACCGCCTGCGTCACGACGACCGCGAGCGCTGCCGGCCGGGTCGCGATTCCAAGGATGGCCGCCAGCCCCGAGAGCGTCTCGGCGACCCCGGTCGCGACCGCCCAAAGCCTGCCTGGCCGTATCCCGAGCCCCTCGAACATCTGCCTCGTCTGCGCCCGCCCGTCCGCGGTCAGCTTGGTCGCGCCGTGGTAGAGCATCGCCGCCCCCAGCACCAGCCTGGTGGGCAGCCTGCCCGCGCCTCTCCTGTTCGCCTTGAGCATTTTTCTAGCCATGAATCGAAGCTAGGCAGCGTTGCGCCCGCCATCTGCTTCTCCATTTCGTGGAGACTCTCGAGCCGGCGGCCGCCCATCCGACGCGCGCGCGGCGCGCGCCGTCCCGTCCCCAGGCCAGGCTGTCAGCCGCGTATCCTCCGCAGCGGCAGTTGCGGCAATCGCAGCGTCACCAGGAACCCGAGGACGGAGAGCGCCATGCACGAGCGGTAGACCCACGCGATGGCCCAGGTGAAGGCCTCCTTCGCCGAGCTCTCGGCCTCGTCGGCCAGGCTCAGGGCCCGCCGCTCGGCGCGGCGCAGGTTCGCGAGCGCTTCGCCGGTGCTCGCGGGCGGGACCGCCAACTCGATGGCCCAGCGCACGACGGGGTCCGCCGCTTCGAGGCAGGCCGGGCTCGCCGTTCCAACCGCGAGGATGCGCCGCAGCTCGTCTTCACGCCGCTCGAAAGCCTCGGCGATCCCCGTGATCGCGGGCTCGATGTCGCCGCTTCCGCCGTCGACGCCCCTGCCCGCTTCCACGCCTTGAGCCGGCGCGAGCGCGGCCTCGGCGGCGGCGGGCGGCAACTCGGGCATCAGCGCGCCGAGGTTCTGCGAAAGCTTCGTGCTGAGCGTCCCGGCGAAGACCGCGCCGATGACCGCGAGCCCGACCGTGCCGCCAATCTGCCGGGCAAAGGTGTTGGTCGAGGTCGCCACCCCGACCTGGTTGACCGGTACCGCGTTCTGGATCGCCAGGGCGAACAGCGGCAGCGCCGGCCCCAGCCCGATGCCGACGAGCACCATCTTCCAGCTCACCTCGACCTCGCTGCTGTCGGGCGCAAGCGTGAAGCCCATCAGGCCGAAGGCGGCGACGAGCCAGAGGAACGAGGCGAGGAGGATGAGCCGGTAGCGCCCGAAGCGCGAGACGAGCTGGCCGGAGAGGATGTTGGCGCCGACGATGCCGAAGGTGAGCGGAGTGGTCGTCAGGCCCGCCCGCGTCGCCGAGGCGCCGGCGACGACGACCATGAAAAGCGGCAGAAAGATGACCGCCGCGAGGAAGCTGCCGCCGCTGATGAACGAGGCGAGCGTGCCGACGCGGAAGGTCTTGATGGAGAAGAGCCGCAGGTCGAGCAACGGGTGCCCCGAGCGGCGCTCGATGAAGACGAAGGCGACCAGGCTGGCGATCGTCAACGCGAACAGTCCGAGGATCAGCGGCGAGGCCCAGCGCTCCGCTTCGCCGAGGCTGAAGGCGATGAGCAGCGGCAAGACCCAGGCGACGAGCGCCAGCGCGCCCAAGACGTCGACCGCGCCGCCGGTCGCGTAGTGCCGCAGCGGCGGCATCTTCGCGAAGATGAACCCGAGCGCGACCGCGCCTATCGGCAGGTTGATGAAGAAGACCCAGTGCCAGCCGAGCGTGTCGGTGACGAACCCGCCGACGAGCGGGCCGACCACGCTGGCGAGCGCGAACACCGCGCCGAAGAAGCCCTGGTACTTGCCGCGCTCGGCCGGAGGGAAGAGGTCGGCGATGACCGCGAAGGCGCTGACGAAGAGCGCCGCCGAGCCGACGCCCTGGAGCGCGCGAAAGCCGATGAGCTGGAAGACGTCGCGCGACAGGCCGCACAACAACGAGCCGACGAGGAAGATGACGATGCCTAGAACCAGGACGCGGCGCCGCCCCCACTGGTCGGAGAGCTTGCCGTAGATGGGCACGAGCACCGTCGAGGCGACCAGGTACGAAGTGGTGATCCAGACGTAGAGCGCGGGGTCGAGCCGCAGCGCGCGCTGAATCGCCGGGCCCGCGGTGGCGACGATGGTCTGGTCGAGCGCGCCGAGGAGCAGGCCGAGCAGACAGCCGAAGAGCGTCGCCGCCTTCTGGCCGCGGCTGAAGGACTCGGGGTGACCTTCCGGCGTTCGGTTCACCGCCCGCTCACTCCGAGAGGCTTTGAAGCGACTGGAGGATGGAGCTCCAGCTCCGTCGTCGTGGGATCAGGCGGGAGATTTGGAGTTCCTCGCTTCCCGGTCGTCGGTGGCAAGGCTGGAGCTCCGCCGTCCATCGACCGGGGAGGGTCTGGACCTCCTCGCCTCATCGTCGATGGCGGAGCTAGAGTTCCGCCGTCCATCCCCGCTCCGACGTCCATCCCCGCTCCGCCGTCGGGTCCTTCAATCGCCCTCATAGACGCCGATGGCGCCGGCCTGGAAAGCGACGAGGATGCGTCGCCGGCCGCCCGAGGTGTCGACCTGGATGTCCGGCACGTGCCCGAGCGCCAATCGCGCGCCGAAGACGCTGACGCCGTAGGCGATAAACTGCCCGCCCTTGATGCGCGTGAGCCCGCCCTGCCCCGCGCCGACCCAGACCGAGCCGTCGAGCGGGTCGACCTCGATCGAATACGCGTGCAGCGGGTCGACCAGGCCGCCGCTAATGAAGTCGACCCCGCCGCCCGGCAGCCGGTGGGCGATGCCGTTGGTGAACGAGCTGATCCAGAGCGAGCCGTCGGCGCCGACGTCCATGTCGGAGACGAGATCGTCGGTGCGGCCGCTCGGGCGCGAGTAGCTCTGCACCGCGTCGGGCCACCAGTCGATGTGCGCCGAGGGGCTGAGCGCCTGCGACTCGCAGGTCCAGAACCCGGAGCCGCGGTTGCCGCTCGCGCAGTGCTGGGAGCGGAACATGCCGCCGATCCACAGCTCGCCCGACGGCTCGATGGCGAGGCCGTAGTAGTAGTTCGTCAACGCCGAGGGGCTCGCGTCGGCTTCGCGGTTGTAGCCGTTGAGCAGCGGGTGCGCGTGCTCCATCACGCCCGAGCAACCGAGCTGTCCGAAGCAGGTCGGGTTGCCCGCGTAGCTCGGATCGCCCCACGCGTAGGCGTGGTTGCCGCCGAACCACAGGCTCGAGGTCCTCGGGTCGTAGAGGATGCGGTAGACGTCGCAGACCTTCTCGCGCCCGCGCGGCTCGCCGGCGACGACCCCCTCGCCGCTCGAGATGTCGTAGTGCACGACGCGGATGCCGTCGCCCGCGAGCGTCACCTTGTCGGCGTCGCCGCTCTTGTAGATGTTCGGGTCGGGGTTCGGGCCGTCCCAGTTGTCCTCGCAGCCGTACTCGCTCGGACCCGGCGGCATCCCCGCGTAGCCGACGAAGACCGTGCCCGCCGGGCCGCCGGCCACCGAGAGGACGTTCAGGTACTTCTTGGTGATCGTCCCCTGGTTCGCGCGCGGATAGCCGTAGGGGCGCAGGCCGTCGTCCATCGTGAAGCGCTCGAAGGTGTCCGAGTCCGGGCGCAGCAGGAACAAGCCCTCCTCGGCGCCGGCGACCCAGAGGTTGCCGCCCTGGTCGGCGCTGACGCCCTTGACGACGATGGGGCCGCCGTTGGCGGTGCCGTAGAAGGTCCAGTCCTCGGCCTTCGGCAGCGGGAAGCTCGCGTCCGGCCGGCCGCCGTCGGGCAGGCCGCCGTCGTCGCCCCCGCCGTCGAAGCGGCCGGAGGCGTCGAGGTCGGTGATCGGGTTCTTGTTGCCTCCCCTCCCGCCCCCGCAGCTCGTGGCGGTGAGCCCGACGACCAACGCGGCGCTCAACACCGCAAGAAGGATGCTCCGTCTCATCGACCTTCCCCCCGCTCGCCTTGTGCGCACCGGCACCCGCGGCCAGTCCCCGATGAAACGTGCGGTGGAGGCGGCTGCCGGACAAGGCGACGAGCGATACCGACGGCCGTCCGCCGAACGAGCGCGCGAAGGATTCGTAAGGGCGATGCACGCTTGGTTACGACGAGAAGCGCGCGGCCCATGTCGCGCAGCTCTCCGCGGGATGGCCGCCCGGAGAGCAAACGATCAGCACTGCGGAACCGTCGAGAAATCCTTCTTCGACGCCGTTTTGGTTCCGCTCGCCCTGAGCGTAGCTCCCGACGCGTAAAGCGCCGGGAGCGGAGTCGACGGGCCCCTTCGACTTCGCCCTCGCAGGCCCGGCCTACGCTCGGGGTGAACGGGGGATCGGCCCAGTTCAGGGAGATTTCTCGACCCCTCTTGAGCCGCATTTCCCGGTCGCCGCTACGCCGGCCATCCGCCGGTCAATCAACCGACGTCGACGATCGGAGACACGAGGCCGCTCTCGGCAATCGCGTCCGCCCGCGAAAGAATGCGGCCGGCGCGGCCACGCCCGACCGCGCCACCACCGCGAGGCTGGCGATGCCGAAGAAGAGCCTTCCCCTGTCGCAGGTCTACCGCCTGCTCGAGCCCGGCCCGGTCGTCCTGGTCAGCACCGCCGGCCCGACCCGGCCCAACGTCATGCCGATGTCCTGGCACACGATGATGGAGTTCGAGCCGCCGCTGATCGGCTGCGTCCTCAGCGGCCGCAACTTCACCTTCAGCCTCCTGAAGAAGAGTCAGGAGTGCGTCCTCAACGTCCCGACCGTCGAGCTCGCGAAGCAGGTCGTCGGCTGCGGCAACACGAGCGGCCGGACGATCGACAAGTTCGAGAAGTTCGGCCTGACGCCCGTCGCCGCCTCGAAGGTCGGGGCGCCGCTGGTCGACGAGTGCTACGCCAGCCTCGAGTGCCGCATCGCCGATACGAAGCTGGTCGCCACCTACAACTTCTTCGTCCTCGAGGTCGTCCAGGCGTGGATCGACCGTTCGCGGAAGGACCCGCGGACGATCCACCACCGCGGCAAGGGCTGGTTCATGGTGGCCGGCGAGACGATCAAGCTGGCCTCGAAGATGAAGTGAGCCGGGCAGGCTTCCGAAGCTGTCTCGCCTCGAAGGCGAGAAGAGCACAGTGCGTTTCGAGAGCCTCCAGCCGAGCCGAGGAGTGTGAATCGACCGATTCTTCTGGCGAACAACTGGCTGTCCGCGGACCCGGCTCTTCGTCGTCCTGAGCGCGTTTTTGCGTTTCGGGTATTGACGAACCTCCCCGCACCTTTGCTATCTCTTGTGCCACCTCGCGAGCTGGAGCGCGCATCTACTGGGGGAAGTTGACTGCGCTCGCGGAGGGGTCATCCCAACCAATTCATTGCGAGGAATCACCTCATGGCTTTCGACTTCGATACCGAAAGCGCGAAGCTGTCGCCGGCGCTGGCGGAGAAGCAGCCGACCAGCAACGTGGAAGCAGCCATCTTCGACGCCGAGCGGGTCTTCTCGATCGTCAATCAGCGCCACGACAAGCTCGCCACCGTCCCGACCTTCGACATCGCCAGCCTCGACAACATCCCGCCAATCGCCGGCATCCTGCGCTCGACCGACCTCGACTGCGAGAAGGCCCTGCGGCTGATGCTGACCTCTGCGAACAAGGATGCCCGCGACGAGTCCGACACGATCATCGGCTCGGTCAAGGAAGCCGCCCGCTTCCTGTTCCGCAAGGATCCGGAGACGCTGAAGGACATCGAGGCGATCGGCGACACAGGCGCGCTGCACGACAGGGCTGCCGACCTCCACCGGGCCGCGGTTTTCTGCGAGGCCCACCCCGAGCTCGCCGCGTCTGACAGCCGCGTGCCTGCCAACACGCCGGCGCGGGCCCGTGAGCTGGCCTCGATGCTCGCCGCCGTGGCCGACAACTCCGCATCCAAGGCCACCTTCCGCAAGCGCAACCTCGCCTTCTGGATGCTCCACGACGCGGTCAACGAGGTGCGCGCCGCGGTCCGCTTCGCCTGCCCGGACGACAAGGAGTTCGTCACCCGCGTCTGCACCCGCTACGAGCCGCCGAAGAAGAAGAAGGCGAAGGACGAGCCGGAGCCGAAGTAGTCGAATCGCTCTTCCGTGACCCCCAGGGCGTCCATGCGCATGCATGGGCGCCCTTCGTGTCTTCGCCCCCCCCGTTTGGGCGCGCCGCCCGCGCCCGAGGGGCCTCCCGGAGGCTCGATTGAAGCTTGCTCCCTCTGTTCTAACGCGATCTGCTTCACGTTTTGCGCGTTCAAGCCACCGCCGTAGATCCGCGGAGCGCATTTCACATCTACGGCGGTACCGCCGTAGGTCCGCGGAGCGCATTTCACAGCTACGGCGGTACCGCCGTAGGTCCGCGGGGCGCATTTCACAGCTACGGCGGTACCGCCGTAGGTCCGCGGAGCGCGTTTCACATCTACGGCGGTGGCTTTTTTGCCCATTTAGGCGGTTTGAGAGCGTTTCCCCGTCCGCTTCCGGGCGCGGGGTGGAGGCGGATCGGCCTGCCACTTGAGGAGCTCGGGCTCATGCCGGAAGAGGAACCGGCGACCACAGCGCACCTCGTAGACCGCGAGCTCCATGAGCACCAGCGCTGCGTTGCGGTCGTCTCGCGCCCGAGACACCGTCGAGTCGTACCTTCCACGGACGAGAGTGGCAGCGAGCTGTCTGGCGGCCTCAGCGGGATGCTCAGGGAGATCGGAGGCCGCTGAGAACTCGGCAGCGCGTTCGTCAACAAGGTCCGCGAGAGCCCGCAAGTCGGCCACGAGGCTCGGCAGGGCACGACGCTCGTGGAAGCCGTCCTTGAGAGGCTTCTTCCCCTCGCGCTCGAGGAACCCGGCGGCCGCGACCAGGCGATAGCGAAGGGAGACCGCCTCATCGCGCAATTGCATATGCGAGACGCTCTTCCGCTGGCGCCTGAGGTCTGCCCAACGGATCTCCGCCTGCTCGACACGCCTGATCAGCTCGGGGAGCTGATCGAGCGCGCCCATGTCGAACTCAGGCAGCGCGGCGAAGCGGCTTCGCGAAGGCAGCACCGAGGCGACCAGTCGGCGCGCCTCGGTGAGCGCCTTCACGATCGAGCGGCGAGGAGGACGCTGACGAGCCGTCGGACCGACGGCCGCGAGCGCGGCGTCGAGGTCAGCGAACGATGGCGGGCGTGGCATGCGGGTTTCCCCCTGGTTTGGTGAGCGTCGGGCTTCGCGCGGCCCCGCGCGGCGCGGGTGTCGAGGCGCCCGCAAGGTATCGAAGCCGACAAAGGCGAGTCCACCGGCGCCCGGGGCGCCAGAAGCAATCAAGCCAACTTCTCCCGTAGTCGCTTGCCCACCTCCACGCGGGGTGGCACTGTCCACAATACGTCAGCTCTGAAGACACACCCGGAGCGGCGAGGGAGGGGCGCCATGGCTTACGAGGACTACGTCTTCGCCAACGAGGCGACGGTGCCGGTCTACCAGGCGCCGACGGGCGGGAAGGTGGCCGCCAACGTTTTTTTGGGCGAGTGGATGAAGCGGCTGCCCTGCCCCGAGGGGCAGACCAGCAAGAGGCGCATCTACGTGCGCTACCGCGGCGGCAAGGGCTGGATCGAGGAGTCGAAGTGCCAGGGCGAGCGGATGCTCGAGCTCTACTTCCTCTCGGTCGGCCAGGGCGACTCGATCCTCATCCAGACCCCGGACGATAGGCGCGTGCTCATCGACGGCGGGCTCGGCGCCGACGCGCACCAGTTCATCCGCAACAAGTACCGGCTCGACAAGCCCGACAACTTCATCGACTTCGACGCGGTCATCGCCACCCACAGCGACGACGACCACACCGGCGGGCTCATCCGCGTCCTCAACGACCCGAAGATCGCCGTGCGCCGCTTCCTGCACAACGGCCTGTTCCCCGGCGCCTTCGAGCGCAGCGGCGCGCGGGCCGTGGGCCTGGTCGACGACCCGAGGAAGCCGAGCGTCCGGAGCAGGCTGAGCAGCACGATGAAGCGGTTGGCCGACGCCATCGACTTCGCGAGCAACAACCTGGCGCCCGCGGTCGCCGCGATGAAGGCGCACGGGAGGCAGACGAAGACGGCCGGCCGGTTCGGGTGCCGGCGCCTCGACCGCACTCAAGGCCTGCTCGACGGCTTCGACACCGGCGAGGTGAAGCTCGAGGTGCTCTGGCCGAACGCGACGACCGAGGGCGGAAAGCTCGGCTATCCCTGGTACGGGACCTCGAGCTATGCGGAGACGGTCAACGGCAACTCGGTGGTCCTCAAGCTGAGCCACGGCGCGCATTCGGTGTTGCTCACCGGCGATCTGAACGAGCCGTCGATGAAGGACGCGGCCGAGCTGCACGGCGCGCGCCTGCAGGCCCACGTCTACAAGGCCGCGCACCACGGCAGTCAGAAGAGCGACCTGGGGTTCATGCAGCTCGTCAGCCCGCACGCCACGGTGATCTCCGCGGGCGACGACGGCAACGACAAGCACGGCCATCCGCGCGCGGAGCTGCTCGGAACGGTCGGGCGGGCGAGCGGATGCGAGAAGCCGGCGATCTTCGTGACCGAGCTGGCGTGTTGCTTCCGCAAGCTCAACCCGACCGAGATGCGGAGGTTCAAGGCGAGCTCGGCCCAGCTTTATGAGCGCTCAATCCAGGGAATCATCAGCCTGCGCAGCGACGGGAGGAGGATGGTGCTGGGGACGGTCTACGGGCGGAAGGCTTCCGGGGATGGGGAGGCGAATGCGGCTTGGAAGTGGGATTGGTGGGAGGCGCAACAAACATAGTCCCGACTTTTCGCTTCCCGTGCAGTGCAGCCAATTAACAACCAATGGAGACAGGTTTTATGGCACACAAAGCACAAGCACTCTCAAGGCCTCTCCCTTGGCAAGCTCTTCCCCAAGCCTAAGGGGAGTGGATGCCATCCTGATCATGCGGCCCTCAATACCCGGAGGCCGACTGGCGCGGTGTGAAGGGTGATGTCCATCGCTTCATCCCACCGGTCGCTGAGGGCAAGGGCCCGAATCCGAAGAAGATCGGCCGAACGGCAGCCCGAGCGCTTGAGCCTTCCAGAGACAAGGCTCTTGCACGTCGACTCGACAGCGCCGCCCTGGTCGCATCACGCCGCCTCGCCACCGCTCTTGCCGCCTACCGCGAGGCGCTCGGTCGCGACGAACGCCGCACTCGCAGGCAGCAGATGCTCATCCCCTTCTGACCGCGCGACCCCTACTGCACTCAGGCCGCCTCCGGCAGCACGCTGGGGGCGGCCTTCGTGCGCTCGAACTCAAACCCCGCTCCGAACTCGGGACGATTCCTCGCCTGAAGCGCGGGACGGAACAATCCGCAAGGAGCTGTGCCGCAGGTACCCGAAGCACTCCCTGGCCCGAAGACCCGAGGACGGCTGCGCCGCCGCGGGCGGGGCGAAGCCGGTAGTCGAGACTGGAGCGCGGACCTGCCTGCCGGCGAGGAGCGCGAGTGCGCCCATCCACTCGGTCCCGCGGGGGTGCGTGCGCGGTGCACAGAGGCGGTACACGGCAGGGAAGGACCCGGGAAAGGCGAGCCCCCTCGAGTGGCAAGTCACTGGGTACTCTCGCCGGTCATCTGCGGCGTGCGCTTCCGCCTCGGAACACAGCAGTCCCCTGAGCCCGTAGCGGCGGACCCCGACCCGCGCGAGGCTGGTTGGTCGAGGGCCGGTCAGCGCCGAGCCTGCCGTCCGCGCAGAAGCTCGAGCTGACGACGAGGGGATGAAAAAGCCCGGAAGAGCCCGAACGATGAGCATGCTCCGGCATCGCCCCTGGTTTCGCGGGCATCAGCGCCCTCCACGCTCTTCGTTGTTGGTTGACAGAGACCGGTCGGTGGCGCGATGAGATATCCGAATTCTCGTCCAAGCACCGCCATTCCGGCGCTGCCAGCGACGGGATTGAAGTGAGGGGCTCATGCAACGAGACGGGAAGCTCGGAGTGTCGGCTGCGCACGCGTATATCTTGGCAGCGCTGATCTTTGGGATTGCCGGATGCGGCGAGAACGAACCGAAGGACCCCGTGGAGAGCGATGCGGGCGTGGTCGCAAATGACGGGGGGACGGGGAGCGATGCCGGTGGAAGTGGCGAGGACGCCGGGATAGGCGAGGCCGACGGAGGGAGCGCCGATTCTGGCGGCCCGGAGGTCACAGTCTCGGTGAGCCCGGCGAGGAGCTACGTCAATGTTCCCGCCGAGCCTGTCGTCCTCACCGCCACGGTCGAGGGTTCCGAGGACCCGGTTGCCTGGGAGCTCGTCTTCGGCGGCGGCAGCCTTTCGGCGACGACTGATCGGACGGCTACCTACACCCCACCCTCCACCGTCGGCAGCCTGATGCGGGTGCAGATCGCTGCGAGCGTCGCCGGGGTCAGCGCCTCGGCAGTCGTCGAGGTCGACGTCGAGATGGTGGAGCGGCGGCCTTTGCCCAAGACGCGCTTCGTACCCTTCAACCGCGTCGTCGAGATGCTCGTGCTCGGAGCCGACTTCTCGGGCACCGGCGAGCACAACCAGTTCGTCGTCGACCCCTACTCGGTCTTCGGAAAGATCTCGACCGAGCCGGCGGTCTTGCCCGACGGATACGTGTCGCCGACCGAGCCGATTCTCCACGCCAGCTTCAACGGCGACTTCGGTCCGCGGTTCCGCAAGGTCGGCAAGCCCGGCAACTTCGACGACGACTTCAAGGAGGAGGTGGCCGTCGTGTCCTGGCCCGACGGCGAGGTGGGCGCGGGCAAGCTGACCATCGTCGACGCGAGCAGCGCCGGCTTCGAGAACCTCGTCCCCGAGGGCATCGACCTGACCATCTCCGACGCGGCGACCGACAAGAGCCACTACGACGTCGCCGTCGGGAATCTCGACGGTGACGGCTACGACGAGATCGTCATCGTCGGATCACTGTGGAACGGCTTCGATGAGCTGACCAACGACTTTCTCACCACCGGCTACAGCGGTCGGATGTGGATCGTGGACGACGCGCGGCATGACCATGCGCTCATCGCGACGGTGGAGCTCAAGGGCCACGACGAGGAGCGAGCGTGGTCCGAGGGCACTCTGGCGCAGAGGTGGCAAGGGGTCGTCAACGTCGAGGTCGCCATCGGGCGCGTGCTGCTCGCCGATGCGGAGGGGAACCCTCTCGAGAGCTCGCAGATCGCGGTCGCCTGGTACGACGGCCGGCCCGACCCCGCCTCCTCGCCTCTGCAATTCAACCGCAAGGTCTACGCCGCGCTCTACGACGGAGCGGGCGCGCCGATTGTCCCCGACATCGCGCTCGAGAGCGGCGGGCTCACCGGCTTGGACCTGTCGGTTGCCGAGGACCACGACTATCTCGACCTGACCCTGATGGACCTGGATAGAGACGGCGCCAAGGAGCTTACGGTCGGCATCATCGACGCCCACCGGGCGAACGTGGAGACCAAGGCGCTCGTGGGCTTCTATCGGCCCGCTCTCACCGGAGAAGCGACGCGCCTGCGCAGCGTCGCGATGGAGCAGGTCGACTCCCCCTGGGACGACCCCTATGCCGGCGAGCATCCGGAGGAGTTCGTCTTCACCACCGCGGAGGCCGACGGCCAAGAGGTCGTCTGGTTCGGTTCGAACCGCGTCAAGCTCTCGGGAGACTCGTACATGATCGCGGACTGGGAGCCTCTCGCGCAGGCTGCCGACATCCAGCTCGGCGACCTGAACGGCGACCGCGGCAGTGAAGTCCTCGTGCTCCAGAAGGATGGGACCATCTATTCGCGCCAGTCGTGGGACGGCAGCTTCTACTCGGCGGGGACCCCTGGGACCGAGCGCGAGAACCTGATTCTCGTTCCGGTCAACGTCGACGAGGACAGCCTCCTCGTGGAGTACAAGGGCGATGCGACCCAGCGCACGGACGACCCGGCACATTCGATCGTCTATCGGGACGACAAGCTCATCGCGCTGATCGCGGCGCCTCCGGTGCGCGATGACCTCGGCCAGTCGCTCAACGACAGTTGCACCTCATTCGGCACCGCCCAGGGGACGACCATCACCGCCGGGGCCAGCTTCAGCGCCCGCGTCGGGGTCGTCGTCGGTTTCGAAACGGAAGCGTCGGCCGGCTTCATCGTCAACACCAAGGTCTTCAGCTTCGAGGCCACGGCTGCGCTGCAGCTCGAGGCGACCGGGAGCTACACCTGGTCGGGCACGACCGAGGAGTCCATCTCGTACTCCGCTCCGGCCGGCACCGACATGGTGCTCTTCTCGGCGACGCCCTACGACCGCTACACCTACAAGGTCGTCACCAGCCCGGTGCCCGGCGCGGCCGAGGAGGAGGTCTACTTCGACGTGCCCCGTGCCACCCGGGTCTATTTCTGGGACCGCGACTACTTCAACAAGACTCACCAGGGCCAGTTGCAGATCACCGAGGACCTTCAGCCCCACACGCCCTACGACCTCGCCTCCTACCCCGACTTCAGCGAGATCCAGGCGATGCAGACGGTTGACCTCGGCCTCGGCACCGAATACCCGGTGACGACGACGCTCATCTACGCGACCGACCCCATCGAAGTGAGCGTGGACGGCTCGGTCGAGAAGTCGGTCACCCTGTCGCAGTCGGAGAGCATCGGGGCGGAGCTGGTCCTGAGCTACGACGTGAGCGCCAAGGCCACCGTCGGCGGGGTCATCGTGGGCGGCAACTTCGGGATCAGCATCGGCGGCTTCTACGAGACCACGACCTCGTCGTCGACTTCCTTTACGACCACGGTCGCCGGGATTCCGGCCGAGAACTACCAGGGCAACCAGTATTCCTGGTCCATGTACGCCTACCGGCAGCAGATCTACGACGGGGCTCCGGAGAATCCTGAAGAGGCTCCGGGCAAGGTGATGCAGGACTACCTGGTCATCAACTTCGCCGTCGAGTAGAGCGGCGGATCAGCGTCCTCACGAGAAGCCGGTGGCCACCGAGGCCTTCGGCTTCTTCTGGTCTGTGTGCCCAGCATGGGCGTGACTTGGAGGTGAAAGTTCTCTGGGGAACCTGGCCGTAGGGCGCCCGGGCGAACCGCAAGGCGGAAACCGGGAGAGCGGCCCGACCGCGAGGTCGGCGCTGAAAGAAGCGGGGAGCGAAACCGCGAGCCGA
>ENA-UOOR01002645-UOOR01002645.1-fermentation-metagenome-genome-assembly--contig:-NODE-2645-length-17652-cov-3.755924_pt1 | contig 17652 bp, 16 predicted proteins | sample MGYA00245780_ERZ724029 | MGnify/ENA primary metagenome ERZ724029 (study PRJEB28704, sample SAMN03018315) | fermentation metagenome | biome: anthropogenic terrestrial biome; feature: soil; material... | reverse complement strand
AGCCGGTTTCCTTCAATGCATAGACGGTTTCTGTTGGGCTGTTAAACCTTGGAAACCCGCTAAATCCTCCTGCATTTCCGGCTGTAACGGTTTCAAAATTTGCCATAGATATATCAGCTTCCTCTATATATTTTTTTACATATTTAAATGGCGGATTAAAATCATATGTTCTGTCATCTAACTTTGCAGAGGCTATCTGAGGCATATGAAACATAATATCTCCAACACCTAAAATGCTTATGGTCTTTGTAGATGGCTCTTTATGGGGTTCAAATATATCAATATCTTTATCGTTAATTTCTTCTTCTAAGCCTCCAGAAGCTTCTTTATATTCAAACAGATTATTGAATTCTAAATAAATCCCACCTAAAATCAAAGATACTATAATTAATAAAACGAAAAACTTTTTCATACTTTCTCCTTAACTTGTCCAATTTAACTCTAACTAATTTTATTTTATCCTTCTTTATACTTCACTTCAATATAATCTTAACTATTCTTTTCTTCTGATCCTTATTCTGCTTTTAGAATCATATACAAAACTTGACAGTTTCTTTTCATTAATCCACCATATAAATATAACATAGGGCACAAATAACATGGTTAATTCCGGTATATCAGCCATCAATATAAAGTCAAACATACCATGTAAAATAGCGGGCATCAAAAATGATTTAAATTTGTAGCTTTTCTTCCTAGAGGTATCAGTATCAAATCTAGCCAATGACAAATAATATCCCATAGTTACCCCAAAAACACCATGCGCTGGAACTGAAAATATTCCCCTATAAAACCCAATAAATGGATTGTTTGTATAGGTAAATACAACATACATTATATTTTCAACAGTTGCAAAACCTAATGCTGCAAAAACACCGTAAACAATTCCATCAAGCTTTTCGTTAAAATAATCTGTCTTAAATGGTAATTTTAATACAACAAGGCGCTTAAAGTATTCCTCCGTCAGACCCGCTACTATAAAAGCATTATAGAATGCGCCAAATACTCCGGGAAAAACATTAAAATATGATAATATTTCTTCTACTATTATGGATGGAATTACCGATAGTGCTCCAAAAAGATATGTTAGCAATAATAGATATAAAGGTTCTCTATCAACCCTATCTGTAAGGTATATTGCTGATAATCCTATAGCAGCAGGTGTAACTGCAATAATAAAGAGTCTTGTATCCATGTTGACCTCCTTAAATACGTTTACTCTTTATTATTCCACTTTTTTTAAAAAAGAAACCCATCTAACATAAATTCATATGTTAGATGGGGATTTTATTTATATTGTTCTATAGAGTTAATTTAAATCTTTCGCCATTAATAAGTTGTTTTCCGACATAGCCAACTTTTCCTTCTTTAAGATAAGCTATACTCTCAATTAAAATTATAGGACTATTTACTGGTATATTTAACAAGTTAGACTCTTCTATATTTGATCTGACTATTTCTATAGTCTTATGTGAATCTACTATTACAAATCCACTTTTATTTTTAAGTATCTCAAATAATGATTTATCCAGATTCTGATTTAACAAATATGCATAATCTAGAGTAAAATAGTTTTTCTCTATAACCATCGGCTCATTATCTACATATCTTAATCTGGAAATATAAACAGATTGTGAATCAACTGGTATTTCTAATTTTACTACTATATTTTGATCAGGAACAATTATTTTTTTTTCAATTTCCTTAGATCCAGGTTTGACTCCTATACTTTTACACATTTCAGTAAAACTTACAAATTTACTGAGGTTGCGATTGTATTTTTTTATTGCAACAAATGTACCTTTACCTTGTATTCTTTCGATTAAACCTTCTTCCTCTAACTTGCTTAAAGCTTTTCTTGATGTTATAACACTAACGTTATATTCCTTAGCAAATTGCCTTTCTGATGGTAATCTATCCCCCTGTTTATATTCCTGCATCAATATCTGCTCTCTTATTATATCAGCCAATTGGTGATAGAGTGGAACTGCATTGTTATTTTTTAGCATTTCATCACCTACTAACGCTTAGATTCTATCCTCGAGTAAGTATAGGCGTCACCGCTCATGCTCCATTACAGAACCGTACGTGCCCTATTTAGGAATGTGACTCTTAACGCCATATTTAAATCATCTATAAAACAAGCTGATTCTTACTGCTAGTATGTTTACTTATCTTGCTCGTTTACTCCATATCCTACGCTTAAATCTAGTGTTCCCGTTTCGACTCCAAGGACTCGGTACAGGCTACTGGTTAGTATTACTTTGTAAGACTTTCCTATTATATGTTAATAGCTTACCATTGAAAACGAGTTTATTCCGTTTTCAAGAGGAAACGGCACACATTTGTATGCTGTTTCGCAGCTCCCACTATTAGATAGTATATCATTTTAATAATCTAATTGCCACATGTAACGTCTTTTATTCATGGAATGATTTCTCATGTTTGCCATTTTGGAAATAGTATATCTTTCTATTGGCAACATTATAACAGAAGTAAAATATTCACTTACATTCTTATCTATTAAATCTAATTTAGTATCTTTTGCATCCAAAATAAACACCTTATTAGCAAATTTATTTAAAAACCTCTCCACTCTTTCATCTAGGTATCTTGTCTTTCCTATGCTTTTTATTAAGATCATCACCGGTTTTTCATCGGTAATTTCAAAAGGTCCCTGAAAAAATTCTCCACTATGAATTACTGACGCATTTTTCCATTGCATTTCCATCAAATGACAATATGCCATTGAATAACCAGTTCCCCAACAAGGTCCACTAGCCATTATATAAAACATATCCTCGTCCTTGTAATCCAGAGCGAATTTAATTGCCTTTTCTGTAAATTTTTTCTTCGCATCTACAAAGATATCATCTAATTTTGTGAAAGCATCCATTGCTTCATTATAATACTTGTAATTTTCAAATTGTTTTAGGATTTCAAAAGCTAATCTTAAAGAATTTGATTGATTGGATTTAGAATATATTTGATTATCACCATTAGAGTATATAACCTGATATTGCCCTAATTTTGCCATTTCTGTGTCATCTGACCCAGTCATGGAAATAGTAATAGCACCAGATTTATTAGCATGTTTTACAGCTTCTACTGTCTCTTCAGTTCCTTTTAGAGAACAAAGTATACAAATACATCTTTCATCTAAGCTTTTTGGGTTTGAATAGATAAATTCATTACTAGTATATGAAAAAACTCCAAAATTCTTAGCTTCATCAGTTAGTAAATATTTCCCTGGATAGATTGCTGCTAGGGATCCACCTAATCCTACAAAATAAACTGCTTTTAAACCACCCCTACGATCAATTTTTTCTTTGATTTCCGATATGATATTAGTAATTTCCATTACGAATTATTCTCCCCCTCATTTTTATTTAGTAAATGTTTTCAAAAGAAGCTTTAGCACTTTTCTCTAAGTTCTTTTGTCTTAGTATTGTTTACAACAAAATTTTCATTTACTTTTTCTATAATTACTCCATAATCTTCTTTTGCTTTTTCTATTGAAACTTTTGACTCGATAACATCAGCTAAGACTTTTTTCACATCTCTCTTATATGGGTCTCCATATCCCCCTGATCCTGGTGTATAAACCCTTATTATGTCTCCTTTTGATAATGGAATATCTGTACATTTAGATGGTAGTTTTCTTATCTTTCCATTTTTAGGGATATATTCGTACATACCACAACTACCTTCTTTACCACCCTCGATACCCCATGGTGCAAAAATATGTCTGTCTCCCAATCCAGTATATTTTATATCGTTATATTGAATTTCAAATTCTCTTAGTATTCCTAAACCGCCACGCTTTTCTCCCGCACCTCCACTATCTGTTCGAAGTTCATATTTATTTACTGTAATCAGAGGAAATTCCATTTCAAGTGCTTCTACTGGTAAGTTTGATGTATTGGTCATATGGACCTGTACACCACTTAATCCATCATAATCCCTTGTTGCACCTGAGCCTCCTGCTATTGTCTCTAAATATACATAAAAAACGTCTTTATCTTTAGGATCATTACCTGAAAAAATAGCTGATGTTACTGTACTATTGCAACAACCCATGGCTCTATCCGGTATAACTTTAGATAATGCTCCAAATATAACATCTGCTACTCTTTGACAAGTATCAATTCTAGCTCCAACAGGTGCAGGTTGTTCAGAATTTATAATTAGTCCTTTTTCACAGATAACATCAAACGCTCTATAGATACCAGCGTTAGAAGGTGCAGTTGGATCTATTAAAGCTTTTAATGAATAGAAAACTGTTGCTAATAGCCCATTATATGTTACATTTATAGGTCCATTTACTTGTTTGTTCGTACCAGAGAAATCCAATGTCATATTTTCTCCTTTGATTGTTACTTTTAAACGTATTAGTATGGGATCAGGTGATGCAGCTCCAGCATCATCCATATGATCTTCAAACTCATATACTCCATCTTTTAATTTTTCTATTCCTGATTTTAATTTTCTATAAGCGTATTGTTGTAACTCTATCATACTATCTATTAAAACTTCTCCATATCTATTATAAGAGTCAAGCATTCTTCTAATACCAATACGATTTGCGGCTATTTGAGCTTGCAAATCCCCATACCTTTCATTAGGCATACGACTATTTGACATTACCATATTGATAATATCCATATTAACTTCATTATTTTCACATACTTTGACAATTGGTATTTTCAAGCCTTCTTGGAATATGCTATTTGCATCTCCTGATGTTGAGCCAGGAACTTTACCCCCTACATCACTATGATGAGCTAAATTTGCAACCCATCCAATCAACCTATTTTCAGAAAATACTGGTGCTACAATCGTAATATCTGGTAAGTGCGTTCCTCCTCCACCATAAGGGTCATTGCTTATAAACATATCTCCAGGTCTTATGCTTTCTTTATCATATTTTTTAAAAACTTCTTCAACTATACCCAATAATGAACCTAAGTGCATAGCCACATGTTCAGCCTGTGAGACCATATTCCCATCACAATCAAATACTGCTGTGGATAGGTCTCTTCTTTCTTTGATATTGGTAGAATATGCACTTCTAATAATTACATATCCCATTTCTTCCGCAATTGATAAGAGTAAGTTTCCAATTATTTCAATAGTAATTGCATCCACTTTTCTATTCATTTTCTTCCACTCCTTCCACTCCTTCAAATGTAACAATAAGGTTCAAATATGGATCATTGTATGCCATCCATCCTGGTGGAATTATAGAAGTTGAATCCATTTGCTCTATAATAGCGGGTCCATAAAGCTTACACCCAACAGGTATATCATCTCTACTATAAATGGCAGTATCTACATATTTTTTGCATCCTTCAAATCTAACTTGTCTATTTTCAATTGCCTTTGGTGACAATGAATTTGCGTCTAATGGAAGTGGTTCTAGATTTGGTTTATCAATTATTCCAATAGCTCCTAATCGATAATTTACCATTTGAATGTTCTTATTTATATCTGAATAACCATATAATCTATTGTGTTCATCATGAAACCTTTCTTTTAGCTTGTTGATAGATTCACTATCTAAATGTCCAGATGAAATTCTTATTGGTATCTCATAATTTTGTCGCTCATATCTACAATCAATGACATATTCAAATTCTCTATTTTCATTTGGAATTGATTCATTACATAACATATCATTTCCATCTTTTGTTAATGCGCAAAATATACTATTAACCTCATCAATATTCTCATCATCGGCCAACATTATTTTTGATAAACTAAAGTCAAACCTAGTATCAGCCATTAATAATCCAAGTGAACATAAAGTTCCGGGTGAATGAGGTAATAATACTTTATTTATTCCAAGACCTTTTGCAATTTCACATGCATGTAAAGGTCCTGCTCCGCCAAATGCCATAAGAGTGAATTCTCTAGCATCATAACCTTTTTCTACAGAAACGACTCGAATTGCTCTAATCATATTTGAATTAACAACTGATATAATTCCTGCAGCACTATCTTCAATATCTAATGTTGATTTGTTTGTTATTTCCTTTTTTATAGCTTCCTTTGCTAGTTGCAAATCAACTTCCATTCTTCCACCTAGGATTTTTTTCTGATTTAATTTCCCAAGTACAATATTTGCATCTGTGACTGTTGGATTTTCTCCGCCTCTCTTGTAACATGCTGGTCCAGGATCTGCACCTGCACTAGATGGTCCAACCTTTAGAGCACCACCCTCGTCTATATATGCTATAGACCCTCCGCCTGCACCGACTGCTACAATATCTATCATAGGAATTCTTGCTGGATAGCCTTCAACATATCTATCATGAGAAACCTTTAATTGACCATTTTCTATAAGACTAATGTCTGCACTAGTCCCTCCCATATCAAATGTTATTATTTTATCGATTCCCAATAATTTACCTAAATAGGATGCACCAACAACCCCGGCACTTGGTCCTGATAAAGCTGTTTTTATAGGACTATCTATAGTCTCTGATATGGATATTATAGAACCATTAGATTGTGTGACATATGGCATAACATCTATACCTGCTTCTTTGATAGAATTTTGGAAATTGTTAACATAGCCTTTCATAACCGGTCCTAAGTACGTATTTAAAACAGTAGTGCTCATTCTGGGGAATTCTCTAAACTCTCTTACTAAATCATGTGATGCTGTAACATATAATTCCGGGTCTATTTCTTCAATTATTTTTTTAATTTTCATCTCATGAATTGGATTAATAAATGAAAATAATGTACAAACAGCAATCCCTTTAACACCTTGTTTTTTTAAAAACAAGACAACTTCTCTCACCATATCTTCATCTAATGGTTTTTTTATTGTACCATCGTGCATGATACGTTCCTCAACTTCACACTTTAAACCAGATGGTATAAGACTTTCAGGTTTTTGTTTTAATAAATCATATAATGATGGCCTTTTTTGATTTCCTATTTCCATTAGATCCTTGAATCCCATTGTAGTTATTAGTCCGATTCTCGCTCCCTTTTTTTCTATTAAAGCATTTGTAGCAACAGTTGTTCCATGTGCTAAATAGAATACCTCTTTTGGATTGATGTTCTCTTTTTCTAAAATGTTCTTAATACCACTAACTATTGATTTAGATGGATCTTCCGGTGTAGAACTCTGCTTATAATGTATCAATCTTTTATCTTTCGTACTAAATACCGTAAAGTCCGTAAATGTACCGCCAACATCTACGCCTATCATATATCCCATAATATTGCCTCCTTATCATCTTTAATCATGATATATTTGTTCCATGACCAAATGCCCCAAATACCATACAAGTTTGTGAGGCTATTTTATTAGCTTTATCTAAGCAAATATAAACTAATCCTTCATATTTATTTTTATCCATTTCCTTCCCTAAATCTTTTCCAATATCAAGTATAAATGAAGTTAGAAAAGTAGTAGCAAAAGAATCACCTGCTCCTAAAGTATCGATCGCATTAACTTTTTTAGGTTTAGACTCAAAAAACATATTGCCATCATATATGATAGCACCTTCATTGCCCCTTGTTGCAACTACAATTTCTGTTCCAAAATTATGTGCAATAAATAGTTGATTTTTTATTTCTTCTTCATTTAGATTAGGACAAGACATAAATGCAAAATTAACATGTTTACAAATATCCTTTGTTCTTTGATCATCCCTCCATGAGGTAGAGAAATCATATGATAAAGTGGAGCCTAAGGATGCCAATGTTTCTAATTGGGAGTCTATGTAGCTATTGTTACTTGTATGAATAACTTGAAAATTCTTTAAATACTCAAGATCTTCTGTTGAAAATTCCAATGGATTTAATCTTAAAACTCCGCCTTTGTTACTTTTGACGAAAACCCTTTCGCCTTGAACTAAATCGACCACTGCATAACCATTTTCGCCTTCAAAATGTCTACAATGAGAAATATCAACGCCTATTTTATCTAATGTAGTTATTATATGTTCTCCCACTTTGTCATTGCCAAAGACACCCATATATGCAGAATTTATGCCCAGCATTTTACTGAACACCGCAAAATTTAAAGCTTGTCCACCTGGATACATCTTATTTAAGTGTATATATTTATCGCATACATTATCGCCTATTCCTATTACGCTTATCATAAACTCCTCCTTCGCTCCAACTATAAAACTTATAACTGCTTATATAATATTATATAAGCAGTATTAGGTTTTTTCAAGTATAAGTTAATATTTAATTGATTAATAAACACCTATATAATCTTTATTTTAAAAATAAAATTTATTAAAAAATCTTTTATCATTACCTCAATATCAAAATTAATATATTGTCTATACTCCTGTAGCTTCATACACATATAAAGAAAAACGCTCCCCATTAATAATTTGTGTTCCTGCGTATATAGGTTCATTGTCTCGCGTATAAGCTACACTTTTTATATATAACAATGAGTCACCTTTTCTAATGTTTAAAATCTCAGCTTCTTCAGCAGTAGCACGACATATCTCTATTCTTTTTTCAGAAATTGCTACTTCTGTTTTATTCTTATCTTTAATAAATTCAAATAGAGAATTATTGTCGAATTTCTCACCCAATAAAAATGCGTATTCAAGAGGAAAATAGTTCTTTTCTATTACTACGGGATCCCCATCAGCATATCTAACACGTGAAATATAAACAACATGGTCGTTCCTTTCTATTCTTAATTGTTTTGCAATCTTTTCATTTGAAATAACTAATTTATTTTCAAGCATTTTACCGCCAGGTCGTACTCCCATTCTAAAACACATTTCAGTAAAACTTTGAAGTTTCCTAATATCCTTAGTCAGTTTTGGTTTGGTTACAAACGTTCCTTTCCCTTGCTGTCGTTCCACTAATCCTTTATCTATCAACTCTCCTATTGCATTTCTGACTGTTACAATGCTAACATCATATTCCCTAGCCATTTCAACTTCTGTAAGTAATCTTTCTCCGGGAACTAAATTTCCCTTTCAAATATTATCCTCCAATAAATTCATCAATTGAATATAAAGAGGAGTAACCCCTTCTCTATCTAGCATAATACCCCTCCATTTGTAAAATTTTATACTAACATCATTTAGTAACCTTTTTCACCTTACAACCTGTAATCAATGCTGCGCCTTGAGCAGTTTTATAAATCTTGTCAATAGTATCTTTTACGATCTCCTCTGTATTTCCATAAATCATAAATCTTATTCTAGTAATTTTAGGAACACTAATCATATCGCTATCCCCTGTAGATAATATTTGTGTTTTATAACTGGCTGAATGACGCAGCCTTTTTTTATTGAATTCTAATCCAATATTAAACATTTCCAATGCTTCCAGCGCATTTCCACTAATTGTGGCAGACTTTCCTGTCTGTCGTTCGGCTAAGCCATCATCATCCACACCTAAAAATGTAATCTCCATATCATAATTTCCCATATTTTATCATTTCATTTTCAACTATTTTTTTCGAATTTAATGGTATATAAACCTTTCCTGGTCGTTTCGTTTCAAATTCATTTCTAACTGCTCTAAGAGCTTTAGGATTTTCAAACAATTCTATACCCGTTAATGCCATTACTTTGGAAGCCACCAGCATTCCTTTCATACAAATATCACTACGACCCTGTGCTACCTCTTGCCATGAATGTCCTAATGTATCTTTCGCATAACATGCTACAACGCATTGCGTAGTTGGTGTAGTCCAGCTAACATCACAAATATCAGTAGACCCAGGCTTATGAACATTGATTTCTCTAAATGGGTAAAGTAAATTATTGTAAGGCTTTCCTTTTACTTGTTCAATAATTGGTTCTGCTTGTTCTTCATATAAAAGACGCATTAGATCAAATGTTGCTTGTTCACCATCTTTAAGCAATAATGCCGTATGCATTTTTTCCGCGTAATTCCAATCTTGTTCTGTCATAGGAACAGTTCCTACTTTTTCAAACTTTTCATGCATTATACGTTCTAGAGAACGGTTTGAAAGCATTTCACTGTATCCAGTCTTATACTCAGCAATTAATTCACAATCAGTCATAACAGCAGCACCTTTAGCTACATTATGCAATAATTCCATTGCTTTTTGTATCTGTTTATTTGTATGAGCTCGATATGAATAAATTATTTTTGATTCTGTTGGTAGCTCATCTATTTTCTCATCACCGGTTTTCAAAATTGATGAACGTACGATAAAACAAGGATCTAAATGAGTTCTGAGAATTTGAGCACCCATTATAAAAAGTTGCAACGCATCTAGTGAATTAGCGCCATAATCAGTTAGTATATTACTATCACTTGACTCTTTTACATAAGGTTTTCTTCCTTTAAAGGTGTATTCAACTTTTTGCTGTGCATGAAAATTAATAGACCATATACCATTGTCATCAGTTGGATGCCAGCTAATAGCAGCAGCACAATCGTCAAAAGCTCCTGCATTATTCATCAAAACCTTTCCACCACCACCTTCTTCAGCTGGGCAACCGTAGAATCGGACGGTTCCTTCCATATTATTAAGTTCAAGATAATCCTTGTTAGCTATTGCAGCAGCCATAGCTGCTGTTCCTAATATATGGTGACCACAACCATGCCCATATCCATCTTTTTTAATAGGTTTTCTTTCAGTAGTATTCGCTGCTTGACTAATCCCCGGTAAAGCATCATATTCCCCCATATAACCAATTATAGGTTCTCCCTTACCCCATTCTGCAATAAATGCAGTAGGTAATTCAGCTACACCAAATATAATTTTAAAACCTTCTTCTTCCAAAATTTTAGCAAGTCGTTTTGAAGATTTAAATTCTTCAAAAATCGGTTCTGCATAATCCCAGATATCTAGACTAGCATCTATATATTTTTGTCTTTTTTCTTCTATAAGTTTTAAGATATCATCCTGTGTTTTCAACACTTTATCTCTCCTTTCTGATCCTATCTACTTTATGACAAGCAGCATAGTGATTGTTTCCGTAATTTACTAATTCTGGTTGATTTTTTTCACAAATTTTAGATGCATATAAACAACGTGTATGAAAATAACAACCACTTGGGGGATTAGCCGGACTTGGTACATCCCCCTTTAAAATAATTCTATCTTTTTTATATTCAGGGTCTGGAATTGGAATAGCTGACATCAAAGCCTCAGTATATGGGTGAAATGGAATATTATATATTTCATTTTTATCCGCAATTTCTACTAAGCGTCCCAAATACATAACAGCAACCCTATCACTGATATGTTTTACCACACTTAGATCATGTGAAATAAATAAAAAAGTAAGCCCCATTTTTTCTTTCAAATCATTCATTAAATTAAGTACTTGAGAACGAACAGAAACATCAAGTGCTGAAACCGGTTCATCACAGATAACCAATTCTGGATTCAATGCCAATGCTCTAGCTATCCCTATTCTTTGTCTTTGTCCACCGGAAAACTGATGGGGATATCTGCCAATGGCTTGTTCATTTAATCCTACCATTTTTAGTAATTCTATAACCTTTTCATTTCTTTCATTTTGTGCCCCTTTTTTATGAACTTTTAACGGTTCTTCAACTATATCTCCTACCGTCATTCTTGGATTTAGTGATGCGAATGGATCTTGAAATATAATTTGTAATTTCTCCCTCTGCTTTCTCATCTCATCTTTATTTAATGATAATATGTCTACACCATCCATAATAACTTGACCTTCCAGAGGTTCAATAAGCCGTATAATACTTCGACCTAATGTAGATTTACCACATCCGGATTCACCTACCAAGCCCAAAGTTTCGCCACATTTAATATTAAGGCTGATGCCATCTACAGCCTTGACATATCCCACAGTCTTCTTGAACAATCCTTTAGTAATGGGAAAATATTTTTTTAATCCTTTGACTTCTAATAAAACCCTCTCTTCCAATTCTATCATCCTCTCTACCCTTTATACAACCAGCATCTGACCTTGTGCTCTTGTAATTCAAATAATTCAGGCTGCTTTTCTTGACATATGCTCATAGCTTTTCCGCATCTTGGCCAAAATCTGCATCCTTTAGGCATCTCTCCTATATCTGGCACAACCCCATCTATCACATGTAGTTTATTTACATTTTGATCTAATCTAGGTATAGAGTGTAACAATCCTGACGTATATGGATGCATTGGCATAGAAAATATTTCTTTAACAGAACCATATTCGATTACCCTGCCAGCATACATAACCAGTACATTTTGTGCCATATCTGCAACTACCCCTAAGTCATGGGTAATAAGAATTATTGATGTATTAAACTGTTTTCGTAATTTTTTTAATTCCAACAAAATCTGTGCTTGAATCGTAACATCCAAAGCAGTAGTTGGCTCATCTGCAATCAATAATTCTGGTTGACATGATAGAGCCATTGAAATCATAACACGTTGTCGCATACCACCACTAAGTTGATGTGGAAACTCATTCATTCTTTGCTCCGGTGATGGAATACCGACTGTTTTCAACATATCAATTGCCTTTAATTTAGCTTCTTTTTTATTTACATTCTGATGTAATAAAATTGCTTCTGTAATCTGTTTGCCAACAGTGTAAACAGGATTTAAGGAAGTCATCGGTTCCTGAAAAATCATAGAAATTTTATTGCCCCTGATATTTCTCATCTCATGTTTATTCAATTTTAACAAATCTCTACCTTCATAAAAAATCTCACCTTTAGTAATATAAACAGGAGGAGAGGTAATTAAACGCAGGATAGAATGTGCTGTCAAACTTTTACCACATCCTGATTCTCCAACTATACTTAATATCTCACCACGATCAATTGCAAAACTTACATCTTCAACTGCATTATTGTATCCTTGCTTTGTTTTTATACTTGTTGTTAATCCTTTTACTTCTAATAACGGTTCCATAATCCCCCTCCTCATGTAAATTTATGCTTTAAATATTTATAACTATTCTGTAAATGTCCATTCATGAGCTTTAAAATTTAGATGTATAAAATCGTCTGCAGGTATATTTTGGATTGTATCCTTATAAACAGGAGCTGCATTATCATGATATAGCCATATATAGGTAGGTTCATCATATAACAATTGTTGATATTCTTTATAAATTTCCATTTTTTCTTCCGTAGTAAGTGCATTTCTTCCTCTTTGAGCTAATTCATAGTATCTTGAATCAGTAAAATTACAGAAATTCTGTGCACCATTAGGTTGCATTAAAACACGTGAATCATCTGGATCAAGGGAACCTGCACCACCTAAAATAGATAAATCACTCTGTCCTTCTCTAGCCATTACAATTAAAGTTGGCCAGTCAACCATCTGTATTTTTACCTTTACACCTATGTCTGCTAAATTCTGCTGTATAATTAATGTTGCTGCTTCTCTTGCAACATTAGTGTTGTAACTAACAAATGTAATTTCTCTATCAAAATCCCATCCCGCTTCTTCCAGTAATTTTTTAGCTTCATTGGGATTATATGGGTCAACCGCTATATCCTTATTAAAATATGGATTATCAGGATTTAATGGACTTACGGCAAGAATACCGTTTCCATAAAGGCCCTGGTTAATAATTTCACTACGATTTATTGCCATACTAAATGCTTTTCGTACACGCACATCTTTAAAATATTCTTTTTCACAATTTATTGTCATATAAGTGTATTTCATGGAAGGTCGGGATTCTGCAACAATCCCAGGTGTTGATTCCAATAAAGACAAATCTGATAATGGAACATCATCAATTACGCAATCCAATTCTCCACTCATCAATGCAGCTGAATAATTCGCTGTAGACATTGGTTTAAATACTACTCGTTCTACATTAGGAGTACCTAAAAAGTAATCTTTGTTCGCTAGGACTGTTATACTTTCTCCAGAAATCATATTATCAAAAATAAATGCACCCGTTCCTATTGGATGTTGCCAATACTCACTTTTTTCCATTTCCGACATAGGAACATCCTTCAAAATATGATATGGTATTGGATAATATCTTTGCGCATCAATACTTAAAAATGTAGATTCTGCCATTGGATTTTTAAAATGATATTCTAATGTGTGGTCATCAACTGCAACCACTCCTAATTTTTCAAAATCATTACATACGCCGGAATCATCCGTACCATCCAATGCAGAAAAATAACTTCTTCTAGTAACAGTAGATTCTGGTGCAGTTCCTACATGAGCAGCAAATACCATGTCTTGTGCTGTAAAAGGTTCACCATCATGCCATTTAACATTAGGATTTAAGTGAAATTTAATTATTTTTCCATCATCTGAAGATTCCCAACTATCTGCCAGCCTTGGCGAAAATGAACCATCAAAACTTGTATATACAAGGCGATCATAAATAAAATCAAAAACTTTATCACCAGATGTAGATGTTGCATTATAAGGGTGATAACTATTCGGTTCATTGTCTATACCAATTGTTATTACATCCTTATGTACTTCATTTCCTTGAGGTATAGAATCAGTTGAAGTATTTGACTCTGGTAATTCTTCTTTCTTACCACATGCACTAAGACTACCAACGATTAATAAAACTAAGAGCAAGCAAATTGAACTTTTTTTCAACTTTTTCATATTAAACCATCCTTTTCCTTTTAGTTTATTTATTAAATCGGTTTCTAACCGTTTAATTACAAAAAACATTATATTTTCATTCTAGGATCTAAAGCATCTCTTAATCCATCTCCTATAAAATTAACGCAACAGATTGTTATAACAAGCATTAATCCCGGTGGGATCCATGCCCATTGTTTAGTAGTCAAAACTGTCAGTGATTGTGCACCGTATAACATATTACCCCAAGAAGCCTGTGGTGGTTGAACACCCATCCCTAAGAAGCTCAAACTTGATTCTTGTAAGATTGCTCCAGCTACTCGAAATGTTGCAGCTACAATGATTGGCGCTACTGAATTCGGCAATATATATTTTAAAATTATTTCTGAATCTTTAACGCCGATTGCCTTCGCAGATTCTACGTACTCCTTTTCACGAACGGATAGTACATTACCCCTTATCAATCTTGCAAATTCAGGCCAGCCCATGATGCCAATAATTACTATAATTGACCACATGGACGGACCTATAATTGAAACTAACACTAGGATCAATATAATAGATGGAAAAGAAATAAAAATATCAGCAATTCTCATGATAATAGCATCAATGGTTTTTCCATAATAACCAGCAACAATACCAAGTGGAATACCAATAAGAACGCTTATACCTGTTGAAAGAAGTCCTACCAATAAGGACACCCTACCGCCGTAAATTAATCTAGAAAAATTATCACGTCCTGCATTATCTACTCCTAACACCAATCCTTTTGTAGGCCCAGAATATGGTAATTCTCTCCCAATGGTATACGGATCCAATTTCATAGTCATTGGTAGAAAAGTAACTATCAATATTAATAATGTCAGAATAATTAACCCGATAATCGCTAGTTTGTGATTAACAAATCTTTTTGCAACATCTCGAAAATATGACTGCTTTTTAGATGAACTATAAATGTTATCGTTTTTATTATTTACCATCATAGTTACCCTCCTAATTGTATGTAATACGTGGGTCCAAATACGCATATAGAATATCTACTAATAGATTTGTTGCCAGGACAACAATTGCTACTATAACAGAAATTCCCATAATAATTGGATAATCTCTTGATGTGATTGAATTAATCATTAAAGTCCCCAAACCAGGCCACCCAAAAACTCTCTCTACAACAACTGAACCACCAATCATAAACGGAAATGAACCACTAAAAATTGTTATAATAGGAATAAGCGTGTTTCTAAATGCATGAATGATAATTACTCCCCATTCTTTCACGCCTTTAGCTCTAGCTGTTTTAACATAATCTTCAGTAAGTACTTCTAACATATTGCTTCTGACATGTCTCATAACTTTACCTATTTCCGGTATAGCTATTGCAAATGTTGGTAAAACTAAATGTTTAATTAATACTAATAAATCAGTAGCTCCACTTGCATCGTACATTCCACCAAAAGGGAGTATTTTTAACTTAACTGAAAAAATATAAATCAACATCATTCCTAAAAAAAATCCTGGTACCCCAGACATGATGAATGCCAATGTTGACATAATATAATCAAGTATAGAATATGGTTTTAACGAAGAAATAATCCCTAAAGGAATTCCAATAATATAGGATAAAACAATTGCTGAAACTGTTAGTACCAATGTTGCTGCTATTCTTTCAGTTACAACATCAACAACTGGTCTATAGGACGTATATGAATATCCCATATTTCCATGTAACAATTCATTTAGCCACTTAAAATATTGAATGTATACAGGCTTATCCAACCCTAGTTCAGCTGAACGTCTTACTACCTCTTCCTTAGTCATTCCAGGATCTGCTAATAAAGCATCCAATGGTGAGCCTGGAGCTAAAGTTGACATGAAATAGACTAGCATTGTAATACCAAAGAATGTTATTATAGCTAATGCTGTTCTCCTAATAATATAATTAGACAATCACACACACCTCGTATTCCATAAATTTTTATTATTTTTGGTACCTTAACTACTTTCATTATCATTATATAACCTTATAATATGAATTTTATTATAATTATCTGAGATTTAACATCATGAAATCATTTACACATTGCTTTGATGCTACTCATATTATAATGTTATAATATGAATATACTTAAAAAATAAAAACTAGTTGCTAGTTTTATAAACAAACTGTTGAACTCCTAAACTCACGAGCTTATGAACTTAATTTTGTAGAATTATATAATTGTAAATGAATGCGCTTTCACTTTATATTAAATACACGGTTTAAATTCCCATAAGAAATTCAATAAATCTATATTATCAATATTTGGATTCTATGTCAATACCTTTTCTATTTTAGTGTGATTATATTTTTTCATATAAATTAATAAAACCTCATAAAAAATAAAGCAATCCCTATGTCAAAGGCATTTATAAAACCACTTTGATATTAAAATTTAATTGTGTATCTTATTCATAAGGAGGAAATATAGCAAGAATCCATGTCTTTTAAATATTTGCTTAATATGGCGTCAGGGGAAGACGTTATCAATTCAAGTTCTTTAACAAAGTTTAAAAAGCAAAGAAAAGACTGTAGAAATAGCATTAGAAAAAGGTATAATAAAGAGCAAATCAATCATTGTGGATTCCACTCATACTCAAAGCAAGGTAAAACCAAAAATCACAAAGAGAGATTCTTACTGAAATAGATGAATCAATAAAAAAGGATTTTCCTGTGAAAGTAAATAGTGGTATTCTAGAAGATGAAATTGAATACTGTGAAAAACAAATATCTGTTGTAGAGAACAATGAAATAATATCTAAATACCCTAAGGCAAGAGAGAAACTAAATTTACTGAAGGAAATAATAGAAGATGATTCGAATTAATATGATATATTCCAAAAACCGAACTAGTGAAGAAAAATATCACTAGTTCGATTTAATTTTTATTACTTAGATTATAAGTCTAGAAAACAATCTAATATTTTTCAGTGGTCTCATAAAAAAGCGGTTATTTTTTACTGTCCATTTTATAGGTTCTATTTTAAAAATTACATGAGGTTTTATTATTAATTACATTCGTATGTTAGATGGGGATTTTTCTAAATTATAGTAGCTTTCTTCGACCAGTTCTGTCAATATT
>ENA-UOOR01002644-UOOR01002644.1-fermentation-metagenome-genome-assembly--contig:-NODE-2644-length-17653-cov-5.355211_pt1 | contig 17653 bp, 9 predicted proteins | sample MGYA00245780_ERZ724029 | MGnify/ENA primary metagenome ERZ724029 (study PRJEB28704, sample SAMN03018315) | fermentation metagenome | biome: anthropogenic terrestrial biome; feature: soil; material... | reverse complement strand
TGCCAATTTAGGTATAGGTTTAGCTATGGAAAATAAGAAAGTATTACTTGTGGATGCAGACCCTCAAGGCAGTTTATCTATTAGCTTGGGGCATTTACATCCAGATAGTATTTACACTACCTTTGCTACTATCATGGGCAAGGCAACAATACAGCTAAGCGCAAAAGGTGCGAATGAATTTATCTATCTTCCTTGTTCTGATGATGAAATTGAAAGATGAGGAAATGGGTATAGAAGAAAATCAAAAAATGGGAGGTGTGAAATTTGAATAATAATATGAATCAAGTAGAAAGAATTAAGAACGGCTATCCTGTAGGTACACGAATTCATTAAGAGGTCAAAGCAATGCTTCTTTAAGGATTTTTCGGTCTTCGGCACTGCCGGACAATAATATTTTTAACATAACCATCATTCCTATATACATAAATTTTGCATAATTATAAAAGAATATTTGTGTCGGGACAGGAACATTTATACAGGAGACTGAGCGTAAGAGAATGTGCACGTAAATATATAGAGTGAGGCTAGTGAGTACCTCGGAGGTGCTTCATAAATGCCATTTGCACATTCTTGACATAAGTGCGGCTTACCGGGATTTTCTTGCCATTTAAACTGATTGCATCCTGCCTGGTAATCTCTCTTATTTTGTTAATATTAATTGCAAAAGCCTGGTGACATCGTACGAACTGATCTTTCGGCAGCTCATCTAGCAGCTGTGTAAGCTTGCCGGGATAATACAGCTCCATTTCAGTCAAGTAGATTGTCACCTTTCTTCCCGTGGTTTCAAGGCATACAATATCATTCGCAAAAATCCGATGTTTTTGTCCCTTTGTTTCAAAAGTTATAACACTATTTTTAAACCTGCTGTTGTAATCTGAACGGATCAGTTTTTCTAGAATAAGAGGGTTAACAGGCTTTATGAGATAGTGCAGCGCCCTTACGTCGTATCCCTGCAAGGCAAAATCAGGGTTAGCAGTAATAAAAACAATTGAACAGTCTCCGTCCGACTGTCTTATGATATGAGCCAGCTCCATGCCGTCAGGCTTGTCCATGACAATGTCCAAAAGCATTAAATCAAACCTCTTCTGCTGCTTTAAAAATGCATTTAAAAATTCGGTGCTACTTTTAAATACATCAAGGCTGTATTTTATATTTAATTTTTTAAGTATATTTTGACAAATTTTTTCCTGTTCTTCTGAAAAAATCTGTTCATCATCACATAAAGCTATACGGTACATATTTTAACTCCTTATAAAAAAACGATGACTTAAAACAATGAATTTGCTGCAATTATAAAAATATAATAACACAAATTATAAATTTTTGCTATAATATTAACTAAATAACAATAAATAATACCTAAATTTTTTGAAAGAAGTGAAAATATGAAAATTACAATGCACAAATTTATGGCAAAATTGCAGACTGCCCGGCGCGAATTATGGATATTCATTGCCGCTGCTCTGATTTGTTCGGGGATGATAGTTGTATTTTTATTTTTTTATTTTAATGCATATAAAACTCCCTACATGCAGAAAGAGATAATTGATTTGTCAGAAAGCTGGCAATACCACACGGAGGAGGGAGAGATGAAAACTCTTGAAAACCTGCGTTCTGGACCTGAAATTAAAGTAAATGAAGTGCTGACTCTTTACAAAAAACTGGATGAAAATATTCTTCAAGCCGCTCTGATGCTGCGCGTCAACCACCAGACAGTTTCTGTTTATTTAGATGAAATTCCGCTATTGACGGCCGAACGCACATCTGGCAATAATCCTGGGATGTCTCTTGAATTTATACTGCTTCCGGAAAATTACGCCGGAAAAACCTTAAAAATTGAAATGACATCTCCTTACGATATTTACGCAGGACGCACCGGTCCCATTTTTTTAGGTGACATTCCGTCATTAGAGGCCTATGCCCTGTCAAACTCCATGAGGAGTGTTATTATTATGTCAATGTGCTTGCTTATTGGAGCTTCTACAATTGTAATGACTTTTATGGAGGCAGCCAATGGGTTCATCCGTTCACAAAACCTTGCAATCGGTATTTTTGCAATAATATGGGCTCTTTATTACGTATGCACGGAATACATTGTATTTCAGTTTTTTTCACCGCTTCAAATGTCATATATTAGTCTTGGCTTGTATTTTTCAATACATCTTCCCCTTACCTTATTTTTTTATTTTTCCTTCAGGCGTTATCAGAGATGTCTTTTGCCTATGATTGCCCTTCAGGCTGTTTTTATGTTTGCTGCTGCATTACTGCAGGCTTTTAATGTTGCGGAACTGCCCCGGTTGGTTAATATAAATAATATTCTGTTGGTAGGGCTTATCTATGTAATTGTTTTAGCGGTATTGGAAGCTGTAAATAAGAATCGGCTCATGCAGCTGTCCCTTCCGTTTTTAGTCGTTGCATATGTGTCAATGCTGTATAACTTCAAGGTATTTTATACAAGGAGCGGCGTTGTACCCTACAGCTATCGGGACACATACTTTCTGTTTGTGCTTTTCGTGCTGATTTACAGTATGCAGCAGTTTTTCAGCAATCACTACCGCCGGCAGAAGGAAGCTGAAATACTGCAATTAACAAACAATCTTGCAAAAGAAAACTACGAGCAGATCAAGGAACATCTGCAGCAGGTAGGAAGCTTAAAGCATGAAATAAAAAGTCATCTCATTGCAATGCATATGTACCTAAACAACGAAAGATACGAAGAAGCAAGGCACTATTTAGATGCATATACCTACGAGGTAAGCAAGGTGATTGAAGCAGAACATCATAATCATTTTCTGGTTAACGCAATAATTGATATACTCCTTCAGAAAGCTCAAAAAGCAGAGACCGAGGTTTTTTTAACGCTTCCTCCCTGTCGTATTGGTATTCCGGACCCTGATTTGTACAGTTTGCTTAATAATATCCTGGAAAATGCATTGGAAGCATGTGCTGCGGTCCCAAACAGCAGGGAGCGGCAAATTCACCTTACTATTGCCCGCAAAGAGCCTTATCTTTACATCACATGCGAAAACAGCAAAAACAATCAAGCTAACCGGATTGATAATGCAAGAGAGGCAAGAGTGCAGCTTAAGACATCAAAAGCCGATTCCCAAGGACATGGGTACGGACTTTTTACAATCTCCGGGATTGTGGATAAATACCAAGGTCTCATGGATGTTGATTATGATGACATCAGTTTTACCATAACTGTCGCTGTCAAAGACGAATAAATATAATAATCTCAGAACCAATTACCAATTACGTCGTTTTCTTTGCAAGTTACGTAAAGGTGATTGGTTTTTTTTATATTATGAATTAATATATATATGTTTACTGCAATTATCCAAAATACAAAATAAAACACATTAATTAACAAGAAGGGAGACAATATGAAAAGAAAACAAAATTTTAATCGGGTTCTCAGCTTTTTTCTTTCATTTATGATTGCATTGTCAAGTATACCGATGAGTGTATTTGCATATATGGCAGAAAAGCCAGACAGTATTGCATTCATTGACAGCAATGGGGACGTACAGCAAATTGACAGTGAAAGCTGGAGAGAAAAATTTCCTTACGGTACATTTGCGTTCTCGAATTCGGAACTGACCATGACGGAGAACGGAAATAGTGAAGTAATTGAAGTGTATCGCCTGGGAGGGACAAAGGGCAAGGTCACAGCGTACATCTCCTATGCTCCTTTTGTTGCAAATAATGACGGAGAGCTTAGTTACTTTAATGCCATAGGAGGAGATGACATCATAATTTCCGTGGAAGATCCATCCCCCTATGCGAAGGATCAAAAAGTCGGAAGGGATAAGCCTCCGTTGCCTGTGACCTCAGGAACGGCCATTTATGCCGCCTTTGAAGAGGGTGAAGATGTACATCTTACAGTGGACGCAGATGCGGACAGCTATCAATGGTATGCAAGAAGTGCCGGCGGCAGATGGAAGGCTGTAAACGGCGCTGAGGATGACACACTTCCTGTTGCCAAAGAAGACCTGCAGTATACGGATATATTCCTTGAGTATGTTAAGGGAGAAAATACCTACCGTACAAATTCATTCCACGGTGAAATTTACATACCCGAGGAGAATTTTTATGATGAAACTGAGTTTATTTCAGGAGATTATGAACCTGCATACACTGACCTGGATTTAAAAAATGATGAATATGGCACAAAATATTTTGAAGTTGTTTTTTCGGAGGGTGAGTGGGTTAAAGAAATTTATGTAACGCCTGTTGACAATAAGGAGTCCAATCCCGAAAGGTTGGCAACATTTACAATTTATGACTGTGAAGGTGGAGAGCTTTACGACTCCGCAAATACGATGATTCTTACACTGCTTGATGACGAAGATACTCAGCAGACAGCCATAGGCTTTGAGGTTACTCAAATTTATACAGATACTTCCGAAGGGGTTGCAAAAGCCACCGTAAAAAGAACCGGAGGCATGAACCATCTGATTACCGTTGATTATACCACCGAGGATGATACGGCGATAGAAGGAAAGGATTATATCAAATCCGCAGGTACACTGAAATTTTACGGTGAAGAAACAGAACAAACAATAGAAGTTCCCCTCATGAATGCTTCTGCAGAGAAAAATGAAGCAGTCGATTTTGAGGCTTTAAACGATGAGCAAAAATCTGAACTGAAAAAGTTCAGTATAGTTCTCTCCGGCTTAAAGGGAGGAGAGGGCAAGGATGTGATTTTGCCGGGAAAGGAAAAGGCTGTTGTTTCTCTTTACAACTCGGGCAAATCGTCGGAGTTGAACTTAGCTGACATATTAAATGACGGAGATGCGGTAAATGTTTCCGGCAACATGTCCGTGGCAGACAACGGATTGATCCCAAACAACGACAATCCTGTTGCGGGAATGGAAACGGATTATGAAAAATCATCGCTTAAAGGAGCTGTTTCTCAGACTTTATCACCTTATGTCACCTTTGGCCTGAGAAATACAACCGGCACGGAAAACAAAACAGTTACTTTCAGCAGAAATACCGTACAGGACTACGGTAAAAAATACTGGGAAAATTTCTCTGTTATAGCTAAAGGAAAGCTGACAGGAGAAGCTTTAAATGAAGTTGAAAAATTAGGCTGGGTTAATGCGGAAAATGTAAATAATGGATCCAGTATCAAAATAGAAAATAAAGATGCCGCAACAGGATATGCTTATATTCCGGATATGGCAAAAAAATTCGGAAAGGTATATATGAATACGCATTTGAGATCATATAATGTGTGGATTAACCCTTGGGTGATACCTCGTATTTCATTGGCCTACAGAGACGGTAACGGAAATATGACTTCCGACGAAAGATATAGATTAGACGGAGAACGCAGTGAAGACTGGACAGTTGGAGCACGGACAGTATATCCTTGGAGAGATTTTTATCCGGATATAACTGACAACATAAACTCGATTTATCTTGAAATTCGTGAAGTAGACGGAGAAAGCGGCGGTCCCAACGGCAATGCAATAGCGGAAATAACAGATGGATACTTAGAGCGCAGAATTTTTAACAATTCGCAGTTAAATATAGCTCTGTATCATGCAAACAGTGAAAATAATGTAAAACCGGGAGAAGCGGTATTTGAACCGGGATTTACTCCGGATATTGAGATCGCGGAAGGAAAGGGTGGCATCAATTCAAACGGCCAAATTTACGTGGGCTCCGGTCTGAATGCAAAGGATGACAGACAGGGATTGTTTGAGCAGTACAAAAGTAAGGGAGGGGTTTACTTAACAAAAGCAAATTCCCCAACGGTATTGTATGACAGCTCCGCAAGTGATCGCAGCATAAAAATGCTTTGGAACAACATGACGTATGACGATTTAAACAGCAGCTATACAATCAATATGGTATATGAGCGTTATCAGGATGCGATAATTGATCTTAGCACATCTGTTCCGGTGAAAGACGAAAATGGAAATCCATTGACCGATACAGCAAAAAAAGAGGCGGAAGTAAAGACCCTCAATGATTTCATTGCTTCTGTCAAGGGTGAGATAGAGTATGGCTATAAGTCATACGATAATAACTCCCGGAAATTTATCGACAAAACAGAAAGAATTTATTCCGATCAGATTAGAAATAATTCAGATCAGCAGATGCATATAAGCTTTATGAGAACAAATAACCTGCAATGGATTAACTTTAATTTGCCGGAAGAAGACAGAATAGTTTTTAACGGGAAAACATATAAGGGAAATCAAAGGATTCAATTTGACGGCAATGATATGACCATGCCTAAACTGCAATTTTTGTACTATGATTCGGAGTTTATCGGAGTGGAGCGTGAAGCAAAGGTAAATATAAACACAATCAGTGTTTATTTAGATGCAGATGGGGACGAAAAAATTTCGGGGACGATGGAAAATAATATATTTAAATTAGAGCCCGGCAGAGATACTTTTATAGAAAATATTAACCTGAATGAAAACTATGATGAAAGTGTGTTTGCACCGGTAATAAAAGAGGACGGTACGGTTCTCCAAAAGTATATGAAGGTTATGTACACCGTCACTCCAAGGTCTATAGCCGAAATACCGGGGAAGGAAAATGTTGCGGGACAGATTCTGCCTGCCTTTACATCAAACCTGACAAATGAAACAAGCGTTGCAAGAAGTACAAGGGAGCAGAAGGACTATCGGTTTATAAAAGCGGCAAAGGATATATACGATAACTACCTTTCTGACGATGTTACAATTTACGGAGCAAAAGCAACGCTTCTGAATATGATTGATTTCCCTCTGGGAGGAGATCACAAGCCATATGAAATAAAGGACGGAAATACAATCTGGACGCCGGAGTATAAAGGTAATTTAATTTTTGAATATGAAAATCCGGAAATCATTACGTTGAATAATACGGTAATGGGAGATGGGTTTAATTTGACCACGGATTTTGAGTATTCACCGGAAGAAGGGTATACATACACAAACAATGGCGAGAGCACAATCAACGGATACTTAGGTTCGTATGTGGGAAACACTGTATTTTCTTTAGTTATCAGAGAACAAAACGAAGAAGAAACCATGGAAAAACTTATAGCGGGTACGGGAGTATTCAGCAATTCATTTGATTCTGTAGCTATAGGAGGAAGAGGTACATTCCAGACTCCCAACGGGCTTTTAAACATGAACGGCAGTGGTCCGGAAATGAATTTCAACAGTGCCGAAGAATCACCGGGGACTTCCCGCAGGAGTGCAAATAATTCAAGCTCCGATGCTCCCGAAGGCTTTGACATTGATTTAGGTATGTCTTTGCCTGAAATTAATCTTGAAAACATACTTTCCCTTGACGGAGTGGGTGTTTATATGGATGGCAACAGGATAGGGTTTACTGTCGGGACACCTTTGGGAGATGACTTTGCGGATAATTTTAACTATAAGAAGAAGCTTATGGATCCTGACGAAAGTTATGCAAAGGGTAAGGAAAACGCGGCTGCAAATCCGGATTCAAAGGGTGCGGTAGCATCCAAGGAATACGGCATGAGCTTTAGTATGTCGGCAGCATTTTATTGGGAATACGATCCGGTGGTGGATAAATTTCATTTTGCGGAAGCAGGCATATCGGTTACCGCAGGCTTTGAATTTTCGCTGCAGTACAGATTCACATTCTGCCCTCTGATATATTGCTATGTCAAGACCGGTATAAGTGTGAGTGTGGGTGCGGGTCTCGGTCGTAATTACTATGAGGTGGAGAACGACGAATCGGTTACGCTTACGGCAGAAAATCCTGCAGGCACTGCATTACCTGCAGATTTAAAGAAAGATAAGGTATACACATTTGAAACCGAGGCAAAGGCAGTTAATTTTTACTTTAAAGGAAAACTCTCCGTTGAAATATACGGTGAAGATGAAAGTTTATTAAGGCGGGGAATACTCGAATCTGTTAACAAAATAGAAAAATCAAATATAAACATTGACAGGCTTATAAACCTGCCCGACGGTGAGAAAGTAACTGTTAAGATAAAGGTTATGGAAGATTCTCGTGTTGAGAGCATCAAGGAAGTAACCGATTATGACACCATAGTGTATTTCAAAGGCTTCAGCCTGAGCCCTGCGTTTTTTATAGAAGTAGGAGCGGGAATCGGTATTGAGATTTTTAAGGCGGAAGTATTTATAAAAATCAGTGTGGAAGCGACCTTTGTTTTTGGTGGTTATAATCTTGAGGACGACAGCTATGACGGGGCAAAGGTGGATTCCTTTGATTTCATGGCATCCATAGGCGTCAGAGTTGTTGCCTTCCTGTTTACATACGAATTGACCGGAGTGGGCTTTAGCAGGTCGTACGACGGAGATGAGGATAAATGGGAAAGCAAATGGATATTTTTAAATGATTATCTGCCTAAATCACGGATGGCTGTGTCCGCAGACGGCGAAGAGGGCTCGGGCATTAAACCGCCTCAAAGTCCCGCAGGCAAGCAGCGGCTGTACGGTGCAAGCACAGGCAATAAAATTATGAGAGCAAACAGCTTTGGTGATAATGAGCTGCCGTTTAAGCTTTCAAGCTTCACCGAGAGCTCGGCAAGTAAGCTTGCGGACGGTCTGAACTTGGGATATGACTACAAGCTGGTAACTGTGGGCAATAGAAACTTCTTGGTGTATTTGTATGCCCGTGATAATGCAGAGGGAATTCATGCCTCGATGCTTGTTCTTTCGGAATTGGCGGAGAATGAGGACGGATATGCCTTGGCAAGCCCTGTAACCGGTAATTCAGAGCTTTATACCGTGGATAATGACGCAACCGGAGATCTGGATTTCAGCGTATATGCCAATTCGGACAATATTTATATCACCTGGCTTAGCTATGTAAAAGATTATGCTCTTTCCACCACAGGCTCCGCACTGAAGGGCGCAGTGGAAAATATGGAGCTCAAGCGTGCGGTATTTAATGTCAGTAAAGAGGATTTTACGGATACATCTCGGGAGGTTCTCACAGATGCAGGCACTCCGGTCAGCATGTTAGATACATTGGAGGATATGGTTGTTTACGTAAACTCACAGCCGTACAGCAATGCGGAATATGATGAAGCAAGGGGTGAATACTATGCTTATGTTAATACTCTTTACAATACAGAAGCCACACAGAAGGTAGCCGGATATTTAATGGATTCATGGGATGCCCGTGCCTACACGGAGGGCAAGAGCAGTACGGTTTCCGGAATAATTTATACAGGCAGCGGCGAAGAACTGAAATTTGCTTTTGATACCAAAACCAACGGCAGAGTTGTAGATATAAGCACTGCTAAGGTAAGTGAAGATACTTATTGGATTTCATATGTAACCGAAAACAATATTGTTACTGAAGACAGTAAGGATTATGCAACGGTGAAGCGATTGTTTATTGCGGAAGTTAAAAACAATAACGGAGATGTCAATAAAATCACTCCCAAGCTGATTAAAAAGATTATTGATTATGATAACAATACAGAAAAAGAGGGTGAATTAAACGGCAGTGAGTTGGTTAAAGAAATTGACAATCCCACAATCGGCACCGTCAATTTGCTGTCCGGGAAACTCAGCAACGGTGGTGACGATGAGAACTTCCTTGTCTTTGACTTTTCGGGCAATACCTATATAATCGGAGAGGCTTCCATTAAGTCACTGTTAAATTCCGGTGCATTTGAAGCAAAGCCGCTGTTTGAAACCAATGACGGTCAGGCCTCGGGCAAGACTGAGGTAAACTTTGGTACAGACGGAGCCGGGAATGTTTTGGTTGTTTATGTCTCCAAGGTGGAGGGAACCACAAACAATGCATTGTTTGTGTCAAAATACGATACCGAAGCAGAAAAATTCGGTGCAGGACAAATGCTGTCCATGCGTCATATGGATGTGTATGAATACAGTTACGGAGAAGGCAAGAGCTGGACTGAGGAAGAATTGGAAAAGGCTTATTACGGTGAATTGGAGAGCAAAGATATACCAAAAGGCTCCATGAGCACATTCTCCTTCTCAAATATTCAGGTGGCCTTCGGAAAAGAAAAAACAAACGAGGAAGACGGCTCCTTCCTGATAATTACAACGGGAACCATGAGCGAGCTTAAAGATGCCGATGGTTACGACACGAAAATTATCGACCCGAACAGAGAGCCTGATGTGGGTTTCTACGCCCTAAACTTTGGAGTGGAGCATCCTGCCATCGGTGAACAGGAAGTAAAGTTCTTTATTAATAATTTTATAGAAGGCAGTGTACTGGACACGGAAAGAATTGCATTTAAAAACACCGGTGACGTTTCCTTCAGAGCAAGTGAAGAACATCCCGCAACCGTTAAAATGTATGCGGGTAAGTTAGGAGCTACATCGGTGATTAAAGAATGGACTGTCAAAGAAACTGTTTTGCCCGGCAAAATGACGGTGCTGGAAAATGGTCGTACAAGTGAGCTGCCTGAAATGGGTGCAGGCTCCGTGTTCTACCTTGAAATAAACGAACATGATTATTACAAGGAAAGTGGTGTTGTCAGAAGCTCCTCCACAAAGGATACTTGCCCCTTGAACGTTGAAGAAAAAACAGATATAAAGCTCGGAGATAATATTATCCGGGAAGTTATAAATGCGGAAGGAAACAATGTTGTTATATTTGTGGATTTCTGGGTTCAGAATGTGGGAAGCAAAAATTCCGACAGCACATACGTGCAGTTCTCTTATAAATCCGGAGAAGATGATGACGAATTGATATTTACTCCACTTGATATCACCGCCGGAGACCTGAAGGTAGATGATCAGGTTGAGCTGAATATAATGAGAGCTATGTCCTTTACAGAAGACAAATCCAAGGGTATCTTAGAGCTTAAGGGCAATGACGGAACCGGAATCAAAAGTGGTTACGGACGACGTGTCCATGGAAATATCATTGTACCTAAAGATGTATTTAACATTCTTACAGAAGGAAGCTTTAACTTAAAAATCGAAGCATTTGACGGAGAAAACTGTGAGACAGGTGAAAATGCAATTGTTTCATCAACAGGTGAGCATAACAATCTGAATAACTACCGGGTTATCCCCATATTGCCGGTGACATTCTTTAGCACAGCGGATAACATTGCAATACCAATGGGTAATGTTTATAAGATGCCTGTGGGATTATCCTCCACAAGCAAAACCTCAAGAGTTAGCGCAGAAGAATTTGCAGAGGAAGAAGAATACTTATTGGGAACCGTATATTACGACTACAGCGGTTATATAAATATGATGGGAAGCAGGCAAGGCTCCGGCATCATGCGAATAATTGATTCCAACACCAACAGCTTCAAGGACATTGCTTTTAAAACAGAAATAGGTGACGGTATTAACATATATTCAGACAATGGTATATTTACTTTCTATAATGCTCTCAATAATCCCTATAATCCTGATAATCCGGGTCAAAAGTGGGAGTTTACAGACAATATTATAGAATGGGGCAACCCTCCTGCGATGCCTCTCAGAGGAGACATGAGCTTCGGTCAGAAGGATGCGTTTTTTACATTTGATACATTTGCAAATAAAATAGAGCTGTATTTTACGGGCGAAATAAAGGTGCAAAGTGATAAGTATCCCGAATACATTATGGGAAGGACAATTACAAGCGATAAATTAGCTGACGGAGAAGGTAAGGGCAAGGTTATTGATTTTACCGGAGGAAGCGAAGCTAATTTCAGATCCCACAAGGTGACAATCACGGTGATGAAGGGTGATGAGTTAAATCCGGCTGTATTCGATAAGATGAAAGAATATTATCCCGGTGAAATTCCCGTACCCGATACGGATAAAGGCGCCCCTGCTATACTTTGGTCACGGAACTGGCCCGACAAGGCATCCCTGCTTAAAGGCAGTGAGAAACTAATTGTCTCAGCATTTATCTATGACCCTACGGGGATTGCTTCCGTAGAATTCAACGATATGGTAATCAATCAAAGCTCAGCAGAAGCTATTGAAGAGATAACAAGCCTAGAAAAAATAACGGAAGAGCTTTGGAGAGTGGATTTTGAATTTTCCGAAAATGAATATCATAAGCTAAAGACAGCTGACATCTCTAACAATATTTCTTATGATTACTTTGTTTTAGATTGCTTTGAGAATCCTGTTGACGATGAGGCAGTATCGGAGGCCCCTGATTTAAAGGTTGAGATTGCAGATGAAAACGGAAATGCAATAATTGGTGGTACATCGGAGGATGCTTATTTTAAAATAACATCAAATGGTTCCCTTGCAGATGCATCTGTATACAGGCTGCAGCGTGATGCCGGAAGTGAAAGCGGATACACGGAAACGAGAATCGGTGATGTTGAAGGCAAAATCAAAATTCCTGCCAACGGATACTACAGAGTTATATTGGACGGAGAGGACGGCAGCTGGAATCAAAGGATGCTGAGAGTTTTAATAGTAGATAATGCAAGTCCAATTATAAACTTCAGGGAAGAAACAACCAATACCTTTGAGTATGTAAATAAAGACATGCGTCATTTATTCTACTACGCAACAAAGGAAACAGGCGAAGTCGAAGACGGAGCTTCACCCGAAGAATCATTGGCTACAATAAACGAGGTATTTATTAACGGTAAAAAAATAGAAGATACGGAACCTGCAAAAACAATATCAGGCTATTACCATATAGCATATGGCGGAAAATATACCTTTAAAGCAACAGACAGTTCCGGCCGAGACAGCAGCTTAAGCTTGGAAATCAACAATTTTAAGGTTATTCTTAAGGAAGGATTTATAGCATCAGTAAAGTCTTCCACAAATCAGGGGAAAAACAACGGGGAGATTAAATTCGATTTTTCTGAGATATTCGGAGGAAATTACGCAAACACGGCTATAGATGAAGGTGAAGGGGTATACTTCGGCTCATACAAAGCTGCGGTTGTTGAGGCGGAATCTGAATTTAAAGGAAGCCTTGATTCTCCGGAGGCAAAGGAATACTTTAATAATATTGACTGGCGCGACACAGAAGCCTACACAGGCATATCTCCCGGCGAATATGTAATCTATGTAAGGGACGCAACAGATGTAGACTTTGAAAGAAATTCAACTATAGCTTCTCTTAAGGTAACTGTGGAGGATGAATCCTTAGGTGCACAGATATACAGCACAGCTACAGCCAACAAAGAAAAAACAGACGGGAAAATAAGAGTGTATCCCGAATCCAAAATCGAAGAACCCGAGTATCAGGTAGCATTAGCCTATGTGGGAGATTCCGAACCGGCTTCTTTTGCAAAGCCCTCGGATCAGATTTTTGAAGAATGGCTGGAGGTTGAAGAAATTGACGTTAACAACGGCAGGAAAAAATACATCGAAATTACCGTTCCGAAAGAAGGATGGTACCAGGCAGCCGTCAAAACTAAAGATATGGATACGACTGCAAATGAAAACGACGTATTTATGGAATTTGTTCAGGTAAAGGTAGCCCGCAGATACATAACTGCAGAATTTGAAAGCTACGCAACAACCACACGTGAAAAAGACGACGGTATAATTACGGTGTATCCCGATTCAGTCCTGAATGATGCAAGGTATGAAGCAGCCGTAGTATATGTGGGAGATACTCAGCCCGAAGAGCTGATAAGCTTCTTGGAGGATATTTTCAGGTGGAAGGATGTTACAGAAACCGATGAAGACAACAACCCGTATATCCGGTTAGGCGGTCTTCAGGCCGGCTGGCATCAGGTAGCCGTTAAAACAGCAGATGTGGATGCAGCTTCCGATGAGGATGAAATACACATGTTCCTGGTTGAAGTAGAAATAGGCAACAAGTACGTGGAGGCAACAATTGAAAGCGCGGGTACAACCACTCAATACAAAAATGACGGTAAAATAACCGTATATCCGAAATCGGTTATTAAGAATCCTGAGTATGAAGCTGCTTATGCATACAGGGGAGACGCTCAGCCGGCGGATACGCTGAAGCCCTCTGATGAAATCTTTGAAAGCTGGCTGCCTGTTAACAAAACAGACGGCGAAGGACAAAAATACATTGATTTTACCGAGCTTCAGCCCGGCTGGTACCAGATAGCCCTGAAGCTCAGGGATATGGATGTTGTTTCCGAAGAGGATCAGGTTTATGTTGATTTAGTTGAAGTGAAAAAAGGTCATGTTTCAAGTTCTCGACCGAAAAAAGAAACAACTGCTGAAATAGAAGAAAATGAAACAGAGATTATCCTTAATTATGAAGGCGAATTCTCTGATATTAACGAAGAAACAGCAGCATGGCTGAAGGAACAAAACAAAACGAAAAATATTATTGTAATTTCAGACAGTGTTTACGTGGTAATACCAAAAGGTGTTTTGAAGGAAGACGGCAGTATTAACAGTATGGTGGCAAATACATCGGATATCCAGGACCTTGAATACAGTACCGTTTATTTTGAAGACGCAGAGCATAACATTAAGCCTGTTCCATTCAGTTTGATTTCTGATAAGGTTATGTATATAGCCAAAGAGCAGGGAATTTACGGTATCACGGAAAACAGAAAGGATTTTGATGATATTGAAAACCACTGGGCATATGACTACATTAATTTTGTAACCACAAGAGGGATTTTTGCAGGTGTCGGTCAGAATAAATTTGCTCCCGACGATGTTATGACAAGAGCTATGCTGGTTACAATCTTAGGAAAGTTATCAAATATTTCCGCAACAAATAATATTGAAAAAAGCACATATTTCAGTGATGTTGAAAATGGCTCATATTATGCTCCTTATGTGGACTGGGCACATACAAACGGCATCATAAACGGATACGGCAACAACCTGTTCGGTACAGGTGACCCGATTACACGTGAGCAGATGTGCGTGATGATTTACAACTATATTAAAATTGAAGGGTTGGATATGAATTATGTACGACCTTTGCATAAGTTCAACGATGCATACGGCATAAGCTCCTGGGCAGTGGAAGCTGTTGAATACTGCTATCAGGCAGGTATTATTTCAGGCAAGGGAGATAATTTCTTCAAGCCGGAGGATACAGCTTCAAGAGCGGAAGTTGCCACAATAATTACAAACTTAATCAAAGCGGTCTTTTCAAAATAGTATCATCGGCTAAACTAAAAACAGCCGTATCAGATTGATTTTTCTCAATCTGATACGGCTGTAATTTATACATTCAATTTAAAACAAGCTGTAACAACTGATACATTGCAGAAGCCACCGCTTTGACAGCTCTTTTGGATTTGACAAAGGGATATGCCAAACACGAAAGCGAAACGCTGATTGAAACCATCAAATCAAGAAGAAGCGTCATCACGGCAAAATCCACACCAGATGATGTGATGCGTCAGGAAGGGGTTATTTCCGAAGCTCTGGGCAGGATTGCCATGGTAACGGAGCAATCCCGAATTAAAAGCAAACCAAACCTATATCAAAACCATGGACGTGGTGCAGACCTTTGAAAACATGGTGCGCACCAGTCGCCTGATTCACAACGACAGCGTGACTAAATTAAACCGTGAAATCCGCATGTTCCCGGTCTCTGCGATTGCCGGAATGCTGGATTTTGGGCAAAGAGAATATCTTGTGGAGCAGGCTGATAAGGCGGATATGCCCAGCATGAAATGAGGTGCCCTATGCGAAAGAAAGTGTATGGCCTGATTCTATGCGTTGTCCTGCTTTTTTCCCTTCCTCTCCCCGCATATGCTGCCAATCGGGTCGATACCATGGATATGACGTACAGGTGGGATTTTCAGATGGTGCCATTCTTGCCTATTTGACGTGTCATTTTACTGAAGAAGCCTTCTACCATATTGAGCCAAGAACCATGCGTTGGAGTAAAAACAAATTCGAAACGATTAGGAGTATCATTTAAATATTCCTGGGTTTCTCTTGATGTATGGGCAGAATGGTTGTCTAAAATGATTCGAATTTTATCTCCTTTAGGATATTTTTCATCTATTTTTTTGAGGAATTCCACAAAATCACTGCTTTTATGTGTGTCAGCTAAGTACCTGACTTATCCTTAATGCTTGTCAACCTTTTAACAACTGCATATATTAAATTGTATTTTGTTTATATAATCTAAAGACTGAAAATACGAACCTTAATATAAATAAGCAGTAATATTAGTGCTGGAACGGGCTAATATAAAGGAAAATTAATAGCAAAGTTCATATGTTGACTATTAAATGGTGGAAATAATGACAAGCAACTTGTAAGAGCATGTAATAGAATTATATAATAAATTTTTACCTTTAATAAAGGGATATGGAAGAAAACTAAATTATGAAGAAGCAGAAACTGATTTGATTATTTTCTTATTAGAATATATTAATAAAGCCAACTTTGATAAATTTAGAAATAGAAGTGATGGGGAGATAGTTAACTATATTAAACTATTATTCAAAAACAAGTCTATCGATATATTAAGAAAATTATTGAATGAGAGAATTGAAACAATGAGAATTGAAAGAGAACTCGTATATGACGATTATTATAAAAATATTGAGGAAGAATATATTTTTAGTTTAATGAAAACATTAAGTGATGCACAAAAAAAGATTATAATTGGAAGATATATTTACGGTTATTCCGATGAAAAATTAGCAAAGAGTTTTAAAGTTTCAAGACAAGCTGTATAATACCAATGGATACAGAATTAGGGTGGTAGGTCGTAATAAATATCTTACAGCTACCGGTACAAGTAGCGGAAGTAATGTTAGATGGGATAGTTTAGTCAGTTCAGGAAATACTCAGTTGTGGAAATTTAATTTGGTTCCCAATACAACAACGGCAGGACTTACAGATGCTACAGGTACTGTTGCAACAAATAAATATACCACTACTGCATTCCAACAAAATCTTAATATTGTTAATGTTACCAGTACACGAACAATTTCAAGTGTGACTCCATCTGGAGGAGTATGTAAGATTCCAAATATTAGCGTACCGTTTAATCAATACTCTACAAAGATTAAAAACATGAACTCAAAGTTTGGAACAGCATGTAAAGCATTCGCCTGTGCGGCTATTTACTCTTATTATACTCAAAAGCTAATAAGTCCTTATTGGTTTCCAATTGAATCTAATGGATCATATAATATACAATATGGGAACCCAATAGGAGAAATAACTAAAAATGCATATAAATGTTTTGAATTTTTAAATGTAGATAAAACTTTACCCACGATAAAATCAACATTAGAAGCAGGTAAACCTATATTAATATGCTGTTCATTAAGCGGTGAAACACATTGGGTAGCAGCCTATGGCTACAAAAATAACTGTGCAAGTAAATCAGATGTTTTGGTTGTAGATTCAGTAAATCTTAATAAGGATGTAGAATATGGTACAGCTAAGTATCAAGATGGAGTAACAGATTTGGATTTATCCGAATCAATGAGGATAAATTTGAAAAACGGTTCCACTTATGCAATACAAAGTGCATGGACAATCAATATCAGGAACAACTAAGTAAAATAAATATCTATTTTATACATCACATCAAGGATTAAATAGCGGTTGAAAATAATAAAATTACAAAAAGCTATGACTTACAAAAAGCTATGACTATAATTTTAAAGGTATAGTTTTTTGTAATTTTTTTTAGGATCTATGTGTTTTTTACAGATAGTAATTTATATATTAATATTTCATATTTCTAAATATAGTGCTAAAATTATCTTATAATTTGTAGGAGGATGCCATGAAGCGATCCAAAATTATTTATGTAT
>ENA-UOOR01002643-UOOR01002643.1-fermentation-metagenome-genome-assembly--contig:-NODE-2643-length-17669-cov-4.337799_pt1 | contig 17669 bp, 16 predicted proteins | sample MGYA00245780_ERZ724029 | MGnify/ENA primary metagenome ERZ724029 (study PRJEB28704, sample SAMN03018315) | fermentation metagenome | biome: anthropogenic terrestrial biome; feature: soil; material... | reverse complement strand
GATATTATCGACGTGGCCTACTGGCTCTGGGACGAGCTGAACACAGAGTCCCTTTATCGCATGGGGAACCCCTTAGGCTGGCGGGAGGCCCACATCCGTCAGTTTAAGGGTATTGCCGAATACCGGGTTTTTTTTGCGCGCGCCTTTGGTACGCGAGGTTACATCTCAATCTGCGACTACGGAGGTCAGAAAATCCTAAAAGCGCTGACCCATAACATAACCAATGTCAAGGGTTATAATATGAACGAAAAGGAAAAATTCGAGCTTGAATACTTTGTGTGCGGCTGCTCCCACATGTTTGCCAAATGGGTTCATGACGGCATGATTCAGTCTCCCGAGGAGATGGCGGAATTTTTCGGCCGGTTTATCCCGCCTTTCCTGAAAAAAATATGCGGCGAATAGTTCGGGGTATTCTCCCTTGAATAAATTTCAGTCCTATCTTATACTTTTAATATGATGAATAAGTATGAAAAACCGAATATCTCGCTTCACCCAAACGCCTTTCTGGCCAGAAATCCGGATTTGGAGGAACTATACTGCCTTTACTGCGAGCCTCCCGCAGCGGATGAAGCGGCCGGGCTCTGTCAGGGGAACGTCTTCCGCTATCGGGATGGGCATGTCCTGATCTTTACAAACCCGGAGGGCATCTCAGAGCTGGAAGCGCTTTTCAGCCGCGCCGGAACCCACGCGGGCATATGCGGCCCCTACACACGGGCCCTTACGGCCTATGGGTGCGCGGAAAAGGCATATGCGGCAGCGGAATTCGGCAGCGAACTGGAGCCGGCAGTTTTTCTCCATCACTACGCCAACAGCCGGCTGTGGATCTTCGTGGAACTTGCGGACAAGATCATCACCGGCGAAAATCTTTCTATTAATGATTTTTGCCACGGCAGCGTTTTTGATATCTGTGAATATGACCGGCTGGAAGGCGCCTCATACAGATCCACCCTTATGGCCTATCTGCGCGCCGGCTGCAATCTGCGGGCGGCCGCCGAAACCATAGGAGTGCACCGCAACACCCTTGCTTACCGGAAAAAGCGCCTTGAAGAGCTTTTTGATATAGATTTGAACGATGCCAACACCTGTTTTGAGCTGCTGTTTTCCATCATTGCTCTGGAAGCCTCCGGCATTGACTGGGATGCCTACCGCAAACCCCGCGAGGGAAGCTGCCGCCAAGCCGAATTGGACCGTGTGCTCTGGCAGCTGGCCGAACACAGAGAAATCACCGGGACGCCGGACTGCGTATGCCGGCTGCTCATGATGGATGTTTCCCACATGCAGGACGACAGGATTGCGTCCCTGTACCGCGCCGCCGAAGAACGTTTTCCATGGAGCGCCGCAGCCTATAATGACGACTTTGTTTATATCCTCTCCGAAGCGCGCCGGGCCGCGCCGGAGAGCTTTCACACCATGCTTTGCGAGCACGGCTGCCGCGGCGCCGTGTCCCAGCCCTTTCAGTGCGCGCGGCTGGGCCTTCACGCCGAGCTTTTATCCCACATCCTGCCGGCGACTAAGCGCCTTTTCCCCGACAGCGCGCTGTTCATGGCAAAGGACTATTGCTCTTTGGCGTTTTTCTCATATATGCAGCGCCGCACCCCCTTGGAGCCCTATTATTGCGACGAGGTGATGCGGGTGATGGACCATGATTACAAGAAGGGAACCACTCTGGCCAAAAGCCTGTATACCTACCTCTCCAGCTTTATGGATATGATCGGCGCCGCCCATGAGGCCAGCATCCACCGAAACACATTGGAATATCAGATCAAAAAGGCCCTGGCCATCGCCAACGCGCCCCAGCCGGGAGACCTGCTCCGATTTGAGATGACCTGTACCTATAAAATGCTCATTGCCTCCGAAGATTGATTGTAAAATTTTACAACCCAAAATTAGTGTTGAAAAACCTTAAATTTTCCTGTATTTTATGTTGCTTTTTTATTTTCATCGTGCTATAATTTTCACAGTTAAGAAGTTTATTCGTATTTTTTTACAACAGGTGGTGCCTATGAGTGCGAATATTGGAACCGGCGAACTTATCGTAATATTGATCGTGGCGCTGCTCATCATAGGCCCTGATAAGCTCCCGAAGGTTGCCAGGGCCGTAGGTAAGGCCGTCGCCGGATTTAAAAGCTATATGAACGACGTAACCGAAGACCTTAAGGATGTCAGCACCGAGTTCAAAGACGTCTCCGACAGCCTGACCGTCATGCAGAAGGACATGCAGCAAACCATAAAAAGCGCCTTTGAAGATGTGGACGGCACTGTGAAAAGCGTGGACACGGATCTGAAAAATGTAGGCGCGGACGTCGGCAAATCCGTGAACAAGGCCATTAAGGAGCCGGTCAAAAGCCTGGGGAAATCCAGTGAAAATGAGTCGGCAGCCCCCCGCGATGAAGATTCGGCCCGCAAATCTCCAGACGAACAGGACGGCGAGGCGGAATCCGCGGGCGTATCCGAAGAAACCACCGTACAAGCACAGTAATTATTTTACACGAAATATATAGCATGGAGGAATTTTAAAAATGCATAAAATCGGTACAACAGAGCTGATACTGATTCTGGCCATCGCGCTTTTGATTCTGGGCCCGACCGTCCTCCCCAAGCTTGGAAAGTCGATGGGCAGAACCATCGCCAGCTTTAAAAAGGGCGTTGAAGAGTTGGACGACTGCGATGATGAGGAAGAAGTAGCCGAAAAAAAAGCGAAGAAAACCCAGAGCGCTAAAAAAACGAAAATCGTGGAAGAAATCGAGGATGACGACGGCGAGGACGACGACGAAGAAGAGGTCGTTATCGTCAAAAAGAAAAAAGTAAAAGAAACCGAAACCGAATAACAAATGTGTAATGGAAATCTGTGATGAGCGTGGAAAACAAGACCGCTGAATCAAAAAAGAAAAAAAGTGAATGGAAGACTCCCGGGGAGATTTATGCGGAGTTCCGCGAGAGGGTCAGGGAAAAGCGCCGGCGGCGGCAGGAAGGCGAGTCGATTGTCGACCATCTGACGGAACTGCGCAACCGCCTGTTCGTGGTTGTGATCACCTTCATCATTCTGACGGTCGCCGCATTTGCATTTGTCAAAGACATCACGGAACTCATACTCAGAATGGGCACCGATGCAGGTTTCCGATTTGTATACATAGCGCCTTCCGAGATGCTCATCGCCGATTTCAAAGTTGCGCTGATTATTTCTCTCGTCCTCGAGCTGCCCCTGATCCTGTATCAAATATGGGCGTTCGCAGCTCCGGCGCTGACAAAAAAAGAGAAAATTGTTGTCAGCCTGTGTCTGCTCGCGGGACTGGTGTTCTTTGCCCTCGGCTGCGTCTTCTGTTATATCGTCGCAATGCCTATGATGGTGCGGTTCCTTTCAAGTTACAGCACAAGCTCCCTGGTGTCCGCCAGCGTATCCTTCCAGAATTATTTGAACTTTGTGATCGGCCTGGTGCTCACCTTCGGTATCGTTTTCGAAATGCCCATTATCGCGATGCTTCTGTCACAGTTCGGAATATTAAAGCCGGCTTTCATGAAAAAGGTCCGGAAGTATGCCATTCTGGTGATATTTATCATCGCCGCCATCATTACTCCGCCCGATGTCGTCTCCCAGATCATGGTCGGCGTTCCCATGATCTTCCTGTATGAGCTGAGTATATTGTTTTGCCAGCTGACTTACCGCAAAAAGAAAGAAAAGGAGATCGATGAATACGGGGAGGATCTGGTAGAAATGGAAGAAGCCAAAACCTAAGAGCCGATGCCTTCCGCCCGTAAACAAAAGGCCCGCTGCCACAGGCAGCGGGCCTTTTCATCATGATAATTCCATTATGCGCGGCACAGGCGGACTTTTTCCGCCGGCGCGCCGAAGCCGTGCGGTCAGACTATTCCCTGAGCCAGCATCGCGTCGGCAACCTTCAGAAAGCCTGCCACATTCGCCCCAACCATAAGGTTGCCGGGTTTGCCGCAGGCGTCGGAAGCCTCGTAGCAAGCCCTGAAAATGTTCTGCATAATCCCATGCAGCTTATCGTCCACCTCCTGGAAAGTCCAGGACAGGCGCATGCTGTTTTGCGTCATCTCCAGGCCCGACGTGGCGACGCCGCCCGCGTTCGACGCCTTGCCGGGGCTGTAAAGAAGTCCGGAACCAACCACCGTGTCGATGGCTTCCGGCGTAAGGGGCATATTGGCGCCCTCGAACACCGCCATGCACCCGTTTTTGATCAGCTCTCCGGCGTCCGCCTCGTCCATCTCATTTTGAGACGCACAAGGCATGGCAATATCGCATTTGACGCGCCAGATGTTCCGGCAGCCCTCGCTGTACACAGAGCCTGGAACTTCATCTGCATAGACCTTGATCCGTTCGCGGCGAACCTGCTTGATGTCCATCAGTACTTCAAGGTTGATGCCGTTGGGATCATAGATGAATCCGGCGGAATCGCTCATGGCGACCACCTTACCGCCCAACAGCGCGCATTTTTCGGCGGCATACTGGGCAACGTTTCCGGACCCGGAAATCACAACGGTTTTTCCGTCAAAGCTTTCGTTTCTCTGCAACATGAGCGATTCCTTGGCAAAATAGCACAGGCCGTATCCGGTGGCCTGGGCGCGGGCCAGGGAGCCGCCGAAGGCCAGGCTTTTCCCGGTCAAAACCCCGCCGTCAAAGCGGTTTACGATTTTTTTATACGTGCCGAACATATAACCGATCTCACGGGCGCCAACGCCGATATCTCCCGCCGGCGTATCCGTGAACTGGCCGATATGGCGGTATAGCTCGGTCATAAAGCTCTGGCAGAATCGCATTACCTCGGCGTCGGACTTTCCCTTGGGATCGAAGTCGGAGCCGCCCTTTCCGCCGCCCATCGGAAGCGTGGTCAGGGAGTTTTTCAGAATTTGCTCAAACCCGAGAAACTTAATCACAGAGAGATTCACAGAGGGATGGAACCGAATCCCACCCTTATATGGCCCGATCGCAGAGTTAAACTGTACTCGATAACCCCGGTTGACGCGAACGCGCCCCCCATCGTCAACCCAGGGTATGCGGAACACAATGACACGCTCCGGCTCCACAAAGCGCTCAAGAAGGCCGCCGGCCTCCCATTCGGGATGCTTTACGGCAATCAGCTCAAGACTCTCAAAAACCTCGCGAACCGCCTGAAGAAATTCCGGCTGTCCGGCGTCGCGTTTTTTAACGTCTTCATATACACGGTTCAGATACTCATTTGTTGGCAACGCTTTCTCCCTCCCCTATTTTCTTAGTTTGCTGGTATATCTATGATATGCAGGCCGTCCGGCGTCGTGTTTCGCGAGCTTTGACATGAATCCGGTGAAAAAAACGCCGGCCCTATCTCTCTCCGGATTAAACCTTTTGTATCGCCGGGCCCCTCTCGGAAAACTCGGCGGTTAACGCATGGTTTCACTTTAAATCGAAGAGAAAAGATGATTTTTTTATTTTACCAAGTAATTCGCTGACTCACAAGCAATTTCTACTGATTTTCCTTTGAAAATTTATACAAATCAGAAGAAAGTATTGCGCATTTTCCCGTCTATTTGCATTTCGAGTCCCCCTTGCGGGAAAACGTCCGCCCCCTGTGGTTCCCCAAATTATCGGTTTTCATGCTCCTATGCCGCCTGTTTTCTTGTCCGTAATTCACGTTGGGTAATAAACCATGCCCTCATGAACATATCATCTAACACCGAGACTTCCGGGAGTGGTATATATGAGGACTGACATAGAGGAGCGGGCCATTCGGCTCGCGGAATACATAACAGAAAATCGAGTCACCGTTAGAGCCGCCGCAAAGAAGTTTGGGATAAGCAAGTCTACCGTACACAAAGATATTACGGAGCGGCTGGAAGGTGTGAACCCGGAGCTATATTCAGAGGTCCGCGGTTTGCTCGATCTCAACAAGGCCGAGCGGCACATACGAGGCGGGATTGCAACACGAAAAAAATACAAAGGAGAATGATGAATTCGCTTTTGCCTAAGGCAAAAGCGAATTTTTTTAGACCGCTTGCGAAGTCTCTGGAGTCCGGGCCGTTATGCCGCGTAATGTGCGACGGCGCTCCGCCCCCGGAATGACGATTATGAATAGTCCTCTATTTTTGAATTATACATCGCGTTTGAGATGACGATCCGGCATATTTCCGAAGTGCCTTCCGCCACGGTCAGCATGTGGGCGTCGCGCAGGCACCGCTCAATCTCGAAATCCTTACTGAGTCCCTTTGCGCCGTGTATCTGCCGCGCATCCTTGCATACCTCGCAGCATATTTCGGTGGAAAAAAGCTTGAGTGCCGCAACCTCCGTGGTATACGGCATATTCTGATCGCACATCGAGGCGACATGATACAACATATTTCTTGCGGCGGTTATTCTAGTATAGATATCAGCAATCTTAAAAGATATCCCCTGGTACGTGGACAGGCTCCGTCCATACTGGCTGGTGCTGCTGGAATACGCAATAGCAAGTTCCAGCGCCCGCTGGGCAATCCCCACAGCCACCGCCGACAGCGAGAGGCGGCCCTCGTTGAGCGCGGTTTTGATCAGCCTATATCCCTCGTTTTCGTTTCCTACCAGGCAATTCAGAGGAATCCGGCAATTGTTAAATTCGATGGTGCCCATCGGCGAATTATTCATTCCGATCATCTTATCGCTTTCCCGCACGATAAATCCGGGAGAAGCGCTGTCTACGTAAAAAAGGCTAACGCTGCGGCTTCTTCCGTATGCAGACGTCTTCGCCGCGATAATATATCCGTCGGCGATCCCCGCATTCGTTATCCAGCATTTGGAGCCATTCAGCACCCATTCGTCGCCGTTTCTTATGGCGGTGGTATCAATACCCAGCGCGTCCGATCCGCCGCTTGCCTCGCTGAGGGCATAGGCCAGTATCTTCCCATATTTCAGCGACGGAACCAGGACGTTTTTCTTCAGTTCATCGTCTCCCGCCAGGGCGATAAGATCGCAGCATTGATAATGGGGACACATGATGAGCCCCAGTGATCCCAGCCCCCTGGCAAGCTCCTCAACAATAATGACACCCTCCAGCGCGCCGTATTCACAGCCTTCAACATCCGCCACGAACAGGGCATTGGCAAGTCCCAGCTCCCAGCATCGATTCAGCTGATTTTTTGGAAATACGCCCGCTTTATCCAGGGCCGGTGCGTATGGGCAGATTTCCTCATCAACAAATTTCCTTATCGCGCCTTTGAATTGTTTCTGACTTTCCGAGAGACAATACACCTGTTTCCACCCTTTTCGGATTATTTTTCACGGATTCTGCCACAAAATCAGCCGCTTGAAAACATCAGAATCGATTTCGCACATGATTTGGTTTCGTCATGCATCTCCACCTCCAGCACACAATAGCTGTCTCCGCATCTTGAAATGACGCTGGAAAGCATCAAGCCGTCCTTCGACACAGTGTGCTCGGACACAAAAAATGTCCCGTTGTCCAGTTTGCACGGCTTTTTTAAAAAGTCATCCGCATGCTTCTTCGCCGCCGCCAGCATGATGGAAAGTGAAAACTCCGAATAATTGTCCAGCTCGTCTCCCGGGAAACGAATGTAAAAGGTTTTATGTCCCTTTGACGCATGTGCCGCCGCTTCTTCCAGAAAAGACTCGTATTGATACTGCGTCCTGCTTCTGCCGGAATAGAGATAATACCTGAGGATATCGCTGGCCGTGATAAGCCCGCACATTTTTCCGTCCTGGGTGACGGCCACAAGATTCTTGCCGGATAGAACCATTTTTTCCGCCGCTTCCTGCATCGTCGTTCCCTGGTCCACCTGGAGATAATCGCCCGACGCGTTCAGGACGCCTGAAACCTTCTGGGATGGGTTGGCCGCAAAGGCCTTCGCAATATCCAGCGTGCCGCAAAGCTCAAGCTCGTCGTTTACAACCGGATACTCGGACACGATGGACGAAACCGACTGGTAGAGCCGGTGCCAATCCGCGGTAATATCGTTGTAATAGAGCAAATACGGCGCCTGCATCCAGCTGCTGACCCTGCTGTCCGTTTTCGTTATCCCTCCGCCAACAATGTGGCTGTTCAGCAGGCGCAGCAGCGAATATGTGCTCTGGAGCGACGATAATATACAGTTTCCGTTCTTTTCGGCGTAAATAATCAGATTCTCATCTGGGCGGCCACCGCCGGTTATCAAAAGATTTGCCCCCGACTGCATGACAAGCTTCTGTATTTCGGGCCGATTTCCCACAATGAAAAGTACACTGTCGGCCTCATATTCCCCGCAGGCACCATCTCTGACGCTCTCCTCGTCGCCATCGGCCACGAGAATGCATCCAATTGCTTTATCGGTATACTGTGACCCCGCCAGCACTGTCAGGCCCAAAACTTTAATAATATGCGCAATCTTCGTCTTCTGCTCCAGGACGGAAACAGCAGAGTCGATCCTGAATGTGCCGGTCTTCGGCCTTGTCATGACCAGACCGGATGCCTCGGCGGACTTAATCGCCTTATAGACCGTACCCTGGCTCACGCCGAGAGCGGTGGAAAGCCCTCGCACCGAAACCTTTGCGCCAACATCCAGGGACTCGATATAGGCGATCACCATATCGCTTTTTGCCGCCACGTTCCTCTCCCCAAACTGTTTATTCTGTATTAGTTCTATTATACACGCTGTTTCAATCTATATCAAGGTCGAATTACGCCGCATCAAAAAAATCATAATTATATAACAGAATTACAATACTTCCCTGATTTCACATAATTTTGCGATTAACTGTTCTATAACATTTCGTCGCACAATTAGCGGATTTGCGCAAAAATTATCATTATCTACAAATATGCCTGGACACTTATAGCTTCTCTTGACTTTTTGCAACTGTAATGTTAAATTTTTAATATACAGAGTCAAATTTAAGTGAAACACATAAGATTTTACAGTTTTCATCCTTATAACACCAGTATAATAGCAGGAAAAATTCCATAATATGTTATATTACAGTTTTTGCTATTGACAGGCACTTGCAGAAGCTGTAACAAATAAAATTTTTTATAGACGGAGGAAAAGTCAATGCTTATCAATTTCACAGAAGAGCAGAAGATGGTCCGCGACATGGTGAGAGAATTCACTAAAAAGGAAATTGAACCGCGCGACAAATGGATGGATGAAAATGGGTTTGATTTTGACCTGCATAAAAAAATTAGCGAAACCGGACTGGCTGGCATTCATATTCCCGAAGAGTACGGCGGCGGCGGCGGAGATGCCGTAACCAGCGCCATCGTCATTCACGAGATGGCAAAGGGCAGCGGCAGCGTGGCCCTGGCTCTGGACGCCCACTGGCTCGCGGCCGACACCATCCTTTATCACGGCTCCGATGAGCAGAAGAAAAAGTATCTCCCCATGGCGGCAGCAGGTAAAATATTCGCTTTTGGCCTGACCGAGCCCTGCGCAGGCTCCGACGCCGCCGGCATTAAATCCAACGTAGTGCCCGCTCCCGACGGCGGCTGGATTCTCAACGGCAGCAAAGCCTGGATCACCAACTCCGGCGTCGCAGATATCTACACTATCCTTGCCAAGACCGACCCCTCAGCCGGCAGCAAGGGCATTTCAGCGTTCATCGTTCCCAACGGTATCAAGGGCCTGAACATAGGCAAGTTCGAGGACAAGATGGGCTGCCGCGGCAGCGCTACCTGCGAGCTGTCCTTCGACAATATCCATCTGCCCGCCGACGCTCTGCTTGGCCCCCTCGGCTCCGGCTTCAAAATTGCGATGATGGCCCTTGACGGCGCCAGAATCAGCATCGGCGCTATCGCTGCCGGCCTTTCCGAGCACGCCATGACCATTGCCAAAAACTATGCCAACGAGCGTATGACGTTCGGCAAGCCCATTGCCAAGCACCAGGGTATTATGTTCAAATTCGCCGACATATCCGCCGAAATCCGCGCTATGGAGCTTATGACCTACGATACCGCCGCCATGAAGGCCGCCGGCAAGCGCCACACCGTCGAAGCGGCTCAGACCAAGCTGTTCAGCGCTACCCGCTGCACCCAGATCTGCCTGGAATGCCAGCAGGTACTCGGCGGCAACGGATACAGCCGGGAATACCACATCGAGCGTTTCGTCCGCGACGCCAAGCTCCTTGAAATCGGCGAAGGCACGAACGAAATCCTCAGAATGCTTATCGGAAGCAGCATCCTCGCTCAGAAATAAACTCCTCCAATAAGACGAAAGGCAATAGTATATGAAAATCCTTGTATTTGTTAAGCAGGTACCGGATACCGACGATGTCAAGCTTGACCCCAAAACCGGCAACATTATGCGCGAGGGCGTGCCCAGCACCATTAACCCGCTGGATGCCAACGCCATAGAGGCTGCCATTCAGCTTAAAGAAAAGCACGGCGGTACGATAGCCGCAATCAGCATGGGTCCGCCTCAGGCGGAAGACGCCCTGAAGAAAGCGCTGGCGCTGGGATGCGATGAAGCTTATCTGCTGTGCGACCGTGCGCTTGGCGGCGCAGATACGCGAGCCACGGCATACGCCCTTGCGAAGGCAGCCGAAAAGATTGGAGACTACGATCTTCTCCTGTTCGGACGTCACGCCATCGACGGCGACACCGCGCAGACCGGACCGGCCACGGCCTCGTTCCTGGATGTACCCCAGATCACACTGGCGGCTTCCATCGCCGTGGAAGACGGCTGGGTCATCTGCGACCGCGTGCTGGAAAACACCGTTCAGAAGGTTAAGGCCAAGCTTCCCGCAGCCGTAACCGTCACCGCCGACATCAACACCCCCCGCTACGCCACACCCCTGAACATCATGAAAGCCCTTAAGAAGCCGCGCACAATTTGGTCGAGTGCAGACCTTAACTGCGACCCCAACCAGATTGGCCAGATAGGTTCTCCCTCTTCGACCAAAAAAATCTTCGAGCCGCCGAAGCGGAACACGGATACCAAGTATTTCACGGGAAATCCCGAAGACATGGCAGTGGCATTCGTAGATATGCTCGCGGCCGAGCATCTGGTTTAGGAGGTGGACATCCATGGCTAAAGAAAATTATAAGGGCATATGGGTATTCGCCGAACAGCACAACGGAGAGCTGGCGGACGTTTCTCTTGAAATGATTGCCCAGGCGAAGAAGCTCCAGGCTATTACCGGCGAAGACGTTACCGCAGTGCTCCTGGGCGATAATGTCGCTTCCCTCACCGACAAGCTGTTTGCCTACGGGGCTGATAAAGTCATCCTCGCGGAGCATAAAAATCTCGCAAACTACAGCGCCCGTCCGTACCAGAAGGTGCTGACGGAGCTGGCCGAAAAACACAAGCCCTCTATCCTGCTCTACGGCGCAACCTCCCTCGGCAGGGATCTGGCCCCGCGCCTGATGATCTCGCTGCGCACCGGTCTCACGGCCGACGCCATCGAACTGAGCTTTGACGAGGACGGCGTGTTTTGCCAGACCACCCCTAACTACGGCGGCAGCATTCTGGCCCACATTGTCATCCTTGAGCATCGCCCGCAGATGGTCACCGTCCGCCCGAAACTCTTCGCTCCCCTGGAGCCTGTGGAAGGCGCGAAGGGCGAGCTGATCGTCGAAAATATCGAGGTTGAGGCCGACGACAGCTATGTGGTGATCAGCACTTCCCCGAAAATCACCGCCGGAAAACCCATTGACGAGGCCTCCCTGCTGGTGGCCGGCGGCCGCGGCATTAAGTCCGAGGCGGATCTCAAGTCTCTGGAAGAGCTGGCGGAACTCCTGGGCGGCCAGCTTGCCGTCTCGCGTCCTCTGGTCGACTGCGGCTGGCGCCATCATGACGAGCAGATCGGGCAGAGCGGTACAGCCGTAAAGCCCAGCCATATCATCAACGTCGGCATTTCCGGTTCGGTTCAATACCTGGTGGGCATGCAGGATTCCGAATGCGTCATCAGCATAAACCACACAAATGGCGCTCCGATATTCGACGTCTCTCATTATGGTGCGATCGCAGACTACAGCACGCTGATTCCTGCTATCACCGCGGAGATCAAAAAAAGGAGAGCGTAACCCAAATTTTATAAAGGAGATTATTTCAATGAGCAAACGCAAATTTCTTGTCCCTGAATTCGGCCCCTTCTCCGGCATGCGCGTCATCTGCTCCGGCTCCCTGATTGCTATGCCGTTCGCCGCCAAGTTGCTCGCAGATTTTGGTGCGGAAGTCATCCACATCGAGCGTCCCGGCGTTGGCGACACCCTGCGTATCCTTGCACCATTCGCAAAAGTAGGCGACAAAACCATCTCCACCTCCTGGATTCAGGACGGGCGCAACAAGCTCAGCCTTTCCCTCGAACTGAACCTGAAGCATCCCGAAGTCAAGGAACTTTTCTACGGCCTGCTCAAAGAAGCCGACGTGTTTATGGAGAACATGGTCTGGCTGGACAAGCTGGGCATTTATGACGAGGATCTCCTTAAAGTCAATCCGAAGCTTGTCATCGCGCACATCAGCGGCTTTGGCAATCCCGCCTTCGGCGGCCTGCCCGAGTACTGCGACAGGGCTTCCTACGACATGATCGGCCAGGCGTTCTCCGGCTGGGCAAACCTGAACGGCAACGCCGGGGAAGATCCTGTTATCGCAAAGCCCTGGCTCAACGACTACGTTTCCGCAATGGCTGCCGTCTTCGGCGTGCTCGCTGCTTATGCCGGCGTACAGAAGACCGGCAAAGGCCAGGTCGTAGACGTTGCCCAGTTTGAGGCTCAGGCCCAGTATATGTGCGACACCTATGTCACCTATACCGAGCTGAATACCGTCCGCAGCCGCGGCGGCAACAAATCCCCGACCATGCAGCCCTACGGCCTGTTCAAGTCCAACGACGGCTTTAATGTGGCCATCGGCGCTTTCGGCCCCGGCGTGTATACACGCTTCATCAAGGGTGTCGGCTTTGATCTGGACTACTTCAGTTACAAGGACTGCTCCATTGACGGCGCCGCAGTCGCTTCTCCCAAGGGCCGTGAGCTGGACGCCAAGATCATCGAATGGTGCGCCGCCCACAGCGCCGATGAAATTGAGAACGCCATGGCTGCCGCCAAGGTTCCCTGCTCCCGCGTGAACACAGCCAAGGAGGCTGTCGAGCATCCTCACTTCAACGGCAGAAACGACTTCATTACCTATGAAGATCAGACTCTCCGCAAGGATGTCAAGGCTTTTGGTATTGCACCGAAGCTGTCCGGCACCCCGGGTAAGGTTTGGCGCGGCGCTCCGGCCATAGGCCAGGACACCGACGATATCCTGAAAACCGTTCTCGGCTACGACGATGCCAAGATCGCCGCGCTGCGTGAAAAGAAGCTGATCTAACCCCAAGCATCGGCACGCAACCCTTTCGGAAGCGACGCTTTCGCCGGCCGTCGGCTGCGGGTTATCCCGCAGCCGATAGGCCGGGCAGAACAAGAGTCTTCATGACCACTTAGAAACGTATTATTCCATGCAATCCCAGAAGTAAGCGTGTATTCTCTATGCCTGTATGCCAATGGAGATCGACTGGCGACGAACAGCGCCGTATGGCCGATTTGACGGGTATAATGAATGAATTTTCCGGGCAAGCGGAAATCGGAATTCAGGGGCGACAGGAGTCGTTGTGAGGATACATAATTTCCCCAAGACTGCAAGCCGTCGGGTTAGTATGACGGGTATTGTTAATTTAAAAACGTAACTTATAACAGTTAAGGAGAATTTTATGGAACATCAATCTGCTACCCCAGCCCCGGCCGGACTAGTATCCTTTGCCGTTGCATGTTTTACCTTCTTTGGAATCTACGGCGGCTTCGTGGATGGCCCCGGCGCTTTACCGCTTCTAGCTTGCTGGCTCCTCGGCGCCTTTGTTATCCAATTTATCGTGGCGCTGCGCGAACTTGACCACGGTGCACTTTTGGGTGGAAACGTCTTCTTGTATTTCTCTGGATTCTTCTGCCTGGCCACAGTATTCAGCCTTCTTACAAAAACCATATTCCCCAGCCAGCTTGGCATCGCGCTGGACGTCCGGATAGAAGGCTTTGCCTGGCTGCCCTGCACCCTGGCACTTATCCTCTGGACGCCGGCTTACTTCAAAACCGCTAACGGCTGCATGGGAGCTCTCGTCGCGATCACGGACGTGGCGCTGGTTGCTCTTACCCTTAAGGACCTGGGCCTGGTCAGCGGCCCCACTGTCAGCGCCCTGATCGCCTATCCCCTGCTGATAGCCGGTTCGATTGCTGTTTATGTCAGCGCCGCCCTTCAGCTCAACGGTGCGTTCGGCCGCACGGTGCTTAAGCTGCCTCCCCCGATTATCCGCGAAAAGGCAAACTCACAGTAAAACATACTAACGCTCGGGCAGATGACCCGCGCGGGTCATCTGCCCATGTATGTGTCCGGACAGGCCTGGAAAAAGCCGGACACACACATGGAGGGTTCCCCAAAATTTTGAATAAGAAATATTATGGAGGTAACAACATGGAATTCGATAAGCTTATTTGTAAAACCCAGGACGGCATAGGGTTCATCACGATGAACTCTCCAAAAAACCTCAACGCGGTTGACATCGCCATGGCAGATCAGCTGCTGGCGGCATTCGAAATAATGGAAAAGGATTCCGATATCAAAGTCATCGTATTGGAAGGCGGCGAAAAGGCATTCTCCGCCGGCGGAGATATCGGATATTTTTACGGCCAGGTCCAGAGCGGCGCAAAAATCGACCTGTCTACTCTGATCGCAAAGGTCGGCCAACTGGCCGTCGCCATGAAGAAATGCAGCAAAATGATCGTCTGCTCCGTGTGCGGAGCGGCAGCCGGCGCCGGCGCCAACCTTGCACTGTCCGGCGATTTTGTCGTTGCAACCGAAAACGCTAAGTTTATTCAGGCATTTATCAACCTGGGCCTGGTTCCGGACACAGGCGGCTCCTTCATTCTGGGACGTGCCGTCGGCCCTGCCAGGGCCATGGAATACTGCGCCCTCGGAAAGCCGATGACCGCAGCTGAAGCTAAGGATTTTGGCCTGATCTATCAGGTCGTTGCCAAAGAGGAACTCAAAGACGCTACCCTTGCGGTGGCCAAGAAGCTTTCAGCCGGGCCGCGGTTTGCCTATGGCGAGCTTAAAAAGCAGATCTATGCCACCTCTTACTTCGATTACGAAAATTATTTTGCCCAGGTGGAGGCTCCTACACAGTATAAGTGCGTAGACACCGAAGACTTCAAGGAAGGCGTCAGAGCTTTCGTCGAAAAGAGAAAGCCCGATTTCCAGGGAAAATAAACTTCCAATTACCCGATTATGAAACATCCGCCGGCCTAATGGCCGGCGGATGTTTACTTTTTCCCGCCTCAATCATCCGACGATTCAAAGAACAGAATTCCGCGTTAAAAAACTGGAAAGACTGATAAAGTTTTTTTGGCCGAGGGCAAAAGCGAATTATTTAGCGGTCTTCGTGCATGCTATCATCGGGTGATGAACATTGAGCGCAATGCGCATTGGGTCACAAACCCTTAAGTTTCCCAAGCCGCCTTCCATAATCGAAAGCGCCAGCGTAGTGGGGAAAAAAGAGGGTCTCGGACCTCTCAAGCATACTTTTGATTTTATCAGCGACGATTCCTATTTCGGGGAAAAAAGCTGGGAGAAGGCTGAAAGCAACATGCTAAAGCAGTGCTTTTCCCTCGCCTGCGACAAAGGAAAGCTCTCGCCTTCCACTCTGGATATGATTTTCTCCGGGGATCTGCTCAATCAGTGTACAGGCTCGGCTTACGCCCTGCGGGATACTGACGTTCCCTATTTCGGGCTATACGGCGCCTGCTCAACCATGTCGGAATCCCTTTGTCTGGCGGCGATGGCAATTGACGGCGGGTGCGCGCGCACAGCGGCCGCCCTTACCAGCTCCCACTTTTGCTCCGCCGAACGGCAGTTTCGCTTTCCTCTCGAATACGGCTCCATCCGCGCCCCAACCGCCCAGTGGACCGTTACCGGCGCAGGCGCCGTTATCCTCGGCGCCGACGGGGCAGGCCCCTATATCACCCATGCCACCATGGGTAAAATAGTAGATGCGGGCATCGTTGACGCCAGTAATATGGGGGCGGCAATGGCCCCCGCCGCGCACGATACACTTTCGGCTCATTTCGCCGATACCGGCAGGGCGCCTCACTATTACGACGCCATAGTAACCGGCGATCTTGGCGTGCTGGGCCAGGATATCGTGCGGGATCTTTTCATGGACGACGGCGTCGAACTGGGACCGCGCTATATGGACTGCGGCGTGCTGGTCTACGATATTGAAGCCCAGGACGTCCACGCCGGAGGCTCCGGATGCGGCTGCTCCGCTTCCGTCCTGTCCGGGCATCTGCTGCGCGGCATGCGGAACGGCGTATGGAAGAAGATTCTTTTTGCCGGGACGGGGGCGCTCATGTCTCCGACCATGACCCTTCAGGGCGAAAGCATCCCCGGAATCTGCCACGCCGTAGCGATAGAAAGCGAACGGTGCTAAAAATGGACACAATTATCATCTATCTGAAAACCTTTCTGGTAGGCGGCCTCTTTTGTGTCATCGGCCAAATTCTGATTGACAGAACCAAACTCACACCGGCGCGTATACTAACCTCCTATGTGGTTGCGGGAGTCGTGCTGGGAGCGGCCGGATTATATCAGCCCCTTGTGGATTGGGCCGGCGCGGGCGCTACCATCCCTCTGACCGGTTTTGGCAACACACTGGCAAGCGGCGTTCGCGAGGCCGTTGGGAAAAGCGGCCTTCTGGGCGCCTTTACCGGGGGGCTGACGGCCTCCGCGGCCGGGATTTGTGCGGCGATATTTTTCGGACTGATTGTCTCCATGGTGTTTAGTCCCAAAGAGAAATCCTAACGCGTACGGTTTAAACCCTTTGAAAACACGGCCGCAGCTGCTGCTTCCAAAATAAAGCGAATGGCGCCGAAAGGCGTCATTCGCTTTATTTTATCTCCGTTTCAAGACGCCTTTGCATCTCAAGCCCACTAAAGATACATCTTGCAAAATCCGGCACTTTTCGCACGTCGTGGTGAAATCAGGCCTGTTTTTCAAGGTTTCCATACCTTAGGTGGAGCAAGGATTGCTTTTTCCTGGAGAATATGGTATAGTATTTTTCCAATGCAGATACGGAGGTTAATATGTTCAAGAAAATATTGTGCTTTTTCCTGACCCTCTGCTCACTTGGTTTATTTCAGGCCTTTGCCGACAATACATATACTATGACAACCAGTGAGGCGGGAATAGCGTTCATAAAATATTACGAGGGTTTCCGAAGCGCCATTTATGTAGACAGCGGAGGATATGCCATAGGATATGGTACGCACTGCGATCCTGCCGTTTTCCCCGGAGAAATCACGGAAAACCAGGCCGATGAGCTGCTCCGAAGCGTTCTTTCCAACATGGAGGCCAAGATCAACGAAATGGCCCAAAAAAAGAACATTACATTTACCCAAAACCAGTTCGACGCCCTGATGAGCCTGACCTATAATCTCGGCACCGGCTGGCTGAACCCCAGCTACAATCTTTATAACATGCTGTGCAGCGGAATCGGCCAATTCTCGGAAAGCGAAATTATCAACACCTTTGGCAAATACTGCCACGTGGACGGAGAGGTCCTGGAGCGCCTTGCCTGGCGGCGCCTTGCCGAGGCCAAAATCTTCCTCTATAGCGACTATAAAATCGGCGGCACCCAAAACTATGAATTTGAACTGATAGACGACCCGAACGCGCCGTCCGACATTCTTTTC
>ENA-UOOR01002641-UOOR01002641.1-fermentation-metagenome-genome-assembly--contig:-NODE-2641-length-17675-cov-14.255392_pt1 | contig 17675 bp, 16 predicted proteins | sample MGYA00245780_ERZ724029 | MGnify/ENA primary metagenome ERZ724029 (study PRJEB28704, sample SAMN03018315) | fermentation metagenome | biome: anthropogenic terrestrial biome; feature: soil... | reverse complement strand
TCCTCTCTGTATTGTAATGACATAAAAAGCACATCCTTAATTGTATTTTAACTTATAACCGAGAAGCCTTCTTCCTTTTAGCCTTCCTTGCACATAAAATGAGCGCGTAGATGGTATGTCACAATTTTAGGCTTCTGTTTTATAAACTCAGGCTTTTGTTTTATAATAACATTTCGGTAGGTACACCCTAGGAGCCTGCTCGGAAAGCCATTTTTTCTAATAAATATACAAAAAGACTCAATTTTTCAACGAACTTATGCGGGTTTCAGGGCTGTACTTTTTATAAATATTCATCGAAATCGAGTTTTCGAGCAGTCTCCTAGCGCACGCCTGGAATTAACAAGCGAGCATTTAATCAAATGCTTCTTCAGTGGAGAATTGAACCCACCACTGGAGTGAAAATCTGTTTAACCCCGCCTATAGAAGTAGGGGGTCTTAGGAGCATTTGATAAAACTGATCATATTGTACCACAGAGATGAAAAAATGCGATAGGTTTGTTTAAAATGAAATTATTTAGTCAACCTATTAGGGATGTGGTATAATCATTTCTGGGTTCCAAGAAGAAGGATATAAAAATGGTAACAGAATATATAATAATAACTGATAATAATATGTCACAGCTAGATAGAGCTGCAAACGCATTAAAAGATGGCTGCTTGGTAGCTTTTCCAACGGAAACGGTTTATGGACTCGGTGCAGATGCTCTGAACCCAAAAGCTGTTTTATCCATTTTTACAGCTAAGGGGCGTCCAAATGACAACCCTTTAATTGTTCATATAGCACAAACAAAAACGCTTGAAATTCTTGCGGAGGATATAAAGCCGGATGTAATAAAGCTGGCGGAAGCTTTTTGGCCGGGACCTTTAACTATGGTCTTAAAAAAAGCACCAATTATACCTTATGAAACAACTGCGGGTCTTGATACTGTTGCGGTCAGAATGCCGGATAATGACATTGCGCTTGAGCTTATAAGAAGGTCAGGTGTTCCGATAGCTGCACCCAGTGCAAATTTGTCCGGCAAACCCAGCCCGACAATAGCTAAGCATGTGGTTGATGATTTGAATGGCAGAATCCCGTTTATTATTGATGGAGGTGCATGTAGGGTCGGTGTTGAATCCACGGTTCTTGATATGACGTCCGAAACGCCGATTATATTAAGACCGGGTGGTGTTACACCGTCAATGCTTGAGCAGGTAATAGGCAAGGTTACCTTGGATAAAAGTATTTTTGGTCTTCAAACTGTCGACAAACCGAGATCTCCTGGAATGAAATACACTCATTACAAGCCAAAAGGAGAAGTGGTTGTTGTATCAGGTGATAAATCTGATGTTTTTGAGTGGGTTAATAAAAAAGCAAAGAAAGATAAGCAGTCAGGGCTTCAGACTGTGGTTATAGCAGCTGTTGAGCACTTACCGTTTTATAGCGTTGAAAACGTCATACCTTATGGAAGCATTCAAGCACCTGAGGAATTAGCTGCAAGTATTTTCAGTATTTTCAGGGAATGTGATATGCGTGGCGTGGAAAAAATTTATGTAGAAGCAATCCCCAAAACAGGAATTGGTCTTGCAGCAATGAACAGGATTGAAAAGGCTGCGGGTGGAAAAGTTATTCAGTTATGATGGTAGATGATAAAATTATTCATATTGCAGTTTAGAGATGTATAATCAGAGTGATGAAAAGCAAGCTGACTGGTATCTGCTGAGGAAAGTCATTTAATTTATGTTGGAGGCTCAAACTATGAAGAAGGAAATTCTTTTTGTTTGCACAGGCAACACATGCAGAAGCCCAATTGCAGAAGCATTGTGTAAAAGAATGCTAGAAGAACGGAATATGGACAATGATTATAGCTGCTGTTCAGCAGGAGTGTATGCATTCGAAGGAGACAACGCATCATATGAAGCCGTTCTAGTGGCTAAGCAGGAAAGCTTGGACATTTCAAACCATTATGCCAGAACTCTAAACCATGACATGGTGAAGAATGCATATATTATTTTAACAATGACAATCAATCATAAACGCATGATTTTGGATGTTTATCCCGAAGCCCAGGATAAGGTTTTTACGTTAAAGGAATTTGCAGAATACAGCAAATATGACAATGATGTTACAGATCCTTTCGGTATGGGTGAGGAAGCTTACGCAGCCTGCTTTAGAGAGGTTAAAACCGTACTTTTAAAAATGTTGGATAGGCTTTGACAATAGGACTGAAATCTTATAAAATTACTATGAGTTAAAAAATCACTCTGCTGTGAAAAATAAAGTCGGGATAGGAATTTCCTGTTTTTACAGCTTAAGATTTATACATGGTTTTATTAAACATTAAATATGGATGATTTTGGAGAGTGTAGTGAATCACACATACATATTTAGACAAAGAAAAGAGACACAGGAGGAATATATGATAGCAATCGGAAGTGATCATGGTGGGTTTGAGCTAAAAGAAGAAATAATGCGTTTTTTTGACGAAAAACAAATTGAGTATAAAGATTTTGGGACATTCTCACGTGAATCTGTTGATTATTCAGACGTTGCAATAGAGGTTGCCAAAGCGGTAACCGAAGGCGGTTATGAGTCAGGCATAATTATTTGCGGCACAGGTATAGGTGTTTCAATTGCAGCAAATAAGGTGCCTGGAATACGAGCGGCTTTGTGCACCGATCCTTATATGGCTCGAATGACAAGGGAGCATAATGACGCTAATGTACTCGCTCTTGGTGGGCGTGTTGTGGGTGTTGGGCTGGCTCTGGAAATTGTAAAAGTATTTGTAAACACCCCGTTTTCGCAAGGAGAACGTCACAAGAATCGTATTAATAAGTTGAAAGCACTTGACGATAATTTTAATGATAAATAAAGATACGGGATGTTGACACCGACATTCCTTTTTTTGGGATATATTTTGGTATATGAAAGGTCTAAATATGAAGGCTTTGATTTAGATTTAATTATTGCAGTGTTTCTTTGAATCAGACAATTTTTACAAAAGATTGTTTATGGAATTAAAATCTACAATTAAACAGGAGGCAGACTATATTATGCAAAATGTTTTCATTTTTGATCACCCATTGATTCAACATAAGATATCATTACTAAGGGACAAAAACACCAGTTCAAAGGAATTCAGAGAATTGGTGTCCGAAATATCCGTACTTATGGGATACGAAGTTACAAGGGATATTCCTCTTAAAGAGGTAGAGCTGGAAACCCCGGTGGGTGTTGCAAAAACAAAGGTAATATCAGGCAAGAAACTGGCGGTTGTTCCAATATTAAGAGCAGGCCTTGGAATGGCAGATGGTTTTCTGCATCTGGTTCCAATGGCTCGTGTGGGACATATAGGACTGTACCGGGATCATGAGACATTAGAGCCTGTTGAATATTACTGCAAGCTGCCCTCAGACATTGATGAACGGGATGTGGTATTGGTTGATCCAATGCTTGCTACCGGCGGTTCAGCCTGTGATGCGGTATGCTTTATAAAAAGGCGTAATGTGAAAAATATTAAGTTCATGTGCCTTATTGCATCAAAAACCGGAATCGATCGGCTTCATAGAGAGCATCCGGATGTTTCTATATACTGTGCAGCTGTTGATGAAAAGCTTAATGAGCATGGATATATTATACCTGGTCTTGGTGACGCAGGGGACAGGCTTTTCGGCACCAAGTAATACAAATGAAGGGGAGTGCTTATGTGAGGCCATCCTGGGACGAGTATTTTATGGATATTGTTGAGCTTGTGAAAAAACGCTCCACTTGCCTGAGACGACAGGTAGGAGCATTGATTGTAAAGGATAAGCGTATTTTGGCAACCGGTTATAACGGTGCACCTGCAGGTTGTAAGCATTGTACTGAAACCGGGTGCCTGAGAGACGAACTTAAGGTTCCATCCGGTCAACGGCATGAGATCTGCAGAGCAGCCCATGCGGAGCAAAATGCTATTGTTCAGGCGGCTTATTCCGGCACCAGCGTAAAGAACAGTGTTATGTATGTAACAACACAACCCTGTGTATTGTGCGCAAAGCTCATAATAAATGCCGGAATCACAAAAATTATGTTTAAGGGAGACTATCCCGATACCTTGGCAATGGAGCTTTTGCAAGAAGCCGGGGTTAGGGTTGTTAAATATGAGGAATAGAGTGAAGTACGCCTGCATCAACATTAAAGGGCGGTGAGCATCTGAGCCTCGTTATATTGCCTGAGAATTTGGTTACAATATGGATATGATGCGGTTGATTAAAATAATGGAGGGAATTGCTTGTTCCGTTTTTCGCGATGCAAAATAACGTACTTTAATTTATGTACTTGCGAAGCAAGCTATAATCTCAACACGCCATTTGTTATGGCATAACGAAATTTTTTGAATACATAAATATTATCAATAGAGTTTTAAGTAATTCGGTAACAGCATTATTTTTATATAAAAACATAATCAAGCGTTTGGTAAATCAGTTGAGTTTTATGAAACGCTCGCGATGTAAAGCGTATTTTGCAAGCAAAAACGCATGTTGTACACAAACCGCATAATGAAGCTGCTAAAGTACCTGCGACGCATAATTCACACAAGTGTTCGTTGAATGCAGCGAAAGCGGGATTGCTTAAGAAGATTAACGATGATATAGAGGATATATAAGAGGTGCTTGAATAATGATGATAGAATATATTATACCCTTTGCAGTTGCATTGATTGTTTCTTTTTTCTCAAGCCCTATTGCAAAAAAAATTGCAGTACGGCTTAATGCCATTGATGTACCAAAAGATGAGCGGAGGATCCATAAAAAACCCGTTGCTTTAATGGGCGGGGTTGCAGTAATTATAGGTTTTACCGTCTCGATTCTTTACACATTTCTCGTTTATGAGCCTGAAAATACTGCAAATTGGTTTTCCAGTCTTCCAACCATGAAAGTAGTAGGCTTTTTAGTTGGTTTGGTTATAGTAGTAGTCATGGGTATCATTGATGATATTCATCCATTGACCTCAAAAGTTAAGTTTCCGATTCAATTAATTGCTGCCGCAGTTGTTGTTTTAAGCGGAACACAAATTAAATTTATCACCGTGTCTGTAAGTGATATCAGATATATTCCTGTAAACGAAATATTGTCAATAATATTGTCGATTTTGTGGATAGCTGGTATCACGAACGCAGTTAACCTTATAGACGGTTTAGACGGGCTTGCAGCAGGGGTTTCAGGAATAGCGGCTCTGTCTCTGTTTGTCGTGTCTGTTATGATGACGCCCGATATTCACATTGTTTTTGCTATCTTGTACGTTGCATTGGCAGGTTCAATTATGGGCTTTTTACCATATAATTTTAACCCGGCAAAAATTTTCTTAGGCTCTACCGGAGCATACTTTTTGGGCTTTGTTTTTGCAGTTATATCCATCGAAGGAGCAACTAAAGCATACACAGCTTTGACGATGATTGTTTCGCTGATAGCTTTGGGCTTCCCAATCTTTGATATGCTATTTGCTATTATCAGACGTACGATGAATAGGAAACCCATTGGTGAAGGTGACAGAGGGCACATTCATCACCGCTTGGTTGACATGGGGATTTCACCTAAGTTTTCAGTCATAATCTTATATGTTGTAAGTGGGGCTTTAGGTCTTATATCCATACTACTTGCAAACAAGGGTCTTTTGCCTGCAATTATTCTTGTTGTTATCATTTCTGTTTTTGTAGTAGCAGGTGCCAGATATCTTTCGGAAATTATCGGAAGCAGGCAGCAAGATATGAACCAAAAGGATGCTGAAAAAGAAAGCACAGAGCACAAAGAAAAGCCCGCAATAAACCAGTAAGCCTAGGGAGACTGCACGGAAACCCGACCTTTGTGAAGAAATCACGTATAAAAGTGTTTATTTAAACGAAGTTATGCGTGTTTCAGGCCTTATAAATTTCGCAGTTAAATAAATATACTTTTTAGAGCAGACTAATAGGAGCTGGTTCTTATGATGTATGAATTGTAACCTTTAGGAGCTGGTTCTTATTATGTATGGCTTGTCACCTTAGCTTTTGCGTAGGCTCCTTCAAGAAACGTTATGCATCTGGATATTTGCAGCTTTTTTCGGTATTTGTGTAAAAGACCGAACCAAAAATCTATAGACTGACATTCTGTGCATGAGTCTAAGCGTTTGATAATAGCATTAAATATTTGTTAATTAAACCAACCTTATTTTAATGAATTATAATGGAGTAAATAAAATGAAGAAAAAACCTGTAATACTAACAGTCTTTGGAACGAGACCAGAGGCTATAAAAATGGCACCTCTGGTTAAAGTCATAGAAGAGTCTGATGATTTTGTATCTAAAGTATGCGTCACTGCACAACACAGACAAATGCTGGATCAGGTTCTTGAAATTTTTAATATAAAACCGGATTACGATTTAGATATAATGAAAAACCGGCAAACTCTAAGTGGCGTCACAAAAACAGCTTTAGAGGGCTTAGAAGAGATTTTGGGCAGTTTAAAACCAGATATGGTTTTGGTACATGGCGACACAACAACAACCTTTTCAGCCGCTTTAGCTGCTTTCTACGCAAAAATAGCCGTTGGGCATGTGGAAGCAGGGCTTAGAACTTATAATAAATACTTCCCGTTTCCTGAGGAAATAAATCGCAAGCTTACAGGGTGTATTGCTGATTTGCATTTTTCGCCGACCGTAAATAATTATAATAACCTGGTGAAAGAGGGTATCAATCCCGAAGCAATACATATAACAGGGAACACTGTTATGGATGCGCTTAAGTTTACGGTGTCAAAGGATTACAGTTTTGAAAATGAGGTCTTAAATAATATAGATTACGCCGGAAAGCGGATAATTGCAGTAACCGCTCACCGCCGTGAGAACTTAGGGAAGCCGCTTGAAAATATATGCCTTGCCTTTAAGGAGATACTTAATAGGCATGAGGACGTGGAGATTATATACCCCGTGCACTTGAATCCAGCTGTTCAAGAAACGGCTAGAAGCATTTTAAGCGGAATTCCGCGCATGCATTTATTGGATCCAATACAGGCAAGAGATATGCATAACCTTATGTCACGGTCATACCTTGTTTTAACCGATTCCGGAGGTCTTCAGGAGGAAGCTCCTTCATTAGGGAAACCTGTTCTGGTTCTTCGTAATGAGACAGAGCGTCCGGAGGCAGTTAAGGCAGGCACAGTAAAAGTGATAGGAACAGATTGCCAGAGAATAATTAATGAAACAGATCAGCTTCTTAATGATAAAGCCGAATACACAAGGATGGCTCAAAGTGTAAATCCTTATGGTGATGGCAACGCGTCAGAAAGAATTCTTCAAGCAATGCGATATTGGTTCGGCATTTCCGATAAAAGGCCTGAACCGTTTAGTGCCGGATATTAGTTTTTTACTCAACTTTCCCACCTCAGCTTGTGAGTAGTATTTTGAAGCGCTGGTACCGACATGCTTAGGTGTGATGTCACACCGCCGTCGATAGCCTGCTGTGCAGGCAAGCGTCCAAAATACTTTAGGAAAGTTGAGTTTTTTATTACAAACAAACCCGAACATAAGGTGTTCCTCTGTCTTTTCAGTTATCTGTAAACAGTTCTCCATGAAGTCCACCTACACCCCGGTGAACGAAACTAGGCTGGTTTAAGTTCCGGCAGCAGTATGGTTTCATAGTAGTAACGTCCACGCCCTTAATGAGCGTATTCCTGTTAAATCCTGTTGCATTTTGAATGTGACCATGCTACAATTATATCAAACATACGTTCGGGTGATATTGTGGATTTAATGGAAAAACTAAAGATCCTATCCGATTCAGCAAAATACGATGTTTCCTGCTCATCCAGCGGCAGCAGCAGAAAAAACACGCCAAACGGAACAGGAAACGGGCATATGGCCGGTATTTGCCATTCTTGGGCAGACGATGGAAGATGTATCTCTCTTTTAAAGGTCTTGTTCTCAAATGCCTGCGTTTATGATTGCGCCTATTGTGTAAACCGTATCACAAATGATGTTCCCAGAACCAGCTTTACCCCGCAAGAGCTCTGTGAGTTGACCATACAGTTTTACCGCAGAAACTATATCGAAGGTCTGTTTTTAAGCTCGGCGGTTCTTAGAACACCGGATTTTACGATGGAATTAATGATTAAAGCTATTAAGCTTTTAAGGCTTAATTACCGCTTTAACGGTTATATTCATTTTAAAGCGATTCCCGGTTCAGATCCGAAGCTAATTGAGGAAGCCGGCTTATATGCAGATCGAATGAGTGTAAATATTGAATTACCTTCCCGGCAGAGTTTAAGGCTATTGGCACCACAAAAGGAGCATAACCAGATCATTACACCCATGTCATACATTCATCAAAGAATATTGGAAAGCAAGGAGCAAAAAAAGATAATCCGCAGCACACCATCCTTTGTTCCGGCAGGTCAATCCACTCAAATGATAGTCGGCGCTACAGGAGAGCATGATGTTTCAATTCTTCATCTGTCCGAGCAGCTTTATAATAAATATTCATTGAAAAGGGTTTATTATTCTGCATACGTTCCTGTTAATCAGCACCCAAATCTTCCTGCCATATACACCGAGCCACCGCTACTGCGGGAGCATAGAATTTATCAAGCGGATTGGCTTCTCCGGTTTTACGGGTTTCAGGCAAAGGAGCTGCTCGATGAATCACACCCGGACTTTAGTATGGAGGTTGATCCAAAGTGCGATTGGGCCTTGCGCCATTTAGAGCTGTTTCCCGTGGAAATTAACAAGGTTTCTTATGAAATGCTTTTAAGGGTTCCGGGAATAGGTGTTAAATCAGCTCTTAAAATTGTTAGAGCAAGAAAGCTTGGTAGCTTATCTTATGAAAACCTAAAGCAGTTCAGGGTGGTTTTAAAGCGAGCCCGTTATTTTATCACTTGCAGAGGGAAATATTATGGCAACGCACCTTTTGAAAGCGATGCGATAAAAGATTATATAACTGAGCAAAAAAATGATTTGCCATACGTACAGATGAGTTTGTTTTAGCTATAACATGGTTATCACCTAGAAAGTCACAAAGTGGCTTTCTGATGAGATTTAAGACTTCTTAAATCTCATCAGATTTCTTATTAAGTCTGGATAACCATATTGTATTGTACCAGGTTGCAGCTCGCTGCAACTTCCTGCAACCAAACCCGTAGGGAAAAGTCGTTTCACGATTTTCTGGGAACAATCATAACATGCAGCGTAAAAGTAGTGTAAATTAGCGATATAAGAAAGTAACAGCAATTGAGTAAAGTAATATAGAAACACTGATATGAGAAAGTAACAGCTACATGACAAAGATATATAAAGAGGCTAACATGTCCCCCACCTCATATCTTCAACTATTCTGGTTAAAAAATGCTTGGTAGTGGATGGCGTCGATGTAACGAAATAGTGTTGATGAGACAAAGCAACATTAATGATATTACAATGAAATGGTACAAAATTCCACGAACTAAAAAAGATAAATTTCTTCATAACGTATTGACAATCTTCCGATTATTTTGTATACTGTTAAAGCTGCGGTTAATTCAGCGGATAAAACTTGGGCGCATAGCTCAGCTGGGAGAGCACCTGCCTTACAAGCAGGGGGTCATAGGTTCGAGCCCTATTGTGCCCACCAAGATATAATAAGTGGAAGATATGAAGTAAAATTTTGGATAATGCGGTGAATAGCCGCATTAATCTAACTTTTATCTCGTGTTTTCCACTTACTAAAATGGCCCGGTAGTTCAGTTGGTTAGAACGCTAGCCTGTCACGCTAGAGGTCGAGGGTTCGAGCCCCTTCCGGGTCGCCAATCAGTTTCTACTATATGCCCAGATAGCTCAGTCGGTAGAGCAGAGGACTGAAAATCCTCGTGTCGCTGGTTCGATTCCGGCTCTGGGCACCAGATAGAGGTTAAGAGTGATAAATCACCTCAGACCTCTAAATGCGCGGGATTAACTCAGTGGTAGAGTGTCACCTTGCCAAGGTGAAAGTCGCGAGTCCGAATCTCGTATCCCGCTCCAATAAACTTTCACAACAAAGAATATATGGCATATATTCTTTGTTGTGTTTATACGGCGCCATAGCCAAGTGGTAAGGCAGAGGTCTGCAAAACCTCTATTCCCCAGTTCAAATCTGGGTGGCGCCTCCAGAAACAGAATCCCTGAAGTGCTTGAATAAAGCGGTTCAGGGATTTTTATATGCCTGAACAAAATACTTAATATTACATTTATATTACTAAAATACGGTCAAAAATGGTGCAAAAAAGTAGACTTTTGCGAATATAGTCTGTCAAATAGTCTGTCAAAATACTGTATAAACCTTGATTTGAAAAAATTATTGTAGTAATAAGGAATATAGGTCAACGTAACTTATAATACATAAACGAAATTTTTACCCTCCCACAAAAATACAATGTGTGATATAATTTGATAAGATTTTATTATGTATTGTGTTGTGGGTGAAAAATGGGCAAGAGAACCATTGTTTGACAATATATTGAAAATTATAACAAAATATTGAAATTATTTTTACCCGAACAAGATATTTATTTATATCCGGGACTAGAAAAACATCTTATTAAAAAACATAAAAAATGTTTAGTGTATATTAAAGACATACCTAATATTATTAAAAATCCAGATTATATTGGAAGGCATCCCGATATACCGTTTAGTGTGGAGTTTGTAAAAAAATTTGACGAAAATATATTGGTGGCAGTGAAATTAGATGAGAGGTATAATTACTATTACATATCCAATATTTATGAAATATCTGAGGGTAAAATCAGAAATAAACTTTTTAGTGGAAGACTTCAAAAATATATTTGACAATATTTATGTATATGTGTATAATATAAATGTAAAAGTAGTATGATATTAAAGGATTGTTGAGGATCGGAAATGGCTCCCGACACGCTACCGTTAAAGGTAGTTAATAGGTATGTAGGATACGCCGCCCTACCAATAATCCAGCGATATAGAGACTTCTCATCATGAGGAGTCTCTTCGTGTTTTTTAAAAGTATTTTAGAAGACCTCCACTTTCGGAGGTCTTTTGCTTTTATTAGAAAAGATCGATTAAAGGCTGCGGATAGTAAAATATCTCCAGTCTTTCAATTTATAAAAGGGTTGTGTTTAGTGCATTGCTCTTTTTTTGTATTACTTTTTATAGACAAAAAAACAGAAAGATGGAGGTTGATGTTATGGGAGATGAATTTACAAACAAAGAAATAGTCAAGATGATGATTGACTTTAATAAACACGCAAATACTGTATAAATACTGTAGTAAAATAAAAACTAAACCTTGAAACACAGTCTATTAAACAGGCATGGAGGCTTTTTGACAAAGAAAGCGGGAAAGCAATAGCAGATTTAATTACGCTTAATGAGGAAGTTATAGATGAAAGCAAGCCATACGAGCTTTTTGATCCTGAGTATATTTGGAAGAAAAAAACAGTAACGAATTTTATTGCAAAGAAGCTCCAAGTGAAAATTTTTGATAAGGGTAATTGTATATACGAAAGCCCTGAGTTAAACTATATTAGAAGTTATTGCAAAGAACAAATCGATAAATTGTGGGATGAAGTAAAAAGGTTTGAAAACCCTCATAAATACTATGTAGATTTGTCATTACCATTGTGGGAGATGAAGGAAAGATTACTGCATGGGTATGCTGCCAAATAGCAGCTTGAAGAACATCAAAATACTGCGAGTTTGTCTGAACTTTTTATGCATAGTTTAACGTGCAAGCTCACGGATCATTTCAAGCGTTTTTGTAATCCATTCCAGCGCACCGTTAAAGCGGTAGCCTTTAAATTTGGCGACCTTAAGAATACCTGCAATTTCATCTTTTGTTATATTGAGATTGAGAAGTCCGCTAAGGTCGCCGCGCTCCTCGGCGATTTCCTGAACATAATCAAAATAGGTGCCAGAATAGCCAAAGCTGGTGGCATAGTTTACCGGATCAGCAATAGCTAGCAGCACCAATTCTTCAGTGTCCTCATAAAACAAACTACGACCGTTGTCATACAGCGGATAGAAAGACTCGTTTTTTTCGCTTATTTTTATGGCAATATTCGAGAGATGGCGATCATCTTGACGCGTGATAAAGTCTAACAAAATCATCCGGGAAATATCCTCTTTGTACTGTGGGCGAATAGAAATCAGGTTTTGATACTCGTTGTCAGACCGTACACCCTCAAACAATCGGCGGAAATGAACGATGTATTCTTTTGAAAAATCATACAAAAAAGCTGAAAACACCGTGTCTTTATTAACGAAGTATGCAGGGCAGCAAGGTACACCGAGCTTTTGCGCCAATAAATATACCGCGACCTCTGATTCGACATCGGTTGCCAGCGGACTAATACGCTGCTTGTGGATACCGTAACTGCCGTTATATGCGCCATAACGCTTGATGTTGTAGCCCTCTGGTGTGTCAATGCTGTCGCCGATCATATCAATTTTTTGATAAAATACTGAGTCAAAAACGCCTGTAACAGCAGTGTCAAGCTGCTCGTTTTCGTTGTGCGCAATCCATAGTAAATCCTTAGGATGAATAGCTCTTGTGATCTCGGCAATACGCAGGACATCATAGTGAGATAAACCACAACGAAACAATATTTTTTCAATATCACGGCGGTCACGACTGACAATGCGTTCGGATAAAAACTCGGTAAATTGCTTTGGCGTCCAGCCTTTCAAACCGCGTGTGTAGAGCGAAACAACCTTGTTATATTCGGGATTTGTGAAAGAAACTGCGTTAATGCTATCAATCGTGCCGACCACATCGCTATCCCATTTGAGCCAACCGACAACAGAATTACGGGTTGTTACTTTCTTAAAAGCTTGGCTTCTGCCGTCAGCAGGCTTCAAAGCATCAGCAGGAATTTTATAAGATTTACCTTCCTTCAATGTGCCGGGAATTTTTCCTTCCTTGCAAAGCACACGAACACGACGGTCAGAGATATTCCATTTTTCCGCGGCTTGCCGCGTGGTTATAAATTCATTATTCAATATGGTCACTTCTCCTTAAAATGGTTATTTCCTTTCACAATTTTAGTATATCATTAATACGGAACAATGTCAGCTTATATTGTTCCGAATAAGATGTAAAGTATTCATTCTGCAAATATTCACACGAGTGCTTGATGATGTAGAATTTGAAAGTTTCAAATAAAAAAAGTGCGAGAACCAAAACATGAGAATGCACTTTTAGCGTAAGGATACTCAAATGCCCTCCTAAAAATAACAACAAATGTTGAGTATTTCTAGAAGGGCACCGACTTCGAAAAGCTTGGTTATCGCCCTTTTGTTCTAAAGAAAAGCCAATGGGCTGCTCTAAAGGTGATATCTAAAAGGTAACCGTCTTTCCTTAGCTTTTAACTTGAGATTTTTTAACCTCGTATCCAAGTGCAGTAATGGCATTTTCAACGGCTTCAATTGATAGTTTTTCATCATCAAAGTCAAATTTTAATTTACTTGAGTTAAACATCACCTTTACACTTTCTTTCTCCACACCATTCAGAGATTTTGTTGCATTCTCAATCTTCTGGATACATGATGGACAAGTTAATGTTTCTAATTGAATAGTTGCTTTTTTCATGTGTAATCGCTCCTTTGCTTTTTTATTTAATTTAATAACTATGACTCTTAGTTAATAATATTTTGTCAATAGAACATGCACCCGATATAATGCGGTTGCAAGCATTCGCTTGATTTCCATTGTTAAAAGCTCATATAGTACAAGATAAAGTATATTGAACTAACGACATAATCATTTTAAAATTAATTGTATTTCAATAGTTGCTTACTTAACTGCTTAATTAATTATTTATTTCCCCGCTTACTCACTTACGTACCTATTTATTTAAATACGTATTTAATTTCTTGCGTACTTACTATCTCAACTTATATCGAAGGAGTCTCATGCCATTTAAAATGACGACCAATATACTCGCTTCATGTACTAGCATTCCTATCGACATGTTCATCCATTCACTAAAAAACACACTTGCAAGCAGGACTAACACAACCCCCACTGCAATAATTATATTTTGGCGCATGTTATTAGCTGTTGCTTTTGTTAAACCAAGTGCATGAGGTAAGCGGCTAAAGTCAGAATTCATTAAAACAACATCAGAGGTTTCAATGGCTACGTCTGTACCGCTTCCCATTGCTATTCCAATTTGTGCTAAAGTCAGTGAAGGACTGTCATTTACTCCATCTCCAACGAATGCGACAATTTTGCCTTTAGCTTTTAAATTTTCAATATATGCTGATTTATCTTCCGGTAGCATATGTCCATGGGCTTCTGTCAAACCCAGTTCCTTTGCTACTAAATCAACGGTTCCTTGGTTATCTCCTGAAAGAACCACCAGATTTTTAACACCCAGCTTTTTCAGCTTTTGAAGGTCGTTTTTAACATTCGGACGAATTTGGTCACGGATACCCATAAGCGCTTGCAGCTCACCATCAATTGATGTCAGAACAAGTGAGTTTCCCTTTCCTTCAAATCGAGCAATATCAGCAAGAGCTTTTTCATTTAAGTAAACATTTTCTTGCTTCATCAGTGCAACATTACCAACTGCAACCCTATGACCGTTCACTTGGGCAACGATTCCGCCACCTTTCACAACATCTGTTTTTTCAACTGTATAAAATTTAGTTTCTCCAATATATTCTACCACTGCTTTTGCTAACGGATGGTCTGATTCATTTTCAACACTTGCAAGGTAGCCTAATACTTCTTCAACATTATCGGTGTATATTTCTTTGTCAGCTACTTTTGGATTTCCCACTGTTAATGTACCTGTTTTGTCAAATACAACGGTGTCAACTCTACTAAAATCTTGAATTACTTCACTGCCTTTTAATAGCACCCCATGTCGTGCCCCATTACCAATGCCTGCTACATTTGAAACAGGCACACCGATAACCAATGCTCCCGGGCATCCCAAAACTAATATTGTAATTGCCAGCTCAATATTACGTGAAAATAGCCATACAATAATTGAGAGGATTAAAACGGCAGGAGTGTAGTGCTTGGAAAATCTGTCTATGAAGCGTTCCGCTTCTGATTTTGAATCCTGTGCTTCTTCAACCAGCTCGATAATTTTACCAAAAGTAGTATCTTCGCCTATGCGATCAGCGACTATTTGTAGGGTTCCATTTTCTAAAATGGTTCCTGCATATACCCCCGAATCCTTCTTTTTGCTTACAGGAACAGGCTCGCCGGTTATGCTTGCTTCATTAATATGACCTTCACCTGTTAAAACCGTACCATCCACAGGAACCTTTGCACCGGTCTTAACAAGCAAAATATCGCCCACATCTACTTCATCGACTTCCACTTCCTCAAACTCACCATTTTCCATTTGCTTCAAAGCACTCTCCGGTGCCATTTCTGTTAGTTCCTTAATCGCGGAACGTGTTTTATTTAATGTGCGCTGCTCTAAAAAAGAGCCAAATAAGAATAAGAAGGTGACGATAGCCGATTCTTCAAGATTCTTAATTAAAAATGCCCCAATAACAGCAAGAGTAACTAAAACATCGATACTGACGACTTTGACCTTTAATGCTTGATAGGCCTGGATTGCAATAGGCGCAACCCCTAAAATTGAGGCGATAGCAAATGCCCAAATAGCTATGTCTTCGTTTTTAAAGCCTAGTTCACCGGTAAATCCGATGACAATTAAAATTGCACTAATTACTGTTATTTGATTCTTCTTACTTAATATAAGCTTCTGCACTTCAATCACCTTCCTTAATTCAACACATTTTTACCCTAACACTTTTGTAATATAACAATCTTAAGTGAATAGCAGCACTGCAAAGATGGTAATCCCAGTGATTCCGTTAACCCAGTAACCAATTACTCGACAATCCAATGACCCAATACAATACTCCAATATCACTAATGGTTGTAGGAGATGTTTTTATAAAAGTCTCAAAAATACTATTCACCCTGCAAATACATTCATTCTAACATCTGAAATATAAATTCAAACTTCAACCCCTCAACCCCTTAAATTCCAGCTTATACCTAACCGTGGTATGCTTTATCCAATTCAGCTAACATATTGTAAACCGCCTCATAGCTCTCGCATACATCTCCCGGAACGGTGTAATCATTTGTAATTTCGCGGAGCTTAGCAAACTCGTCGTTTAGTTCAGCTTTATTTGCTCCTGCCTCTTTTATTTTTGCACGGATTGCATCAAATAATTTACGAACCTCATAAAATTCCGGATGGCTGCCTCCATGAACTCGTGATACAATCGGTACATATTGTTCCAATACTTTAATAAGCTTATCCTTTGCTTGATTAAATGTTAATTTTGTTGACATATTATCTCCTTCTTTCTTTTAATTTTTTTATTTTTGATTTCTGTTTTCTCATTTCTGAGTTCATTCTATCATGGTCTACAGAAAAATAATTTGACCTAAATCAAAATTCTAAAATAATTTTAATAATTTTTTGGTTTCGTATACCACCAGGGGGGAGATGTACTGGAGGTAATATATTTATAGCATTTTAACGCAATATATATAACGAGGCTAAGATAGGCCCCCACCGCACCTCATCGCATGTTTTCAACCATTCTGGTTGAAAAATGCTTGGTGGTGGGTACCTATTTCACACTTGCAAATACCCCCAATAAACGCCTGCAAATGACAGCTTATAGAACAATATTACATTTTAGGTTGATTACATATAGTTTTTCTGGTATAATGTGTTATTATAACATGAAAACAATGGGAATACAGAAAGATCATGGGGAAGATTGTTAGATTAAGTTCTTATGATACTGCAGTGTATTACTATAATATAATTTATTATTTTTTGAGAGGAGATTCGTAAATGAAACAAAAGTTGAAAAAAGTAGTTTCATTAATGCTTGTGTTAAGCATTGCATTAAGTATGTGCTTAGTTTCAAGCGCAGGCGAAATTAATGAGCTAAAAGGTCACTGGGCTGAGGAAACACTCAATGAGTGGATACAGCTTGGTTTGCTAAAGGGTGATAATCACGGCAAGTATAACCCTGACAGCAAAATTACACGTGCCGAATTTATGGCTCTTGTAAACCGTGTAATGAACTACACAGCAAAAAGCGACAGCATTAGGGACTTTATCGATGTATCCGCTGACAAATGGTATTATAACGATGCATCTATAGCTCTTGCAGCCGGTTATATCAAAGGCACCTCCGGTAACACAATGTCACCTGACGAGCCAATTACGAGAGAACAGGCTATAACAATAATCTCCAGGATAAAGGGCGTTAAACAGGATGGTGACACAAGCGTACTATCGTTGGCAGGTGATGCTTCTAAAATATCAAGTTGGGCGGCAGCCTCTATTGCGGGAGCTATTCATGCAGGACTTGTAACCGGAAGCAATGGAAACATTAATCCAAGCACCAATGCAACCCGCTGCGAAGCTACTGTTCTTCTTGATCGTGTACGCACCGATACAAGAATGTATTATTTTGCAGGTACATATGGGCCCGAAAGCGGTACCGAAAGCGCAAATAATATCATTATTGCGTCCTCCGGTATAACTTTGCAGAATATTACCATTAATAATAATTTAGAGATTTCAAAAACCGTTGGTCAGGGAGAGGCTACTCTGAACAATGTTGTTGTTCGCGGAGATTTACTTGTTAACGGTGGAGGTAAGAATTCTCTGTATTTTACTGATGTTACCGTAGAAG
>ENA-UOOR01002640-UOOR01002640.1-fermentation-metagenome-genome-assembly--contig:-NODE-2640-length-17676-cov-2.341922_pt1 | contig 17676 bp, 23 predicted proteins | sample MGYA00245780_ERZ724029 | MGnify/ENA primary metagenome ERZ724029 (study PRJEB28704, sample SAMN03018315) | fermentation metagenome | biome: anthropogenic terrestrial biome; feature: soil; material... | reverse complement strand
ACATGAGACTAGTAAGCTATTTAATATGGAGATTGAACCTGAAAAGGAGATAGTCCTAACCCTGATCTCCCAGGATAAATCCCAAGAGGTACTGGAGACAATTGTTCGCGAGGCGCAACTGGAAAAGCCTGGCCGGGGCATTGCCTTCGTTGTAGATGTGAAGGCAGTGGCCGGAATTAGCCACCTTCTGGCTTAACCCTATAGGCCAGGAGAGTCCCCGGAGCCTATCTCCTCCACGATTCCTTGTGCCCTGGCCACTTTGGTCGGGGTTTCTTCTTTATCTTCAAGTTCGCTGTCTGTAAGCATAACATAATACTCCCAACCCTTAAGCCCTATTTTTGTAACGAGTTTTTGGTTCATAGAAATACCCCCTTTTTTTAGTTAGTATTTCTAGCTTGGCGCTATTTAATTCCTTCAGGGGCAATGCCAGGGTTTTAAATAACAGGAACTTGGTGCAAGGGAAATTTAGATCGTGGATGGCACCTGCCAGCCTTCGTTGGAAGTGTTTTTATCCCCTGAGGCCTTTCTTTTAATGGAAAAAGTTGCTAAAATGGTTTGGAGATTACCCAATAGGATGGAAGTGCTTTTTTGAGAAAAATTGTCGCTTTTTTGCTAATCTATATCTCCTCTGCCACTGCCCTGGTTGTGGAGACAAAAACGGATTGGCCGGCTGGTGAGCGAACTGTAAAATACAACCTGGGCCACCAAAGGGGAGGCTTTAAAGCCTCCTTCGCTGGTCAATACCTCACCTTACCTGGCAGCGAGGATTTGATCTTTTCTCCAAACCTCAGCTGGCAGACCAACAGGGGTAGATTTTCTGCCTCTCTGTCAGGAAGGCAGCTGGTTACCTCCAAAGCCAATAATTGGCGGATTTGGCAAGGCTCTTGGGATTACCCTGAGGTGGGACTATCCCTTTGGGGACTCGGGGTCTTGTTCCCCTCTGGGAAAAGGGCACAGGAGTGGTCTTGTCAGTATGCCCAAAGAGTCCCTTGGGGAAATTGGGGCGCTAACGCCTATCTTCGAGAAGCATATATAAATCAGTGGAGTCTTCCCAATCGAGAATCCCAGCCTTGGCAGCGGCTGCGAGGGCAAGAGCTATATGTGAGCGGTCAGGGAAAGTCAATAAAGCTGGGGGTAATACACGGCTATTACTGGGAATGGAATCGCACGGAGGAGCTTGAGCTGGGGGAGCGAACTATGCTCTGGACTGAAGCTCTAACCCCTCACTGGCAACTAGGTCCCCTATCCTTGGCAGGCAAAGGTCGCTGGCAGGAGGCAGGCTATGGCAGCTCCCAGCTGCGTGCTCTTTCGGGAGAGTTAAACTTCAGCTTGAAAGGACAGCTCATCCCCCTGACTGCCATCCGGGTTCAAAGGAAGAGGGTGCAGGGCAGTACCCCATTCCTCTTCGACAGAGAATGGGATAAGAGAGAGGTATCCCTAAAAAGCACCTTCGCGAGTCTCTTGGGGGGCTGGGAGCTATTTAGTCGTTATGATTATCTAGAGCAGATCTGGCATCTAAGATCAAGCTGGGGCCTATTTCAGCTGATAACCGTTTTCATTTTGCCCCTGGGATCCGAGAGCTGGTACGGACTGAGGGAAATTATGTTCTGAATTTGCCCCAGGGCAGGTTTAACATGCAGCTTGACTACAATTTGGCAGCAAAGACTTGGAATAATAGAGGGGGACAGATTACGTATTCCGTCTTCACCTTCCGCTATCAAAATCGTGCCGGCTATAGTCCCCAGTGGTCAGGGATAGTTAAGACCTCAGGGGTTCAGCTTACAGGCGACTGGTGGGAAGATACTCAGACCCTCAAATTCACCTTCAGGCCCAATCGAGGAAGCTTTGAGGTGAGCTATTGGCCTCATCAGAGATGGCAGCTGGCCAACAGCTGGAAGTTTTAGGGAATTTTTGCCATTCAAGAAGGATTTTGTTGGAGAATGTCGAATCAAAGTAAATTAGGGTATTAATTTAAACAAAGATAAAGACTATTGAGTAACTGATAAAGGCAAATCTGTCGAAAGATAGAGACGCAAAGCTGCGGGCCTAATGTCTGCTACAAGGCAGGCGATGGCGGCCGGGTTGCCATATAATCCCATTGGGATAGCTATAGCAATGGGGAACTGGCAACATTTAGTTGTCTTTTTTATTTTTAAAAGAGGGGGTTTGCTGATGCTAATGGAGCGGACAAGCCTGCTACTTGAGCAGGCCTTAGATGGACTCTCCCTACGTCACAGAGTGTTGGCCAATAACTATGCAAATGTAAATACGCCGGGCTTCAAACGTTCAGATGTGGATTTCCAAAGCGCCATGAGACAGGCTTTCGCAGAATCAAGCAAGAAGCCCGAGGTTCAGTTCCAGGTACGGGCAGATCAAACTACCACCATGCGCAATGACAATAATAACGTAGATCCAGATGTGGAGCTGGCCAATATTTCGACCAATGCCATTCTCTACAGAGCTCTTGCCGAACAAATAGATCGTAAGTTTGGCCAGATCAGAATGGTACTGAGGGAGGGAAGATAGGAGATGGGACTGTGGAATGCCATCCAAGCTAGCGCCTCTGCCCTGACAGCAGAGCGATTGCGGATGGATTTGATCGCAAACAACATTGCCAATGTGAACACAACCAGGACTCCTGAAGGTGGGCCTTTCCAAAGGCAGCTAGCAGTGCTGATGCCCCGCAGAGGCAAGGATCCCAATGTGGGCATGGGAGTGCGAGCTGTGGGCATAGCCCAAGATAATAATCCCCCGCGACTGGTTTATGATCCAGGCCATCCCGATGCGAATCCCGAGGGCTATGTTGCCATGCCCAATGTCCATGTGGTGACAGAGATGGTTGATTTGATCACAGCTAGCCGTGCATACGAAGCTAATGTCACGGCTATTAATGCTGCCAAGGAAATGGCGGCTAAGGCCTTGGAGATAGGCCGGTAGTAGTACCTATGGCCTATAAATGTATAGTCGCGTCGGCTCATGTAAACTGGACCATGACTGGGAGGGTATTGAGACGTGGAAATTAATAGAATTTTGCCATTGGAAAAAATGGAGCTAAATCCTAAGCTTGAGAGTGGCGGAGCAGACAATTTTGGAGAGCTCCTCAAAGGTGCTCTCGAGAGGGTTAATCAGTTGCAGCAGACAGCGGATCAAGCCACCCTACAGCTGGCTATGGGAGAGGATATCGACCTCCATAAAGTGATGATTCTCACCACTCGTGCCAACCTGGCTTTGGAGACCACTATGGCTGTCCGCAACAAGGTGTTGGATGCCTACCAAGAGATCATGCGGATGCAGGTTTGAGGAAAGTTTGCTCCTTGGGAAGAAGTTCTTTTTAGGACCCCCAAGGAAACTTATCTATTACGGGCAAGTTGTGTTGCGTTATCTGTGGCTCAACCTGGCCCAGGCAATCATTACCGCCTTCGGGCGCGAAGGAGTGTTGTACCATGCCTCACGCTCTTGGTGTGCTGCAAGGGTCTTCTGAAAAGCATAAGGCAGTGGCGAAAGTCACAATTGATTTAAAAGCAAAAGAACTGTTGGTGAAGCCGGCATGGGAGGACTGAGTAGTCTGCAAACGCAGGCAGGTGAGCTTTGGCAGGGCTTGAGTAAAACCAAAAAGATCGTTCTGGTTTCTACTGCTGTTGCAACGGTAGTCTTTATCATCTTTGCCGCCTACTGGTTTGGTCAGCCCAACTACGCCACCCTCTTCGGCGATTTGGCCGCAGATGATGCCGGGGAGATCGTGGCCAAGCTCAAAGAGGAGGAAACCCCCTACCAGCTGAAAGATGGGGGTAAAACTGTCCTCGTCCCGAAAGAAAAGGTATATGAAACCCGCTTGAACCTAGCTGCAGCGGGCATGCCCAAAGGCGGCACTGTAGGCTTTGAGCTTTTCAACCAAAGCCAATTGGGTAGCACAGACTTCGACCGGCGTCTGAAATATAACTGGGCTTTGCAAGGAGAGCTGGTGCGCACCATCCGGCAGCTCAATGAGGTGGCAGATGCCAGAGTACATATTGTACAGCCTCAAGATTCCCTTTTTATCCAGGATGAGAAGCCAGCCACAGCTTCAGTTTTTCTGAAGCTAAAGCCATTGGGCAGCCTCAAAGAGGAACAGATCTTGGCCATCGCCAATCTGGTCTCAGGCAGCGTTAGCGGCCTGGCCCTTGAGAATGTTACCATCCTCGATCAGCATGGACGACTCCTCTCGGAAGATATAGAAGCCCAGTCGGGTCCCATGGGAGGCAAAGCTGTTGCTACTCAGCTGGAGTTGAAGCGCAAATACGAAAAGGAACTAGAGCGCAGCATCCAGTCCATGCTAGAGCGAGTATACGGGCCAGGGAAGGCTGTGGCCAGGGTGAATGCAGATATGGACTTCGACTGGTCTGAAGCTAATACCGAAACTTATGAGCCAGCAGAGGGCACCTCTTCCGGACTTGTGAAAACTGAAGATGAGCGAGAAGAGAGTTTCCAAGGTCAAGGCAGTTTTCCAGGCGGCCCTTCTGGTGTAGCATCCAATGTGCCTGGCTATGCTGCCGAGGATCTGGGCAACTCAAATTACGAGAAGCGGGAGCGCTCCACATCCTATGAGCTCAATAAGAAGCAGGAAAAGAAGGTTACCTCACCGGGACAGGTAAAGCGTGTGGCAGCTACAGTGTGGGTGGATGGCAATCTCTCCCCCAGGCAGCAGACACAGGTGGAGGAAGCTGTAAAAGCCACTGTTGGCTTTCAGGACGAAAGAGGAGATCAGGTAACTATCCAGACCCTACCATTTGATCGTAGTTGGGCCCAGGATCTGGAACAACCAGCCCCGTCTCCTATCTCACCGTATTTAATCGTCCTCATTATTCTCATACCAATTGCCGGCTATCTTCTCTACCGGATCCTCCGTGGGGATAAGGAGCCCCAAGGTGGAGTGGATCTGCTTGTGGGTCCCCAGACAGAAGCGGAGCTTGCAGCCACTGTAGCTTCGGAGCCTGAAGATACCACAAGACAGGATAATATGGACAAGCTCCAGCGCATGGCTCGACAACAGCCTAAAGAGGTGGCCAAGCTCATCGAGACCTGGCTACACGAGGATCAAGGGAGGTAGGGGAAATGGCACGGACAGGACCACTTACTGGTCGACAGAAAGCCGCGATTCTGCTTATCACCTTAGGTCCAGAGCTTTCGGCCAGTGTTTTTCAACATTTACATGAAGATGATATCGAACAGCTAACTATGGAAATCGCCAATGTGCGCCAGGTGCAACCTGAAGTGCGAGATGATGTGATCTCGGAATTTGGGCAATTAGTGCAAGCCCAAGAATACATCACACTGGGCGGCATCAACTATGCCCGCCAAGTACTAGAGGTGGCCTTAGGCGAGGGAAAAGCCCAAGAGATCATCGGCAGACTTACAGCATCCCTTCAGGTGCGGCCCTTTGATTTTGCTAGAAAAACTGATCCTGGGCAGCTGGCGAACTTTATTCAAAATGAGCATCCCCAGACCATCGCCTTAATTTTGGCTTATCTGGATCCGGACCATGCAGGGATCATCCTCTCCTCTTTGCCCGGTGATAAGCAGATCGAGGTTACAAGAAGGCTTGCCACCATGGACCACACTCTGCCTGAGGTGCTCTTTGAGGTGGAAGGTGTTTTAGAAAAGAAGCTGGCCAGTTTCGTTACCCAAGAATATACCGAAGCTGGCGGACTGGAATCTGTTGTGGATGTGCTCAATCGTGTGGATCGGGGCACTGAGCGCACCATTATGGAGGGCCTGCAGGATGTGGATGGAGAGCTTGCAGACGAGATCAAAAAACGGATGTTCGTCTTCGAGGATCTTGTCACCTTAGATGACAGATCTGTGCAGCTGGTGCTCCGTGAGGTGGACAATCGGGAACTTGCCTTAGCCCTGAAGATGGCCAGCGACGAGGTGGGGCAGAAAATTTATCGCAATATGTCCAAGCGTGCTTCAGACATGCTCAAAGAGGATTTGGAATACTTAGGACCTGTGCGTTTGCGAGATGTAGAGGAAGCGCAACAGAAGATCGTAAACGTGGTAAGAAGGCTAGAGGAGGCCGGAGAGGTAATCATCGCCCGTGGCGGAGAGGAACAGATCATTGTCTAGGGTGCTGAAAAAAGTGGAACTTGCCTCTACACCATACCCTATAAAAGTTCCAGCCAAGCCCCAAGCCACGCCCCAGAGTGTACCCACAGAGGAGAAACAAGATCTGGCTTTCCTCCAGGAACAAGAGGAGCTCCTCGAGAAGGCAGAAGCAGAGGCCCAAAAGCTGATTGCCCAGGCCCAAGCACAAAGCAAGATCTTCGGGGAAGAGGCCAGGGAGAAGGGCTACTCCCAGGGCTTTGCCCAAGGGCAAAAGGAGGGCAGGACCCAGGGTAGAGAGGAGGGTCTGCACTCTGCTCAGCCCATAATTGCCAGGATCGAGGAAGTGTTAGCCCAGGCTATAGGTGCCAGCCCTCAGATCCAACAGCAGCTAGAGCAACAGCTAGTTAAGCTGGCCCTGGCCATCGCAGAGAAAGTTGTGGGAGAGCTAGCCCGTGAAAAGGAAGAGCTAGTGCTCCAGACAGCAAAACACGCCCTCACGAGGGTTAGAGGCGAAAGTCAGGTGACGATTAGGGTCAACTGGCAAGATTTGGATCTAGTTCAGGCTGAACGAGAAGTCCTTTTGGCCCATACCGATGGGATCGGAGAAATTATCATCAGAGAGGATCCCAGGGTGGGGCGGGGAGGCTGTCTGATTGAAACCAACCTAGGCGCCATCGACGCCAGGTTGGAAACGCAGCTGGAGGAACTTGGGAAACTGGCAGAGGAGGGGAAGGACACTGGCAGGACCGGATCTAGGCAGCTACCTGGGGAAAGTGGAACGAATTGAACCCATCAGGCTCAATGGTAAAGTTACCGAGGTAATTGGGCTGGTAATCACAAGTGAGGGACCAGCAGTGAGACTGGGCGAGGTTTGCCTGATCGAAACCCAAGGTGGTGGCTTTGTAAGGGCTGAGGTTGTAGGTTTTCGCGAGAGCCGGGTACTGTTGATGCCCCTAGGCGAGATGAACGGTATCGCCCCAGGGGCTGAGGTGATTGCTACAGGCACTGACTTGGAAGTTGAGGTGGGAGAGGAACTTTTAGGCCGGATCGTAGGCGGTCTTGGCCAGCCCATAGATGGCAAAGGCGAGCTGGGCACAGGCGTTTTCTACCCCGTCTACAACACGCCTCCAGATCCTCTGCGCAGAAAACGGATCGACCAGGTCTTGCCCACAGGGGTCAAGGCCATCGATGGCCTGCTCACCTGTGGCCGGGGCCAGAGAATAGGGATTTTCGCTGGCAGCGGTGTTGGGAAAAGCACCCTGTTGGGGATGATCGCCCGCTATGCTGAAGCAGACGTGAACGTGATTGCCCTCATCGGCGAGCGAGGCAGGGAAGTTCGCGACTTTTTAGAAAAAGATTTAGGCCCCCAGGGTCTGGCCCGTTCTGTGATCGTTGTGGCCACTTCAGATCAAGCACCTCTAGTGCGGGTGCGGGGGGCTCTTGTGGCAACTGCCATCGCCGAGTATTTTCGGGATCAGGGCAAAGATGTGCTTTTTATGATGGATTCCGTCACTAGATTCGCCATCGCCCAAAGAGAGATTGGCCTTGCCATAGGTGAGCCTCCCACAACCCGAGGCTATACACCGTCAGTTTTTGCATTGCTACCCCGCCTGCTTGAGCGCTCCGGCACTGCAATCTCTGGCACCATCACCGGGCTCTATACAGTGCTGGTGGAAGGGGACGACATGAACGAGCCCATCGCCGATGCAGTGCGGGGGATTTTAGATGGCCATATTGTTCTCTCACGTGATCTAGCAGCCCGGGGCCATTATCCCGCCATTGAGGTGCTCCAGAGCGTCAGCAGGGTAATGCCAGATCTCATCTCAGGGGAGCATGAGAGGGCAGTCCAAAGGGTCCGTGAGATCTTAGCTATTTACCAAAAAAGTGAGGATTTGATCAATATCGGTGCCTATGCTGAGGGCACCAACCCCCAAATTGATTACGCAATTTACCATCGGGACAGTGTCATAGAGTTTCTTAAACAATACGTGGATCAGCATTATTCTTTCCAGGAGGAGCTCCAAGAGTTGCTAACCCTGGGGACAGAGGCGGTGGATTAGGGTGAGGCGGTTTCAATTTAAGCTCCAGACAGTGCTAGACGTGAAGAAAAAGCGTGAAGAGGTGCTGCAGGCAGAGCTAGCTCAGCTCCGAGAGCTGTATCAACAACAACAAGAGAGCCTGGCGCATCTTGAGGAGAAACACCTCTTCTATCAAGCCCAACTGCAAAACCAAAGAGAGGACCAGCTCGAGATCAAAAGCATTTTGGCCCATCTAGAATACCTTAAGTTTATCGCAGGGCAAATTTCCCAGCAAGAGGAAGAGCTATCCAGGCTCACAGAGGCCCTAGAGGGAAAACGCGCCAGCTTAGTTGAGGCCTCCCAGGAGTGCCAGCTGCTCGAAGGGCTCAAAGAGCGGGAGCGAGTAGGCCATCTTTTGGAGTATCGCCGGGAGGAACAGCGCTTTTTAGATGAGGTGGCGCAGCTGAGCTTTGTGCGGAAGGAGGCAGGGTTATTATCATGAAAGTCCTCAAAATCCTCCTCAGTCTAATTTTAGTGGTTGCCATTCTTTTTAGCATTGACTTTTTAGGCTTTTATCCTGTAGGCAAAAAAACATTGGGCTTTTTGAAAAAAACACCCCTCAAGGGCCCCCTGAAAACTTGGGAGCTGGGAGCCGCACGCCTGCAGGAATGGGAAGCGGAGCAAGCCCTCCTGCTCGCGGAAAAAGAGCAGCTAAAAAAGAAAGAACAAGAACTTGCAGCCCAAAGGGAAGAGCTTGAAGCCCAAAGGATGAGGCTCTCGCGGGAGGCAGAGCAGACAGCAAATCTAATTGCCCAGCTCCAGAAGCAGGAAAATCGTGCCACAGAGCAGAAAGATCAACAGAAGTCAATTGCCCAGCAGGCCACCCTCGTGGCTAAGATGAAGCCTAAACAAGCAGCAGAAGTCTTAGCGCAACTGGAGATGGGGACTACCCGAGAAGTTTTGGGGAAAATGGATCCCCGGACAGCTGCCAGGATCCTAGAGCAAATGGAGCCCTACAGGGCAGCCCAAGCGCTCCCCCAATAAAACAAACATTTTTGAAAGGAGGTGAGAAAATGCAGTTAATGCCAATTATGGCAAGTCCACTGGAAATGCACCCCATAGAAAACCAAGAGGCAATGGATGCGGAACTATTTCTGTCCCTTCTGGAGGCTTTAAGCGTAGATGCTGCAGCGCCCCAGACTTTAGGTATTGAAGCAAAAGCTCCTTTAGACGTAGTAGTGGCGGCACCAGACGCAAAGGAAGATGACACGGATTTTGCACTGGCAGCGGTCCTGTTGAGCCTGGTGGCAACGCCTGTGCCTTTAGAACCCATGGCACAGGAGTCTGGAGCGCTCTCCCCTGAGGAGATTGCCCCTGTGGACGTGCAAGGTTTGATTCAAACGGTTAGCCAAAGTCCGCTCCTATCTGAAAGCGTGCTTGTTAACCTGCTACAGCAGCTTGAGGCAAGCCCCATAGAGTTGCCAGGGGAGCTAAAACAAGAGCTAGAGGCTCTAGTAGCTGTGGCAACAGGGGAGCACCCACAGGAGACGGAGAAGTTCCTCGCTCCCAAATTCGGATTGACAGCCCCAGTGTCTCTACCGGCAAAAGAGCAGATCCAGGTGGAACAGGCAGTTTTGGCAAGCTTAGAACCTCTGTTCGGACCCAAAGAGCCAGACCGAGAGCAGCCATTATTCTTTGCCCTCTTTCCCCCACAGGTGGAGCCCCAGTCTTTTGTGGATTCACCACAAACTGTAGCGCCCCTTGTTTATCTGGTTCCTCCCGAGGCAGAAAGCCAAGAAGAGCCCCTTTCCAATCTACCCCAGGCCATAGCCTCTGTGCTGGAGCCTGAAAAACCTTCATTTGAGGAACAAGTCCAGGATCCTCCGGATCCGGGTTTCATCCTTAACCAAGGTAGCAAGGCAAGTGAGACCAGTAAGCTAGATGCGCCCCCAGCACCTCACGAACCCTATTCCTTTGAAGAGGTTATGTCCAGGGCCACAGTGCGGGTAGGGAAGCAGATCCAGGAGCTAGCAGTGAGAATTCAGCCCCAGAGCCTAGGCAAGGTGCTGCTGCGGGTGGCAGTGGAGGAAGGACAGCTAGTGGCCAAATTCCTCACCGAGAGCAATCAGGCAAAGGGGATCTTGGAGCTCAATCTGCCCCAGCTACGGGAAAGCCTGGCCAAAGAGGGCTTAGTTCTGGAACGCTGTCAAGTCGCTTTAGGTTGGAGTCAGGAGTTCGGGCAAGAGCAGCGGCAAGAGCACAGATCTCGGTATCGGCCGCCTAGACGGGCAGTTAACTATGAGGAGCATCTTACGCAAAGTGAGCCAGGAGAGCAAGTGGGACTTGTGAATTTTTTGGCTTGAAGGGAGGGACAAAGATGCAGGTGACGGCAACAGGCAGTGGAAGCGGGAATTACGAGCTCAACAAGACCTTAGGCAAAGATGACTTCCTGAAGCTTTTGGTAACGCAGCTGCGGTATCAGGATCCAATGCAACCGGTGGATGATAAGGAGTTTATCGCGCAGCTTGCTCAATTTTCATCCCTCGAGCAGATTAAGAACCTCAACAGCACCATGGAGCAGTTCATCACCATTAATTTGATTGAAGGACAGCTAAGCCGGGCAGCAGCCTTGGTAGGACAGGAAGTTCAGGTCTACGATCCTAGGCGTGATGCCAGTATTGAGGGCAAAGTGGAAGCTGTGCGCATGTTCGATGGCGTCTGCAAGTTGGTGATCGATGGTGAAATGCATGATCTCCATCAACTAGAGGAAATCCGAGGGGTTAAAAAATGAAAACACAACGCATAGGTAATATCGGACCCGAGCCAGTCCAAAGGCAGCGTCCAGCGCAGAAGTTTGGTCAGGAATTAGCCAAAGCATTAGATGGCCAATTGCGCTTTTCAGCCCATGCCCAAAACAGGCTCACCGAGCGCAGAATTAATCTTTCACCAAAACAGCTTAGTGCACTGGGAGGCGCTGTGGAGCAGGCCAGAGCCAAGGGAGCGAAGGATTCTTTGATCTTGGTGGATCAGCTTGCCTTTGTGGTGAGTGTAGAGAACCGCACTGTGATCACAGCAGCCAGCAAACAGGATCTTCATGACCATATTTTTACAAATATTGATAGTGCAGTTATTGTTGATGAGGCGGACCGTAAGGGGCCTTATGGCCACTGACCGACAGAGGTGGCCAAAAAAGCAGAAGGAGGCATGATTTTCCATGATGCGATCTATGTTCGCCGGAGTTTCCGGCTTGAGAACACACCAGGTAAAGATGGATGTTATTGGCAACAACATCGCCAATGTTAATACATACGGTTTTAAGGCCAGTCGGGCCACATTTCAGGATCTATTGAGCCAGACCTTCCAAGGTGCATCTGCCCCACAAAGTGGCAGGGGCGGCATCAACCCCCAGCAGGTAGGCCTTGGCGTGCAGCTGGCTTCAATTGATACCCTCTTCTCCCCTGGAAACCTTCAGGGGACAGGACTCAACACAGACCTTGCCATTCAAAATGATGGCTTTTTCGCAGTTGGAGACGGGCAGAAGATGTACTATACCAGGGCAGGCAACTTCGACTTCGACGGTCAGGGGAACCTAATTAGCCGCTCCAATGGCATGAAGGTGTACGGCTGGATGGCAAACTCCAGCGGCGAGATCGACAATAGGCGCACAGTTGAGACCATCGTTGTGCCCAAGGGCCAAGTGATAAATGCTGTGGCCACAGGCCAGGTACAGGCAGGCAAGAACTTGGATGCAGCGCTACTGGTGGGGGAGAGCATCACCAGCTCCATCGAGGTCTTTGATTCTTTAGGCATCAACCATACCCTGAAAGTTACCTTTACTAAAGATGCAGAGAACCAGTGGAGCTGGCTGGCTGATGGTGATACCTTAACTGGTACCGGCAGTGGTAGCTTGGAGTTCAATAGCGATGGCTCTCTGAATCTCGGCTCTGCAGGCAATGCCAGCTTTACCTTGGCTACAGGTGCAAATCCCCTCTCGATTAACCTGGATTTTGGAAGTCTCACCCAGCTGGCAGAGGCGGATTCCTCAGCTGAACTGATAAATCAAAATGGTTTTCCCATGGGTTCCCTTGAGTCCGGCAGAGTAAGCTTCGATACAAATGGCGTGATCACAGGCTACTATTCAAATGGCCTTCGCAAGACTTTGGGGCAGGTAGCCTTGGCAATTTTCAATAACCCTGGAGGATTGATGAAGGTGGGCCAGACCCTCTTTGAGGAGTCCAATAACTCTGGCGTGGCTCAGCTGGGACCGGCCAACAGCGGCGGCCGAGGCTCTTTCGCTCCGGCGAACCTGGAGATGTCCAATGTGGAACTGGCCCAGGAGTTCACAGAGATGATTACAGCTCAGAGGGGCTTTCAGGCCAATTCCAGGGTGATCACTACCTCAGATGAGATGCTCCAGGAGCTAGTGAATCTCAAGCGATAGGGGGAGAGGTCATGATTAGCGTCACCCGTCTCGATGGTAGGCAAATCGTGGTCAATGCTTTTTTAATCGAACTTGTGGAATGTACACCAGATACAGTGTTGTCTTTAACCACCGGTCGCAAGGTATTGGTGCAAGAGACAGTGGAAGTGGTGGTAGGGCGGGCCAAAGCCTTCTTTGGCGAGGTGGGTGCCCTTCGCTTCGTCCCCACGCAACCGCAAAACAGGGAGTGAATTCAGTGGATATTGCAACTTTGCTGGGCATTTTTTTGGGTATTGGCTCGATTTTATGGGGGATGATGGGCGGTGGCAGCCTGTCCACTTTTGTGGAGTTCCGCTCTATGGCCATCACCTTCGGGGGGGCCATCGCTGGCACCCTCATCGCCTTCCCTTTTTCCAGGGTAGTGCAAACTTTTAAGATTGCAGGCAAGATCTTTCAAAAGCAGGAGCAGGATCCTGAAAGTGTTATCGCCACTTTGGTGGCCTTCGCTGAAAGGGCTAGACGGGATGGCCTCTTGGCCCTAGAGGACGAGGCGCAACATCTGCCGGATCCTTTTTTGCAAAAGGGGATCCAGCTAGTAGTGGATGGCACGGATCCGGAGCTTGTGCGCTCTATTTTGGAGATAGAGCTCTCTTTTCTTGAGGAGCGCCACAAACAGGGACAAAGGCTGTTTGAGACCATTGGCTTTTTGGCTCCTGCTTTCGGGATGATCGGTACCCTGATCGGCCTCATCCAGATGCTCAAGCAGCTGCAGGATCCTTCCACAGTGGGACCGAACATGGCCATCGCTCTCATCACCACCCTTTATGGTGCGCTGTTGGCGAACCTAGTCTGTATTCCCACAGCCAATAAGCTGGGAGTGCGCTCTAGTGAGGAGATTCTTCTCAAAGAAGTGATTATCGAAGGGATTCTTTCCATTCAAGCTGGAGAAAACCCCAGGATTGTCAGGGAGAAGCTAGAGGCATTTCTCTCCCCTGTGCGTCGCAACAATATCGGGGATGTGAGCTTGTCTCAAGAGGAGCGGGTGGTGGTAGGCAGTGGCAGGTAGAAGGAGGCAAAGGGCGGATAACCAGGACTTCTCATCCCCAGCCTGGATGACAACCTATGCAGATATGGTGCAACTGATCCTTTGCTTCTTTATTGCCCTCTTTGCGTTCTCCCAGGTGGATGCCAAGAAGTTCCAACAGGTTGCCCGTTCTCTGAACACTGTCTTTAGCGGTGGCCAGGGGATTTTGGAAAGCGGACAATTGCCAAATAATGGGGAAACCATTTTGGATGATCCCCATTTTCTCCAGGAGATGGCAGCACTGGAGGAGACTTATCGCTCCTTGGAGGAGTATTTGGCCCAAGAGGGCTTAAGCGAGAAAGTGGAGCTGGAGCGAGACGAGCGGGGCATTATAGTGAGCTTTGCCGATCGAGTCCTCTTTGAGCTAGGAAAAGCAGAGATCCTGCCTCCCTCCCGAACAGTACTAGGGGAGGTGGCCCAAATTATCGGGCCCCTCCCCAATCAGCTGCGGGTGGAGGGCCATACTGATAACCTGCCGATCAGTACAGCGCAATTTCCCTCCAACTGGGAGCTATCCACAGCTAGGGCAACTGGAGTGGTGCGCTTCTTCGTTGAGGAGTGTGGCTTTTCGCCCACGAAACTCTCTGCGGCAGGTTATGGAGAGTGGAGGCCTCGTTTTCCCAATGACTCAGCTGCCCACAGGGCCAAGAACAGGCGGGTAGATCTGGTGATTTTAAGAACAAGTCTTAGCGAAAACGAGCCTAACTAAAAGCAGAAAGGACGACAGCTATGGCACAGAAGGGTGTTGGCTTCGATGGCAAGCTCATCGGGATTGGCCTGGTGGCCGTGATCTTGGCGGCAGTGGGAACCTCACTTCTCACCTACTACCTTTTCGGTAAGGGTGGCGAGTCCAGGGCCACTGTGGCCCAACCTCGTGATCTGGTGAGCATGCCTGTAGGAGACTTCACAGTTAATTTGGCGGATAAAGGTGGGCTTCATTTCCTGCGGGCAAGCATTAGTGTGGGCACCAGCGGGAGTCAACTTGAGAAACTTCGTACCCGGGAGTCTCAGATCCGGGATCTGATCATTCAGGTGCTGAGGAGTAAAACCAAGGCAGAACTGGAAAACGCCCAGGGGCTAGAGGCCCTGCGCAAGGAACTTGTGCGCAAGTTGTCCGGGGATTTGGGCCAGGGAAAAGTATTTACTGTTTATTTTACAGATTTTGTTGTGCAATGATGGGGGGGTAGCCCGTGGCTGAGATTCTTTCACAAGAAGAAATAGATGCGCTGCTCTCTGCCATCTCCACAGGTGAGGTTGCTCCGGAAGAGGTCAAAGAGGAGAGCAAGCAGCCTAGGATTAAAAAATATGATTTTCGCAGGCCAGATAAGTTTTCCAAAGATCAACTGCGGACAATTCAGATGGTGCACGACACCTATGCACGCCTCCTCTCGTCCTCCCTGTCTGCGTTTTTGCGCACTATCGTGGAGGCAGAGGTGGTGGGGGTGGATCAGCTCACCTACGATGAGTTCATCAGATCCCTCCCCACTCCCAGTGCAACTTTCATTAGCACCATCGAGCCCCTTGAGGGAAACGTGATCTTTGGCCTGGATATGCCCTTGAGTTTTTCTATTATTGACCGCCTGCTAGGGGGCCAGGGAGGAGGCCAGATCCGGGAGCGGGAGCTGACAGATATTGAACAGACAGTTCTGGTGCGGATCCTCAGACGCCTCTATGGTGGTTTTAAGGAAGCCTGGAAAAATGTAGTGGAGCTGGAGCCCTCCCTTGAGAGGCTAGAGATGAACCCTCAGTTCGTGCAAATTGTGCCCCCTGGGGATATGGTGGTGCTCAACACATTGGAGCTTCAAATCGATGATGCCCGGGGCATGCTGAATATCTGCCTGCCCTACACCACCCTTGAGCCCATCCTCTCCAAGCTCTCAGCCCACTATTGGTTTGCAGGCTCAAAACCTGATTCCCAGCCAGAGAACATCCAAAACCTTGCCCGGCGGATCCAACAGACAGTGGTGCCGGTAAGTGCAGTTATGGGCAGGGCAACCCTGTCTGTGGGAGAGGTCCTGGATCTGGGTGTGGGAGATGTAATTCCCCTCCGAGGCCAGGGAAAGGGGCTTGTGGAGCTCCAGGTTGGGTCACACGTGAAGTTTGTAGGGCATCCGGGGTATGTGGGCAGGCATATGGGGGTACAGATCTCCCAGGCTCTAGATGAAGCAACAGAAGGAGTTGAGACAGATGAACCAACAGCTGACCCAGGCGGAAATTGATGCTCTTCTCCAGGGAGGGGATAACACTAAAACTGAGCCAGAGGTCGACGACTATCTTACTGCCATAGAGCAAGATGCAATAGGAGAGATTGGTAACATCGCCATGGGTGCTGCCGCCACCAACCTGTCGCTTTTGATCTCGCAGAAAGTGCAGATTACAACGCCTAGCGTTTCCATGATTACACTGAGTAAACAAAAAGAGGAATATGAGCGGCCCTTCGTCAGCGTCCAGGTGAATTTCCACGAGGGCGTAGAGGGCTCCAACGTGCTTATTATTCAGGATCGGGATGCAGCTGTGATCTCTCAGCTGATGATGGGCTTTGATGGAGAGGTGGAGGAACACCCCCAATTGGGGGAGCTAGAGCTCTCTGCCTTAAGTGAGGCGATGAACCAGATGATGGGCGCTGCTGCCACAGCCATGTCTACCATGCTAGAGCAGCGGATTCTCATCTCTGCACCAGAAACTAACCTGGTGGCCCAAGCCCAGGAAACCTTAAACATTATGCCCATCGGCGAGGAAGAATTACTAGTGAAGGTGGCTTTTCGTATCAATATAGATGGCAGTCTAGATAGCACCATTATGCAACTAATGCCACTTCCCTTAGCCAAACAAATGGTTGCCATGCTCATGGGAGAGCAGCAGCCACAGGAGGTGGAAAATCCTATGCCCGTGGAGCTACCAATCGCAGCTGAGCAAAACATACCTCCAGCCCCTCTTCTCCAGGAGACCCAAGGCATACCTACAGTGCAGCCTGCCCAATTTATGCCCCTGCGCCAAAGACCCGAGGGTGGAGGGCAGAAAATGGATCTGATCATGGATGTGCCCCTGGAGGTTACAGTGGAATTGGGCCGGGCTCGGATGAGAATCCGGGAGATCCTCAATCTCAGTGGGGGCTCTGTGGTGGAGCTAGACAAGCTGGCAGGGGAGCCTGTGGATGTGCTCGTCAATGGGCAATTAATTGCTAAAGGTGAAGTTGTGGTGATCGATGAAAACTTTGGAATTAAGATCACGGACCTGGTTCGAGAGGAAAAACAAGCTGCGAAATAGCAAGCAATTAAATTTTTTAACTTGAAAGGAGACCGAAGATGGCCAAGAGGGTCTTGATCGTAGACGATGCAGCATTTATGAGGATGATGCTCCGGGATATCCTGGTGCGGGGAGGATATGAAATCGTAGGGGAAGCAGAAAACGGTCAGCGGGCTGTGGAATTGTTTCGCGAGTTGAAACCAGAGCTTGTAACTATGGATATCACCATGCCTGAGATGGATGGGATTACAGCCTTGAAGGAAATCCGGGCCCAGGATCCAGAAGCGATCGTGATCATGTGCAGTGCCATGGGGCAGCAGGGGCTCGTGATCGATGCAATTCAGGCCGGAGCTAAAGATTTTATTGTGAAACCCTTCCAGCCAGAGCGAGTATTGGAAGCCATCAAGAAAGCTGTGGGGTAAAATGCGGAAGCTATTTTTCAGCGGAGCCCTTCTTTGGGGCCTGATGCCTGTAGCCTGGGCTCAAACAGAAGCATGGCAGCCATCCCTTTGGATCGAGGCGGTAAGGGTAATCGGCGGGCTCCTTTTGATTATTCCCCTAATCTACCTGGCAGTTCGCTTTTGGGGGAAGCAGAACTCAGGGGGAGGGGGCAAAATTGTGGTACTGGAACGTACCCCGCTTGCTCAGGGCAAGACCCTCTATTTAGTAAAGGTGGGGGAGGAAGTTTTTCTCTTGGGAGGCGCAGAGCGGAGCCTTAATCTGCTCCGGGCGTATCGGGGACAGGAGGCTCAGAATTTAGCCACAAAGCCGGAGGCTCAGGAGTTACCCCAGTTTGATGAGATCTTAGGCGGACAGATCCAGCGGCT
>ENA-UOOR01002637-UOOR01002637.1-fermentation-metagenome-genome-assembly--contig:-NODE-2637-length-17698-cov-6.868050_pt1 | contig 17698 bp, 9 predicted proteins | sample MGYA00245780_ERZ724029 | MGnify/ENA primary metagenome ERZ724029 (study PRJEB28704, sample SAMN03018315) | fermentation metagenome | biome: anthropogenic terrestrial biome; feature: soil; material... | reverse complement strand
GCACCGATCGCCCCTTTCGACTCCGTCTACGACCGTGGACGGCACCGATCGCCCCGTTCGCTGCCATCCACGGCCGGCTTGCCGCGTCGCTCGCCTTCCACCTCCGACCTCACAGAGTCGTAAGCACGCCGCCGAGACCTCCGAAAAGCGGAAGGAAAAACAATGACGTACGTCCTTCGACCTGCCTTGCGGAAGCGGACGGGGACGGTGCGCCCCAAGGCGCCTGGCGTACGGAGAAGTGTTCGTTATTGCGCTTAGTTGCACCCCAGCGGCAGACCCGGTTATCGTGCGTCCAACCTGAAAGGGGGCAACCACATGAGCTGGGAATCCGAATCAACGAAAGCCACGGCAATCATCGCGCGCATCGAGAACGAGCAGGAGACCACGTTGGACGACGCGGTGCAGAACGCGAAGGAGGCGTTGCGCATCTACGAAGAAAGCCTGAGCACGACCAGCCGGCTGGCGGCCGTGCTCGACCAGAAGCAACAGGAAGTGTTCGACGAGGACGAGAAGCTCGACAAGAAGCTCGAAGAGCTCGCCACAGTCTTCATCGGCACGGGTCTGACGCAGCGCGCGAAGCCCTTTGGAACCTTCAGCCCGTATTCGCCCGCACGACTGGCTGGCATGAAACTGGCCCGCGAGATCCAAGAGGTCGGCAAGCTCGTCACCAACGTCACCGAAGCGAAGCCACCCCAACCGGTCGTCCCGGTTCTCGCCGAGCTTCTCGGAGTGGCGTCCCAGGTGCGCGTGAAGCTAGACGGTCTCACCCAGCCACAGGACGACTTCGACAAGGCGAGCAAAGCACGCAGCGATTCGCGGCTCGAGCTCAAGCGCTCGATGCGGAAGCTGCGCCTTCACGCGGAGCTGGCCTGGCCGGACGACAAGGACAAGCTGAACCGTCTCTTCGCGCCGCCCGAAGACGTGCAGGACCCGGTGCGCCGCAAGCGCAAGCCGGCCGGTGAGACGCAGGCGGTGACGGAGACGGCGGACTAAGGCTGGGCGAGGTGTCTTGCGGGCCGGGGACCGCCCTCGAGAATTTGCTCTCGCCGCCCACCTCATCGCCAGCTCGCTTCCAGAAGAAGGGGCCGACGACCTTCCGTCGGCCCCTTCGCGCTGCGGGTTCAACGCCCTCTCGCCGGCGTAGCCCGGTGCGCTCGAACCTCGACCACCTCCTCCAGCTCCCGACCGAGTCCGTGACCAGCCTTCTGCAGCGGCTCTCGGACCAGCGCGAGCAGCAGCGCTCGATTCCTGCGGTAGCGCTCCCGCGCGTCACGCTGCCTCTGCGCAGCGGGCTCGACCTCACGGGCTAAGTGCTGCGGGTCGGCCAGCCCGTCTCGGCCACCGAGCCGGTGGTGCTGCTGCACGACCCGGGCGCCGACCCCCGCCGCTCCGAGAACGACGTGGCCTACGTAGGCGCCTCGTCTATCGAGTCGGTCACCGTCCACGACGCGGTCAGCCTCGCGCCCAAGCTGCCCGCGCCTTCCAAGCTGCAGCTCTCGCGACGGCTGCACGGGGTCCAGGAGCAGCTCGCCCAGCCACCAGCGCCTCGCTCGTCATCGCGATCGAGTGGCCCGCCAGCCTCGAGGAGGAGGGGCTGCGCGCTTCTCGGTTCGCTCGTCGACGAGGTCGAGGCCGCGCTCAGCGAGGTCGTCTCCGACTCGATGGCCCTGGAGGCGATCAAGGCCACGCTGCGATCTGGGACGGCATTGACGTGGAGAAGCGTCCACCGCGGCTGTCGCGCATTAGGAGCCTTAGCCCTATCGATTCATTTTCGCGCTTGGACAATGAATAGGCTTCATTAGGCAAGCGAATGCAATGACCGACTTCGCCGCCCCCTGGTCACAGCCGCCCATTGCCTCGCTCGAGGAGGCGCTGATAGCGCTCTCGGTCGAAATCCTGAGGAAAAACAGACCTCGCCCCACTGACCGGGCAGACTGCGGCGCGCCAGGGGTCATCGCGCCCCGCGAAAGCTTGTGATTACGCGGCGCCTCGCTTCTGGCCTAGCCCGCTCTATTCATCGGCACGCCGGTTGGGCGGTATGGCGGCCCACCTGAGCGACGCACAGCGAGTACGAAGGCCGCCGGCAAGGGCTATTTGGAGCTGCTGGCCGCGGAATCGCTTGCGCACCTCGTCGCCGCGCGAACCTCAAGCGCCGCGGCGATGCCGCGCCGGTCTACCTGGGGTTTGGGGCTTTCAGCTCATTACCCGCGCCGAACGCACGGGCGGCGGCCTGCCACTGCTCTCGCCCGGGATAGAAGGCGCTGAGCTTCATCCAGAGGCAGCGTGCTGTCTCCTGCACCAGGGCAGGGATGCGCAGCAGGAGCAGGCGAAAGGTATCGAGCTGCGCGATGCGCAGCTCGCCCGCCGCCTGGCGGCGCAACTCGTGAGCGAGCTGGTAGACGACAGCGAAGAGCAGGAGCCGCAAGCAGTTGGCGAGGAAGCGATGGCAGGAGAGGCGGTCGCCCTTGAGCGCTCGCTTGAAGTCCTTGATCCAGTTCTCCTGCTGTCCCCGCCGGGCGAAGTCGTCGTAGACGGCCTCCGGGTCGCCATTGGAGTTGGTGACCAGGAAGCGCTTGTCGGGCCCGACACAAGTGCGCTGGGCTTTGGCGATGATCGCCGGGGCTGCTTCCAGGACTTGCCCTGGTAGCTGAGCTTATCGAAGAGGCTGACGGTCTTGGGTTCGCCTTGCTGCGGGAAGCGGCGCTCTGCCTCTTCCATCAGTGCCACCGACTCGTTGCGCTCCTGGAGGAAACGCGTGCGGGCCGGCATTGACGAGGCAGGCCACCTGGCGCTCCTCGCAGGCGTCGTAGAGCTCGGGGCAGGCGAAGCCGTTGTCGGCGCGCATCTTCGTCGGGAGTTGGGGCCAGACGGCCCGGAGCCGCTCGACGACGTGGAGCACGCGCTCGGTGCAAGCCGGCGCAGGTCAACCTTGCTCGGCAGCAGCTCCGCCCAGAGGAGGTCGCCCTCGGCGGTGAAGATGAGCAGCAGCAGGTAGCAGCAGCCGTCGTAAGTAGCCGTGGAAGAAAGCCAGCTCTTGCTGCCCGTACAGCGGATCGTCGGTGCTGTCGACGTGGAGCGTGATGCGGCGCGGCTTCTTGCCCAAGCGCCGGTGCCGCTCGAGTGGTCGAGGAGTATCTCGCGCCCGGCGACGATGTCCTCGAGGGTCGCGTTGTTCTCAAAGCGGCTCAGCGTCGGTTGGCAGGGGAGATCTCGGTCGGCTCCCAGCCGGCCGCAGGCGTGCTTGAACACCGGATCGGCGCGCAGGCGCGAGAGGTCATTGCAGTCCTCGCACCCCTGGATGATGGCGTAGGTCCGGCAGCCGATCAGATCGTGGAGCGAGTGGTCGACCACTCCCGAGCGCCGGTCGGTGAGGGCCCCGGCCAACCGGCGAGTGAGCCCGGCCCGGTCGTCGGTCTGCCGAACCAGCGGAAGCCCGGCATCCGCGGTGATGGCGCCGGCGCTGAAGGTGACGCGCAGCGGCTTCTTGGCGTGCGCAAACTCGGTCTGCGTGGCAGTTTTCTTCATGCGGGTGGGCTCCTGTGCTTGCCTGTTCCCCAACCAAGCAAACACTCGAAGTCACACCCGCATTCCCGCCCTCCCTGCTACAGCTTGAGGGCCTTCCCCGAGCAGCGTGAATAGTCCGGGCTAGGGCCCTCCTCAGCCCCGGGGAATTGCAGCGCGTGGATGGGCGCGAGGGATTGACATTGACACAGCCGCAAGCGAGAAACGTCACGAAGGCATGGAATTTTCATCCATGAGTTATGACAATTAATATTGTTCGAGGTGCCTAATGAATGCGTTTTCGAAAGCGTTCCTCCTCGTCGCATCCCTTCTGCTCGTCGGATGCTCGGGCTCGGATGGCCCGGCAGCCCCTTGTGATCCCTCCAATTGCGATGGCTGCTGCAGCGCTTCCGGGGAGTGCTTGGCCGGAGATGAGGCTGTGGCCTGCGGCAGCGCGGGCGCTGCCTGCATAGGCTGCGAGAGCGGGAAGGTCTGCAACGGCGGCTCGTGCCAGCCTTCGAGCTGCGACGCCACCACCTGCCCCGAGGGCTGCTGTGACTCCTCGGGCACCTGCCAGCCCGGCAACACCGCCGCCGCCTGCGGGGGCGCGGGCGCTGCCTGCATAGGCTGCGAGAGCGGGAAGGTCTGCAACGGCGGCTCCTGCCAACCTTCGAGCTGCGACGCCACCACCTGCCCCGAGGGCTGCTGTGACTCCTCGGGTACCTGCCAGCCCGGCAACACCGCCGCCGCCTGCGGTGCCGCGGGCGCCGCCTGCGCGAGTTGCGAGGGCGAAGACGTCTGCACAGAGGGCGCCTGCGTGGCCCCGCCCTGCGACGCCACCACCTGCCCCGAGGGCTGCTGTGACTCCTCGGGTATCTGCCAGCCAGGCGATACCGCCGCCGCCTGCGGTGCCGCGGGCGCCGCCTGCGCGAGTTGCGAGGGCGAAGACGTCTGCACGGAGGGCGCCTGCCAGCCTTCACCCTGCGACGCCACTACCTGCCCCGAGGGCTGCTGCGACTCCTCGGGTATCTGCCAGCCAGGCGATACCGCCGCCGCCTGCGGCGCCGCGGGCGCCGCCTGCGCGAGCTGCGAGGGCGATGACGTCTGCACGGAGGGCGCCTGCCAGCCTTCGCCCTGCGACGCCACTACTTGCCCCGAGGGCTGCTGCGACTCCGCGGGTGCCTGCCAGCCGGGCAACACCGCCGTCGCCTGCGGCGCCGCGGGCGCTGCCTGCGCGAGTTGCGAGGGCGAAGACGTCTGCACGGAGGGCGCCTGCGTGGCCCCGCCCTGTGACGCCACCACCTGCCCTGAAGGCTGCTGCGACACCTCGGGTGTCTGCCAGCCGGGGAACAGCGCTGCCGCCTGCGGCGCCGCGGGCCTCGCCTGCGTCGGCTGCGAGGGCGATAACGTCTGCACCGAGGGCGCCTGCGGGCCCCCGCCCTGCGACGCCACCACTTGCCCCGAGGGCTGCTGCGACTCCTCGGGTGCCTGCCAGCCAGGGAACACCGCTGCCGCCTGCGGCGCCGCCGGCGCTGCCTGCTCGAGCTGCGCCGACGAGAACATCTGCACCGCCGGCAGTTGCGTAGAGTGCCTCCCCAGCCAGACCGAGCAGGAGGCGTGCGGATACTGCGGTACCCGCGAGCGCACCTGCGCCAGCGACTCGACCTGGAGCGCCTGGGACGTTTGCTCGGGCGAGGGCGAGTGCGCCGCCGGGGCCGAAGAAACCCAGGCCTGCAACATCCACGGCTCGCGCGCGAGGAGCTGCGGCGCGACCTGCGCTTGGGAGCCGTGGAGCCAGTGCGACTATGTCCCCTCTTTCTCCTGGGAGAACGTTCTCGCCAAGGGAACCAACTTCGCTCGGAGAGTACAGGTCGAGGGCAACGACCTCTGGGTCGGCACCAGCGGAGGCCTGCTCCACAGCAGCGACAACGGCACCACCTGGAGCGTCCTCACCTCGAACGACGGCTTGAGCGGCGACAGCGTGAGCGCGCTGCTCGTCTTCGGCCACGCGGTCTACGTCGGCTCGAGCCAGGGTCTCTCCTACTCCACTGATCGCGGAGCGAGCTGGGCCACCCTTACCGCGGCCGACGGCCTGGCCGGAGACAACATCAAGGTGGTCCGCCGGGCACCCGATGGCTCGCTCTGGGTGGGCACCAGCAGTGGCGTCAGCCACGGCAGCCCGCAATCGGGATGGGTCAACTACACCAGCGCCAACGGGCTAGTCCACGACGACGTCGTCGACGTCGCCATCGGGCCCGACGGCTCGATCTGGCTCGCCCACGACTCGGTGACCCGCGTGACCGGCCTCTCGGTCTCCTCCGACAACGGGCAGACCTGGACCAACCCGAGCCTGCCGCGCCCGAGGAACCCGGTGAAGGCCCTCTTCTTCGATTCCTCCAACGTCCTCTGGGTCTCCACCTGGGTTGACGGGCTCTTCCGCAGCCCCGACCTGGGCGCCACCTGGACGCAGATCAAACCGCTCGTCTACGGCACTACGAGCGGCAGCTTCGTCTCCTCTTTCTACGAGTATCCCAACGGCACCCTCTGGATCGGAACGCAAGGGAGCGGGCCCTCGGGCGTGAGCATCACCACCGACTCGGGGACGACCTGGATCAAGCGCAACAACCTCAACAACCTCCTCGCGCTCTCCCTGGACGGCGATAGCAGCGGGCGAGTCTTCGTGACGACCTGGGGCGGCGGGCTGAGCTGGACCGATGACCAGGGCGCCACCTGGGCCTCGATGCCGACCCAGCTCGGCATTCCGGAGAACCAGGTGACCGCGGTGAGCCGCGGCCCTTCGGGCACCATCTGGATCGGTACCGTGCAGGCCTTCGCTTCCTATACCGCCGACGGTGGGAACACCTGGACCAACGTCCAATGGCCCGTGCTCGGCACCATGTCGAAGAACGTGCAGCACCTTTTCTTCGACGAGGCCGCCAACACCATGTGGATCTCCACTGGCAACGGCCTCTTCAGCACCAGCGACATGGGAGCGACCTTCAGCACCTCCAACGCCCTCGCCGGCCTGGGCTCCAACAATGTCCAAGGCGCTTTCGTCTCGCACGTCGGCGGCCAGACGATCTACTGGGCGGCCACCTCGTCCGGTACCGCGGACGGCGCCGGAGGCGTGAGCAAGTCCCTGGACGGCATCACCTGGACGAACCACCCGCGCGACAACGAACAGAACGGCAGCAACATCACCAACTCGGTCTTCGTCGATTCGACCGGGACCGTGTGGGCGGCCACTGAATCCGGCCTGCGCTTCTCGACCGACCAGGGCGCCAACTGGACGACCTGGCTCTACCGGCTCAACAGCGGGCTGCCCGCCTTCGAGTACAAATCGGTGTGGGTCGAGCAGGACGGCACGCTCTGGGTCGCCGTCGACGGATTCAACGACCCGCTCGGCGCAGCGAGCAGCACCGACCGGGGAGCAACCTGGACGGGCTACAACTTGATCACGCCCGACGGAAACAGGACCTACGGAACGACGGTGACGAAAGACCCGACGCTCGGCCTGGTCTTCCTGGGAACCGACATGGGCGGGCTCTTCTGGACGGCCGACACCGGGGCCTCCTGGGCTCGAGCCACCAGCGCCAACGGGCTGGGCTCGGACAGGGTCCACGCCGTGGCGACCTCGGCTGACGGCAAGGTCTTCGTCGCCACCGACTTCGGCCTGGCCATCGGGACCCTGATCGCTCCGTAGCCATCGCCCAGCAGCAGTTCCGGGCGGGGGCGCTCACTCGAGCGCCCCCGCCCTTTGTTTTCGCGGCCCTTCCGGCCCTTCCGAATCGCTCGGCCCGAGAGCCAGAGGCGATAGCTTCCAGCCGCCGAGGCGACCCATCTGCTGGGCCCTTGGTCGCCCCGCCCGCGACGGGGCTCGCGGGCGCTTCTCGAGCAGGTGCACCGCCACGACCTTCGCGGCCTTCGGGGAGCTCTGGCGGCCCGCACACCGCGAGGCCGCGCGCGCCTTCCGCCCGCCTAGCGAAGGCCAGCCGACTCGTGCCGGGCCATCGAGCAGACCTGGCGCACCCTGCCGAGCAGCTCGAAAGGCCCGGGCGCGAAGGCGACAACCAGGTCTGCTCGAGCGGCGCCGGCGACGCTGTGCGGCCCGGGCGGGTGGCCCCGCGGGCTCGTGCAACGGCACAGAGTCGACCGGGGCCCCTCGATCTGTGGTCCCGCGAGCCGCCTCCTCGTCGCCCAGGTTCGCGGCGGGAGCGAGGTCGCGGCCGCGCACGCGGCAAGCAAGGGGGCGCAAGGGGTCGAGCCCCCTCGCACTGCTCGGGTGGCGGGACGGCGCGGCACGCCCCCCCCTCGCCGCCGCCTCGGCGGGTCAGGCGGGGCGTTTCCCGGGGCTGCCGATGGCAGGGCCGCGGCCGAGGGCCCCGCCGCGCGGCAGGAGGCTCGGGACGAACGAGGCGCTCGCCCACGCTGGGCACACCATGAGAAGAGGGCCCGGGCAGTTGCCCGAAGCCCTCCAGCCGGAACGCGGCGAGGCGTCCGGCAAGCTGATCTCCTGTCGCTCTACCAGCCTGCCCCGAGGCCCGGGTCGAAGGTCCACTCGGAGCTGTAGTAGCCGGAAACCTTGCCCCCGTTGGCGTCCCAGACGAAGTAATCGGGCCTACCGGAGCGGGAGCTGAACGGCATGATCCCGTAGAGCAGCGAGGCCTTGCCTCGCGGGGCGACGAGCAGCGCGCCCAGGCGATGGCCCGCGTCGAAGACGCTCAGCAGCGAAGCGCCGGGGAACTGCTTGTCCGCGGTGGCGACGCCGGTTTCGTTCCAGGTGAAAGGCATGGCCGAAGCGATGGGAAGGTCGGCGCGGTCGCGTCCCAGGTGGATGAGGTTGAAGCTCTCGGCAATCGAGGGGGTGAGCGCCGAAGCCGGGAGCGCGCCGGCGTGGCCGTTGCCGATGAGGGCCCAGTTGCTCACCAGGTAGGAGGCGTAGTCGGCGTAGTCGCTGGCTCCGTCGGGATAGACGAAGAGGAAGGGCCGATAGAAGACTTGGTTGAAGGGCCCGCTCACGTGGGGCCGCTTGCCGGTCTGAGGGCCGAGGGCGAGCGGCCCGTCCGGCAGCTCGTGGAGGGTGCCGTCGACGGTGATGCGGGTGACGCCCTTCGCGCGCAGCGCCTGGCCGTCGAGCACCATCGAGCGCGCGTTGGAGGTGGTGAGGGTGACCGCCGAAGGCGAGCTGCTCTGCGAGGTCGCGGCGAGGAGCTGGTACGGGTCGATGGAAGAGGTGAAGGTGAGGTAGCTGTAGGTCGCGCTGTACCAGGCCGCCGAAGAGGTGAACGAGAAGTCGAGCTCGGTGGGGTCGAGGGTCCGCTCCTTCATCTTCTCGAAGAGCGGCACCCAGTCGACGCAGTCCACCCCCGGCGCCTGGTCTCCGTCCCACCAGTGCTCGGCGCCTGGCTCCCAGTGGTGATCGATCTCCTGGGTGTATTCGGAGGCGCGCTCGATCAGGTTCCTCGACTCGGAGATTGGAACCGACAGGTCTGCTTCGCCGTGGATGGCGTAGATCGCCCGGTGGGAGAGGTTGCCCAGGAAATCGGTGGTCTTGCTGTGGGCGCGGGCCGGCTTGTTCGGCCCGGTCGGCTCCGCGGCGCCGGTGTAGCTGTAGAAGGAATTCCAGCCGGCGCTCGGCCCGATCATCGCGAAGCGGCCGGCGTTGTGCGTGCCGACGTGCCAGGTGCCGTGGCCTCCCATCGAGTGCCCGGTCAAATAGGTGCGGGTGGGATCGGTGCAGAAGCGGGCCATCGCCTCGTCGAGCGTGAAGATGGCGTTGGCGTGGCCCCATTCCTCCCAGTCGAAGCCGAAGGGGCGGCGGTTGGTGGGGGCGACGACGTAGTTCCAGTCGCGCGAGGAGTAGGCGCCGACCTGTCCGAAGGCGTCGACGCTGGCGCCGTGCAGCGACAGGACGAGCGCGTAGCGCTGGGACGGATCGAAGTTGGAGGGGGGACGCACGCCGTAGAACTGAACCGAGAGATCGTCTGGCGAGAGGAAGGTCCCGCGGAACGGCTCGTCGGCGGCGGCGGTCCTCAGGTCGACGGTGGCGCGGTAGCTGTGGCTCCAGCCGGGGGCGTCAAGCTGGATCTCCGCGGTCCAGGTCTCCCCGCCGGCTGCCGGCGGCTGCTTGGGCTTGAGCAGGAACGGGATTTGGGTGACGGCGCCGCCGGCCAGCGCCGGGAAGCGAACCGCCGAGCCCGAGAAGCGCTCGTTCTCGATGACCCTGGCAGTGGCCTCGAGCGCGGCGTCGGGGCCGAAGACCAGGGCCGGCAGGCCGAGCCATTGCTCCATGCGCTCTCCGACTCGGAGATCGGGCGCGGTGGCGTCGAGGGTGTTGAAGACCGCCTCGTGGGAGGAGCTCGTCATCCCGATGCTGAAGCGCCTTCTCCCGAGGCCGAGGAGCACGATGGTGTTGGTGCCGGCCTCGAGGCGGAACGGGACGCGGAGCTTGCCCGAGGCGTAGAGGTCTCCGGGCTGCCTGCGGCCGTTGATCCAGACCACGTAGGCGTTGTCGGCGCGCATCACCATGTTGACGGGAGCGGGCACGTCCAGGCTGGCGGCGGCATAGACGTATGACAAGCGACCGCCCACGGCGGGCAGAGCCCCGTCGGCGTCCTGCGGGGCGGGGAGCCAGCTCAAGCCGTACAGGGTCGAGCCCGAGGCCGGCGCCGTGAAGCTGCCGTCGTCGAGCGCGGCGGCGACCGGATCGTTCGACGGGTCGGCGAGCACGGCGAGGACCCAGTTGCTGGAGACGAGAGCCGAGCCCTCATCCGCCGGGGCCAGAGGCTTCCAACTGCCGCCTTCCACCTCCGGCAACAAGCCCGACGACGGGCTCCTCGGGGTGCAGAAGGGGCCCGAATCCCCGGGCTCGGAGGCATCCGCGACCTCGGCCCCGCCGTCCGAGGCTGGGGTCCCGGCGTCCGAGGCGTCGGGCGTGGAGGCGTCGGGAGAAGAGCCCTCGCCCTCGCAGCCGGAGAGGGCCGCGAGCATGCAAATGGCCGCAAGCGAGCAGAGACGAGATGAAGGGTCGATCATGGAGGCGCTCCGGGTAAGAGAGCTCGCGTGGCACCGAAGGTACTGGCGCGCGGGAGCCCTCATCCTAGCCCATTGAACAGAAACCAAAGGCTCGAACGAGCTCGCGGCACAAGCGCTGCCCGAGCCGTCGAGCGTGGAATCCGCTCCGCCCGCTTCGCCGCCCGCCGCTCCGTCCGGCGGAACGCCGGGATCGGGCCTCGCTCACGCTCTCCGCTTCATTTCCACCGCCCGCCGCAGCGAGGTGGAGGGCTCCGGGCGCCGGCATTGCTTCGCGACCTCGTGCACCGCCCGCATCTCGCGCGCCACCTCCTCCGGAGCGCGCAAGAACTCTCAGGCCGCCGCCACCTGGGGCATCCGCTTTGTGCTCGGGTTCCGTTCCGCGTCCTGGTGCGCTTGCGCGTTTCGTCGTGCAGGCCCTCGGGCCCGCATCGCCACGGCCTTGCTGCCCGCGGGGATTGCCCCCTCGAGCCCGTCTTCTCCCCGGCGCCCGCTCCGCCCTGGCGCAAGAAGGCATCGAAGGGCTGGGCCGCAAGCGCCACCAGCTCCTCGGCCTGACGCTTCGGCGCGCTCGGCGCCGCTCGCGCGCCACGGCCGACACCGTCTCGCCGAAGGATGCCTTCGACGCCTCCTCGCCCACCCTCTGCCGGACCGCCAAGGCAAAGGCCTCCCGGCAGGTTGAGCCTGACGTCCAGAGGGCGCAGCGGCTTTGCCTCGCGAGCGCCGTAGCTCACCCGCGGGACCTGCGCTCGCCCGAAGAGGCTCGTCAGGTCGCGCTTCTCGAGGCGCACCCATCGGCGTTCGGCGCCATGCTCGGGGCCGGTGATCGGCCGTCACCCTGGACGTCGAGGAAGGGCTGGTAGATCTACCCGAGCAGCCCGGTGCCCTGCGGGCGCAGCCGCCGCTCGATCTCGCGGGGCGCCATCGTCGCGGCGGAGGTTCGCGACAGCTTCGAGCCTGGTACGGGCGGCTTCAGCGGGCGGGAGCGCTCCGGGTAGACAGACAGCTCTGGGTTGAGCCATAGGTTGCCGGGAGCCTCTCTTCTTGCGCTGGAAGTCAGGGCGCAAAAGCTCTGACCTGCAATGGAATCTCTCTAGCCCCGAGAAACGTATGAGCAACTCGAGTTTGGCCCCCGTGAGCCGCGGCTCGTGGGACGCGCGCGTTGGGACCGTTGGATCGCTGTTCCTTTCTCTGGCGCTCTTCGCCACCGGCTGCGCTGCGCCCGGCAACTACAGCCGCAGCGCTTACGGCACCATCGGCGGCTACAGCCTGGCAAACGCGAATCCGAAGCCCGCCAGCCTCATGGTCGCCAGAAAGATCGAGCGGCCCCTCTACATCGTGCTCGACGCGAGCCGGGTAAAGGACACCTGGCCTCTCGAGACCCAAGCTTGCGCCACCCATGTCGACGGTTGCGAGCGCTTCAAGCTGATGGACGTTCAAACCTTCGTTCGCCGGGATCTCAAGGCGGCGATGGAGAGCTACTTCGCCAGCGTCGAGGTCGTCGAGCCCTCGCAGGCGCTGCCGAATGCGCCGCACGTCGTGGCCGACGTGAAGATCGACGACATTCGCCTCAACGGTCTCGTGCGCGGCCGACAGACCTACTCGCTCATCGAGATGACTTGGAGCTTTGCATTGCGCCTCGGCGAGGAGGTCGATTACGCCTATTCCTTTGCTGGGACCGCCGCGAGCAACGATACCTATCCGACCTTCGAGGCCGGTTGTGCGACTCTCGTCGAGAACGCCATCCCCGCCATGCTCAAGAAATGGGTCGAGGAGGGCGGAATAGCGGCTTTGCGCGAGGCGAAGGAATAGCGCGGCCGCGACCGGCGCCTCGGCGCACCGCGTGGCCGAGCGGCGGCTGAAGCCTCGCTGCTGCTGACCCTGGTGCTCGGAGCGCCGATGGCCCTCGCCCTCGCGTCGAGCACAGGCGAGTGCGCGCCGTCTGGGAGAGGAGGGTGAGGGCCAGCGGGGCCGCGCCGCCGACGCGAAGGTCGGCGCTGTGCGTCGGCGTGCAACTACTCGCCGCGCAGCCGCTCCTCGAGCCTCTGCAGAAGGGGCGCCGCGTCGAGCCCCTTGCCTGCCCAACTCGAGACCCACTCGTCGGTCGATTGAGCCGAGGCGGACGCGAGGAGCTCGCGGATGAGCGCGCCAGAGCGCGGGTCGGCCCACCAGCGCTCGCCGTGGCGCTCGACGAGCAGCGCCTCGAGCTGCCCGGCCGCGACGCGCGCGCCGAGCCGCGACGCGGAGGCGTACGGCACGCGCCGCTCGAAGACCCAGCGCCCCTCGTCGGCCTCGTCCTGCGGGAAGCCCTGTGCCCGCCCGAAGGCCTGCTGGCAAACCTCGCGGCGATCCGCGCCCGCGCCGTACCAGGCGACGTCGCAGAGGAGCCGCGCCGCCTCCAGCCGCAGGTCGTAGAGCCGCTTGAGCGCCCGCGCGCGGACGTGCGCCGCGACCCTCGCCTCCGAGATGCCCAGCCCTGCGGAGAAGCCCGGATCGGCCAAGAGCCCCTCGAACAGCTCGGCGAGCGCCTGCGCTGGCGCGCCGCTGCCCAGAGCGCCCAGCCCGAAGGACGGCTCCGCAACTGAAGCGAGGGCGACGGCGCGCCCGGCTTCGTGGAGCGCCTGCGCGAACGGCTCGAGCCCCGCGGCCGGCTTGATCGACAGCCGCACGTCGCCCGGGATCTCGACCGGCAGCGCCAGGGCTCGGGGCGTCTTGCGAGGCCGCGGCTCGGCGTCGAGGCGAACCCCGGCCCCCTCGAGCCCGAGCCCCATCGCCTCGAGCGCCGACTCCAAGGACGGGCGCATCCGGTCCTTCGGGAGGTACGAGTCGACGAGCCCGGTGCGAAAGAGCCGGGGCACGTCCGCGCGCCTCAGGTCGGCAAACGCCAGCTTCGACTCCTCGCGGGCGCGCGCGGCCATCGCTTCGCGATAGGGCCCCTCGGTCCGGTTCAGGATCTCCTCGGCGAGCGCGGCGAGCTTCGCCGGGTCGACCTCGCGAAGCGCGGCCGCGAAGGCCCCGGCGCTCTCGTGGCCGAGCTCTCGAAGGATGCGCGACGCCTCGGCCTCGCGTGCGAGCAGCGCCGACTCGAGCTGCCGCAGCACCGGCGCCGCTCGCTGCGCGAGGGCGCGCCGCTGTCCGGAGTGCGCCTCGACGGCCAGGCGCGCCTCGAGATCGCGGAAAGGGACCTCGAGGCCGTCGAAACCCACCGTCGCGGTCGCGAGGAGCTCGGCCACCTTCGCCGACGCCTCGGCCGCTCGGCGCGCCAGCACCTGGCTCTCGAGGTAGAGCGTCAGCCGGCGCAGCGCGAGCGCCTCGCGCGGCTCGGTCGCCTCGCCGGCAAGCCGAGAGACCTTCTGCGCGGCCTCCGCGCAGAAGAGCTTCGCTTCCCGCTCCGCGAGGCCGTCGTCCCCGGCGCTCTGCGCCTCGGTCCAACTCTTCCACAGCGCCTCGCTCTGTAACTTGAGCACAGCCGGCAGCTCGCTTTGCAGCGCCTCGACCTCGGCGCGCAACAGCTCGCGCGGATTGGGCTCGGGGGCATGAGGGGGCGGCGCAGGGCTCGTCGCGCAGGCGACGCCCAGCCAAAGAACAAAGAGGGCCAGTCCGGGCTTTCTGTAGAGTGCCATCGGCCCGACAGCTCAACAGCCCAACTGCTCTGGCCGCAAGAGGAAATCGTGTCCGAAAGCCTTCTGAACCGGCAGGCCGCCGTCCGCGCGCGCGCCCGCTTCTACGCCATCATCCGCGAGTACTTCGCCTCCCAGGGCTTCGACGAGGTCGAGACGCCCCTGCTCGTGCCCGCGCCTGGGATGGAGCCGCACATCCGGGCCTTCGAGGCGCAGTTCATCCCCGAGACGCCCGAGGGGCGCGAGTGCACGCTCTACCTGCACACCAGCCCCGAGTACGCGATGAAGCGCCTGCTCGCCGAGGGCTTCGAGCGGGTCTTCCAGCTCTGCAAGGTCTTCCGCAACGGCGAGATCGCCCAGATCCACAACCCCGAGTTCACGATGCTCGAGTACTACCGGGCGCACGCGGACTACACGGCGATCATGGACGACCTCGAGGAGGTCGTGGTGCGCGGCGCGCGGGCCTTCGGCAGGGAGGACGCGCTCGTCGTCGCGGGGAAGCGCGTCTCGCTCGCGCGGCCGTTCGAGCGGCTGACCGTGCGCGACGCGCTGCTCTCGCGCACCGGGCTCGACCTCGCGAAGCTGACGACCGGCGAGGCGCTGCGGGAAGGCGCCCGGGAGCGAGGCCTCCACGTCCCGGGCGAGGGCGGCAGCTTCGACGACGTCTTCTTCCAGGTCTTCCTGACCGCGGTCGAGCCCACGCTCGGGTTCGAGCGGCCGACCTTCCTCGTCGACTACCCGGTCTCGATGGCCTCGCTCGCCAGGATCAAGCCGAGCGAGCCCTCGGTCGCCGAGCGGGTCGAGATGTACCTGGGCGGGGTCGAGCTCGCCAACGGCTTCTCCGAGCTGACCGACGCGGCCGAGCAGCGCCAGAGGCTCGTCGAGGAGCAGGAGCTGCGGCGGGCCAACGGGATGCCGGTCTATCCGCTCGACGAGCGGTTCCTCGAGGCGGTCGGGCGCATGCCGCCGAGCGCGGGGATCGCCGTCGGGGTCGACAGGCTGCTGATGCTGCTGCTCGGCGCCGAGCGCATCGACCAGGTGCTGCTCTTCCCGGCGCGGGGGTTCTTCGAGTAGGTGCGCGGACTACGGCGCTTCGAGCCGCCCGGTCTCGGCGACCCTCCTCAGCCACTCGACCGTCGGGGTCGGCGTGCGCTCCAGCGTGTCGAAGTCGACGCGAAAGAGCCCGAAGCGCGGGCCCAGCCCCTCGAGCCGCTCGAAGTTGTCGAGAGGGGACCAGTGCGGGCGCAGGTCGCTGCCGCCGCGGATGGCAACGCGCACGAGGTGCCGGTACTCGAAGAGGTAGCGGTTGCGCTTGTCGCCGCGCCGGCGATGCCGTTCTCGCGGCGCGCCCAGGCCGACAGCTCTCGCAGGACGCGGGCGAGACCTTCCGCACGGAGCTCCCAGTCGAGGTCGGTGAGGCCGCGCCAAGCGGCCCGAGAGTGGTGGCGACGCGAGGGTGATCGGCGAGTCGGGTCTCGCCTCTTCGCGCGCCGCCCCGCGCCTGTGACCGAGCACCCGACGACGAGCGTTGGGCCGGGGCCCATTCCTTCTTCTTTGGATAGTCCGTACGCAGTCTCCCGGTCGCTTTCACGCGACGCTCCGGTGCTAAGGTCTCCCCTTCGCGCACCTCCGTCCGGCCCCGCCGGATGAGGCGAGCGCTCTGAAAAGGGAGCCCCGATGTCGATGTCCCTCCGCATCGCGCTGCTGGCCTCGATCCTCTTCTGCTCCGCCTGCCGCCACGCCGCCCCGGCGGACACGGCGAAGACCGTGCCCGAACCGGACGCCTCCGACCGCGTCGCCAGGAGCGACGAAAATTCCCGCGTCCTGGTCGAGGCCCTGGCCAGGTTCATTCCCGAGTCCTTCTCCGAGCTCGGCTTCCCCGGGCTCGACGACGCGGTCTACGACCTGCGTCCGGCCGCCAGCGAACGCCTTCGGGCCGCGCTGCGGGCAGCCGTCGACAAGCTGCGCACGCGCAGGGGCTCGGAGCGCGATGCCTTCGTGGCACAGGACCTCGACATCCTCCTCGGAGCCGCCGAGCAGATGCTCCGGCAGTCCGAGCTGGACGACCGCTACTTCCTCCCCTACCCCAAGGTGCACCTGCGGATCTTCCGCGGGCTCTCGCCCCTCCGATCGGCTGAAGCGCCGGCCGAGGCGAAGGCCGCCGCGCTGCGACGCCTGCGCCGCTACGCCGGGCTGGAGCCGGACTTCGAGCCGCTGGCGACGCTGGCCACCGCCCGGATCCGGGAGCGGCTCGACGCCCCCGCTCTCCTCTTCCCCCTGCGGCGCGAGGTCGAGAAGGACCTGGAGGACGCCGCTCCATTGCGCAAAGGCATCGAGCAGATGATCGCGCCCGCGGGATCGGAGCAGGACAGGGCCGCGCTCGAGGCGCTCCTGCGCCAGCTCGAGGAATACGAGGCCTTCGTGCGCGCCGGCGTCTTGCCGCGCGCCCGCGAAGACCAGCGCCTCCCGCGCGATCTCTATGCGCACCTCCTCGTGAGCAACGGGATCGAAGCGAGCCCGGAGGAGCTGTTGGAGCTCGGCCGCGAGGGGTTGCGCGAGACCGAGGCGGCGCTGCAGCAGGCGGCCGGGAGCATCGCCGCCCGCCGCAACTTCCCGGGCAGCCGGTGGCAGGACGTGCTGCGAGAGATCAAGCGCGAGACCATCGAACCGGCTCAGATGACCGACCACTACACCTCGCGAATTGCCCAGCTCGAGGAGATCGTGCGCAAGCACGACTTGGTCACGATGCCATCGCGGGGCGTGAGGATCCGCACCACCTCCGACGCGGAGAGCGTCGCCGACCCGGTCCCCCACGTCGATCCCGCAGGCCTTATCGCCGGCGGCGGAGAGCTCTCCTTCGTCATCCCGCTGGTCGCTGACGGCCGGGCGGACGAGGACTTCAGCTTCGAGGCCATCTCCTGGACCGTCACCGCGCACGAGGGCCGGCCGGGGCACGAGCTCCAGATGACTGCGATGAAGGAGCGCGGCCTGTCCCTGGCGCGCAGGCTCTTCGCCTTGAACGCCGCCAACGTCGAAGGGTGGGCGGTCTATTCGGAGATGCTCGTCGCGCCCTTCATCCCGGAGGAGGCTCGCTTCGTCGGCCTTCACAACCTCGCGCTGCGACAGGCCCGCGCCTACCTCGATCCCGCCCTGAACCTCGGCCAGATCCAGCCCGACGAAGCGCTCGCGCTTCTGACCAGCTTCGGCTTTTCCCGCTCGTTCGCAGAAAAAGAGCTCGACCGGTACCTCTTCGACACGCCAGGAAGGGACGGGGCTTACTACTACGGGCTGCTGCGGATGAAAGAGCTGCGCGCCGCCGCGGAGAAGCAGCTCGGACCCCGGTTCAATCTCCGCCGCTTCCACGACGCCGTCCTCGCCCAGGGAGCGTTGCCCTTCTCGCTGCTGACCCCCGCCGTGCTCGAGGACCTGTCCGCCGAAGCGTCGCCGAAGCGGGGTCCGGGACTGTAGCTACCAGACCTGCCGGCGATGCGCCTGGGAGGTGTGGCGGGCAAATGATCGGCTACGGCGCCTCGAGCCGCCCGGTC
>ENA-UOOR01002634-UOOR01002634.1-fermentation-metagenome-genome-assembly--contig:-NODE-2634-length-17730-cov-30.930184_pt1 | contig 17730 bp, 15 predicted proteins | sample MGYA00245780_ERZ724029 | MGnify/ENA primary metagenome ERZ724029 (study PRJEB28704, sample SAMN03018315) | fermentation metagenome | biome: anthropogenic terrestrial biome; feature: soil... | reverse complement strand
CGCTTCATCACCGCGCTCCTAGTGTTCACAGGCACCCTCCTTCCGTTAATTAGAATTTATCTATACCATTTCCTGATATCAATTATACACAAAAAGTGGAACAAATGTCAAAATTTTTCTTCAAAGGTTACCGTTCACACCCACCATGTACACCATGTTATGATTTCGTCAAATGTATCCGAATCGGAGACGCTTTCGCTTAAGTTGCAGTACGTAACGGTACATAAGGCTCCAAAATACGGAGCCAAAGTACCGACGAATGCAAATACTCCTTATCGGATATCATTTGTCGAAATCATATGATAGACTTTGCCAAGGTGTGAACAGTACCTTCAAAGCGAACCGATATGGAATTTGCATGCGCCGTCAGGCCTTCTGCACAGGCAAACTTAACAATGTCCGGATAGATCGGTTCTAAGGCTTCCCGGGAATAGGAAATGATACTGGATTTCTTCAAAAAGTCATCCACACTAAGCGGGGAAAAGAATTTCGCCGTACCATTGGTCGGCAGAACATGATTTGGCCCTGCCATATAGTCTCCCAAAGGCTCGCTGCTATATTCCCCAAGAAAGATCGCACCCGCATTCGTAATCTTTGTCATCACCAGAAAGGGATCCTTTGTCATTATTTCCAGATGTTCCGAAGCGATTTCATTGGCTGTATCGATGGCGTCCTCCATCGTTTCTGCGATCATAATATAACCATAGTTATCGAGAGATTTTTGAAGAATTTCCTTTCTGGAGAGCCGGCCTACCAATTGATCCACCTCTTCGGATACTTCTTCGGCAAGCCTTTTACTCGTAGTGATCAGGATCGCAGAAGCTAATTCATCATGCTCTGCCTGGGATAAGAGATCCGCTGCGACATATCTGGGATTCGCCGTCTCGTCCGCCAGAACAAGAATCTCACTCGGACCTGCAATGGAATCAATGCTTACATGACCATAAACTGCCTTCTTAGCCAGAGCCACATAGATGTTGCCCGGTCCGACAATCTTATCCACCCTGGGAATGCTTTCCGTTCCGTATGCCAGCGCTGCAATTGCCTGGGCTCCTCCCACCTTATAGATCTCAGTAACGCCGGCTTCCCTCGCTGCCACTAAAGTTCCGGCATAGACCCTGCCATTCTTGTCCGGAGGCGTTACCATGGCAATTCTTTTTACGCCTGCAACCTTAGCCGGAAGAACATTCATCAGAACGGAAGAAGGATAGGCTGCTTTTCCTCCCGGAACATAGACACCGGCAGAGGCAATCGCCGTAACCTTCTGTCCCAGTATCGTACCGGCCCCCGTTGTATCAAACCAGCCATAGGTCTTTTGCTTTGTATGATAGGCTTCGATATTCTCTTTTGCCTTGCGTATAACCGTAAGAAGAGATTCATCCACCTGATCGTAGGCCTCCTTGATCTCTTCCTCCGTAACAAGGATATTTTCCTTATGAATTACAGCCTTGTCAAACTTCTCCGTATAAGAAAAGAGTGCCTGATCCCCCTTCTCCTTAACCTCCTTAAGAATCTCTGTAACAACATCCGCATAGGAATCATATTGATTCGGACTCCGTTTTAACAGATTCTCCAATATATTCTTTTTTGTTTCTGCATTCAGCATTAAAGTACGCATCTTATCTTCCTCCCGTCCCATCCGCTTCCTTTTGGTTTTGTAAAACTTCCTTCCAATCCGTTATCATTTTATGAATGCGCTCATGCTCCATCTTCATACTTACTTCATTAACTACCATACGGGCGGAAAGGCTTGCAATTTTCTCCAGTACCTCCAGGCCGTTCTCCCGAAGTGTCGAGCCGGTCTCAACGATATCAACAATGACCTCGGAAAGCCCTACGATGGGTGCAAGCTCAATCGAGCCGTTTAGTTTTATAATTTCAACGGTCTGATGCTTCTTATTATAGAAATAATCCTTGGCGATATTCGGATACTTGGTAGCTACCCGGATCAGCCCGCCATGATTTAGTAATTCCCTCGCGGAGGAAGGACCGGCGACACACATTCTGCATTTCCCGATTCCCAGGTCTAAAACCTCATATAGCTTTCGGCCTTCCTCAAGAATCGTATCCTTTCCGACGACGCCGATATCGGCAGCTCCGTATTCTACATAAGTAGGAATATCGTTTGCTTTAGCAAGGAAGAATTTCAGCTTAAGCTCTTCATTCACAAAAATCAACTTTCTGGAGGACGTATCCTTTATCTCTTCACAGGTAATTCCTATCCTCTCCAACAGTTCTATCGTACTATGTGCCAATCGCCCTTTTGCCAGTGCCATCGTAATATATCGCATTCGATCCGTCCTTTCATCCTTTCCATCCTATTCCTATGGTCTTCACGAGAATCTTTTATCTAGCCATTAGTTCCTTTATAGATACGGTCTGTACCGAACCGGCGGAGGCATCGATCACCTGGATTTCAGTATCCTTATTAATATACAGGATACCGCCGATCTCCATCCGTTTTACATAGGCAAGATAATCCTCCATGGAGATTGCATCATTCGACTTCTGTAGAATGATATGCATGCCCTCCTTACGGAAATGATTTGCCAAAGCAATTGCCTGCCTGCGGCAATCCTGCCGATACAGAAGAAGCGTGTCCTGTGCCTCCGGTTTTTGAAGCAGCTTCTGCCTGGATAAGGCAAGCATGAGCTGATCAATTACAATCGCAAGACCAATCGCCGGAGTATCCTTTCCAAACTGCCCCACAAGAGCATCATAACGACCGCCGGTTGCGATTGCCTCTCCCGTCTGGTAGGTATAGGCTTTAAAAATGATCCCGGTATAATAATTGTATTTGCTCAGCATCCCAAGATCAAAGGAGATATACTTTTCATATCCGTATTCTGCGAGAATCCGATAGAGCCGTTCTAATCGTTCAATTGCCTGTAAGGCGCGGGGGTTATCGGTTGATTTTCTGGCAAAGGTTAGAATTTCTAATGAACCAAACAGTTCCGGCAACTTCAGTAAAATATCCTTTAATCCCTGCCTGATATCCTTGGTACCAATGATTTCCTCAACACCGAACCTGTTCTTTCTCTGGATCAGGTCCCTAAGCATCCTCACCTCATCCTCAGCCAGTCCGGCCTCCTCAACCAAAGCACGAAAGAAATCAGCATATCCAATCTCCAGCTGAAATTCCTGCAAGCCGGATTTTAGGAGACATTCCACCGTCAGAGCAAGCATTTCGGCGTCTGCCTCCATACTGTCATCATTCATAAGCTCTGCTCCAAGCTGCGTGACCTCTTTTAATTTTCCCTGATAATCCGAATTATTCAAGAAGGTATTCCCGATATAGCACAGACGGATCGGACCGCTCTCTTCCTTATAATATTTTGCTACGCAGCGGGCAATCGAGGGAGTAATATCCGGTCTTAAAACAAGGGTATTCCCTTCCCGGTCAAAGAATTTATACATGTCCTTTGATGCAACAGTTCCCCGTTCCTGGCAGAAGATATCAAAATATTCAAAAGCAGGCGTCTGAATGTCACGGAATCCAAAGGTCTCCAAAACCTTATGCAGATTCTTTTGCAGTGTCAGCTTTGCTGCGCATTCTGAATTATAGATGTCCCTGACCCCCTCCGGTGTATGAAGTAATTTATCCATCCTAACAGCACCTCGCCTTCCAGTGTTGATACTTTCACATGGTACAGTGCTAATTCACTACCATGCTAATTTGATTTTCAATTATAGTTGATTCCCTATTTTATGTCAAGTGTTTTCTCTTCGCTCCAAATCCTTCTTTAGGACCTCTAGATAATGGATGCAAAAGCTATTCTGTACCGGAATCTCGTAGGATAAATCCAGCTCATCATAGCGGAAGCTCTTCTTTCCGCCTTGTGCGGAACGTTCCCAGAATTCCATGAGACGTTCAAAGGTAAGATAATAATAAACATCTCTCTTTTTGAAATAAATGAGGAGAAAGGCAATACCGCATTGTTCTTCAAATTCCTTCATAAACGATACCTGGTGCTCATGTATATTATTTATATTAAAAGTATCCACAGCACATTCCTTTGCATCAAAGCAAACCGGAATTCCCTGCACGACACCTATGTAATCAACCGTACTTTTCTGCTCAAAATAAGCCAGGGTAATATGTCTTGTCTCTTTATCAATTTCAATCGGCGTTATTGGGGTCGGGATTTTCTGGATCAATGCCAATCCGTTTTCCCGGTATTTTATATTGGTTAGGTTGATCATCTCCTCCAGCATGGATCCCCTAAGCCCCCTGGATTTCCATGATGCCATACCTCCGCCCTCCTTCCATCTCCAATTTATAATTTGAGTGTCATAAGTCACATAAAAACCATGGGCATGAATAGGAGCGCATATATATTCAGATTGGCTAAGACCGGCTGACTGTAGTCAAAGTCAGGTAAGGCAGCCAAATGAATATATATAAGGTCTTATTCCTATTAAAATCTTAAAATGACTTATGTCACTCATATCATCTCATTGTGTTTTTACCATATCTCCCCAAGCCCTACAAAATAACTCCGGCGGCTCTGCCTTAAATTCCTTCCCGGATAAATATGCCAACTCTCCTTCTATCGCAGGAAAGACTATACGGTAGGAATGCAGCAATTGATGGGAAAGACCGTAGCTCGACTTAAAATAAAGATTGGTCTTTTGCTCGCCGTATTTAAAATCTCCTAAGACCGGGTGCCCTATGCTTGCCAGATGAGCCCGAATCTGATGGGAACGGCCGGTAATTAACTTCACCTGCAGCAAAGTATAATTTCCTTTGATGCCCCGGCGGTTATTCTCAGATGAATAAGCAAGTGGTTCGTATTCCGTGCAGATATAATCCGAATGATCCGCCTGCTCCTTTCGGATGGATACCATGTTTTTCGCGGTATCCTTTTGCAGGTAGCCTTCGATCCGCTGATTTCTTTCCACTCTTCCCTTAACGATACAAAGATAGTATTTATCCACATGACGGTGCTTAAAAAGCTTTGCCATCTCCTGTAACCCAAGTAAAGATTTGCCGGCAATGATTAGACCACTGGTATTTCTGTCAAGCCGGTTGCACATGCCGGGCCGAAAGCTGATTAACTGCTCCTTTGTCATCTGCCCGGAGGACAATAGATAGGAAATCATATATTCCACAAGGGAAATATCGTCCTTCTCTGCCTTCTGTGAAAGTACCCCAAAAGGTTTATTCATTATAAGAATATTAGAATCCTCATAAATAATATCCAACTGGTAATCAGCTTGGATGGTATAAAGCGTTTCCTGAAATTGCTCTATCGTTGCATCCGACAGGAAAAGCTTGATTTCATCGTTCACCGCAAGTTTTTCCGAGCCATCCGCTTTCTTCCCATTCAATACAATATTCTTTTTGCGTAGCATTTTATAGATAAAGCTTTGGGGCGCTTTATTTAAAATTTTAAGTAGCAGCTTATCCAGGCGCTGCCCTGCCTCATTCTGTTGAACTATAAATTGTTTCATAATACTATTTCTCCCGAATTCTGCGCCATTATCGTACGGGCAAGACCTCCGCCATGGAATAAATATAGCAATCTGCCAGCTTCTTCTTCATAGCATCATCCTTTTCCGAAAATTTATCGTATACCGCACAGACTTTCATGGCAGCATTCTTGCCGGCCATCACTCCCTGGATAACATCTTCAAAAACCAGGCACCTTGCCGGAGCAACGTTTAAGTCCTTCGCTACCAGAAGATAGATATCCGGAGAAGGTTTACCTTTCTCCACCTCACAGGCGGTCCGGATGGAATCAAAATATTCTGCAATTTCCAGCTTTTCTAAAACCAGATCGGTCAATTCTCTGGAATTGCTGGTTGCTATCCCAGTTTTTATATTGTGGTGCTTAAGATTCTTCAGTAATTCCAGAACCCCTTCCTTTAACGGGACCTCCGAAGCATACTTCTCCCAGGCCATTTTATTCCAATCCTCTTTAATCTGATCCGTACTGTCAGAAAGTTGAAAATAATTTTTAAAGTAAGCTGCTGTCTCGCTAAAGCTCATTCCTTCTATATTTTTCTGCAGATTTGCAGGTGCCGAAATACCATATCTTTTCAGATATTCTATATCAATGCTCTCCCACATCCACATAGAATCAATCAACGTTCCGTCCATATCAAAAATCACTGCATCTATGTCTTTTAACATCCTTATCTCCTTATTCTCTTTCTGTCCTCTGATCGGTGCAAACAGGTTCTTCTTAAGTGAAAAACCCATATACTATCGCGTGTTTCTTAAAAGCGCTATCTCCTCCTTAGTCAGCTCGCGGTATTCCCCTGGCTTAAGCCCTTCGTCCAAGCGCAGATTGCCCATAGACAAACGCTTCAGATAGATAACCTCCTTGCCCATTGCCTCAAACATTCGTTTTACCTGATGAAATTTACCCTCCTGTATGGTTAATTCAACCTCAGAAACGGCATCGGAAGCTAATATCGTAAGCTTGGCCGGCAGGGTACGATAATCTTCCTCTATCATAACCCCTTCAAGGAAGGCTTCCGTATCTTCCCCGGTTACCTTTCCTTTCACCTTGGCATAATAGACCTTATCTACATGCTTTTTCGGTGAAAGAAGCTGATGCGCCAATTCCCCATCGTTCGTAATAAGAAGCAGCCCTTCCGTATCCTTATCCAACCGGCCGACCGGAAATAGATCCTTTCGCTGCCGGTCAGTAATCAAATCCAGAACGGTCCTGCTGACCTTATCCCTTGTTGCAGAAACCACGCCTGCCGGCTTATAAAGCATATAATAGACAAGGCTCTGATAGGATACTCTTACATCGTCAAAGCATACCGTATCATCCGGAGCAACTTTGCTCTCCGGCTTCGTTATTACCATATGGTTCACCTTTACCCTTCCCTTTCGGATCCATTGCTTAATCTCACTCCGGGTACCGATCCCCATATCTGCAAGAAATTTATCCAGTCGTATTTGTACCGCCATATCTCCTCCTGCACTTCTGCCTACTACCTTTTTGTTACTATTCACACCCACCATGTATACCATGTTATGATTTCGACAAATGTATCCGAATTCGGAGACGCTTTCGCTTAAGATTCATTACGTAGTGGTACATAAGGCTCCAAAATACGGAGCCAAAGTACCAACGAATGCAAATACTCCTTATCGGATATCATTTGACGAAATCATAGGATAGACTTTGCCCAGGTGTGAACAATAACGACAGCATCTATACCCATCTCCATCCGGGCAGATATTTATTCTTAAATTGATTCTTTGTGATCTTCCCCCAGCCCAGCGGATAGCCCTCCACACAGATCAGATACCAGCCATCCTCATATTGCTCCTCAAATTCGACAGATTCACATTTGAGATACCGGATGACATTCGGATCATCCCTTTTAAGAGAAATGATTTTCCCATATTCCTTCCCATTCATGGCACTTGCCAGGGCCTGCGAAGGCTCAAACCGCAGCTTTTTCATTTCACCGATAAGTAGTCCCTGCCTTAGAATACGTAGGCCATGAAGATTCGGTAAACCTTTGGGCACCAGATAGACATAGGGTTCACGAACGACAATCTCACCTTTGCTGATTCGATTCGGATCCAGTTTCTTAATAAAACTGCATGCTTCCTCAGAAAGCAGTGTTTTCTTACCGGCTGCCGCATTCCTTGACATAGTATTCTTTCCTGTGGCATTCTTAAACATTGCACTCTTTCCGGATATATCCTTTCCTACCGCACTCCTTCCGGGTATCGTATCCGACGGATTCTCCCGATACGGATCCCCATCCTTACGAAGCAGCGCAATAAAATGGCCTTCCCCATTCAGCTTATGGGGCCATAGCCGGATACAATTCTTCAGTTCATCCTTCCCATCTGCCCATTCCGGCTTTCCGAAGGCAAACCCTTCGTAAGATAAACCAAGTTTCTGCTGCATGGCATTCCCGGGAATGGCATTGACCACATGAAATTCTGGAAACTGCTCCAGAAGATAGGATATGGTTCCTTCATCCTCCTCCGGTGAAAAAGTACAGGTGGAGTACACCATCATACCGCCAGGCTTTAACATACGGGCGGCAAAGGTGATAATCTCCTTCTGTAATTTATTATAATATTCTACCCCATACTGCTCCCAGTTCTTCATGATGGAAGGACTTTTGCGGAACATCCCCTCCCCGGAACAGGGGGCATCGACTAAGATCTTATCAAAATACTCCGGAAATACATCGGCCAGCTTATTCGGTGCCTCCGAGAGAACCAGGGCATTGGATATCCCAAGAAGCTCAATGTTCTTTAAAAGTGCCTTTGCTCTGGAATTACTGATATCATTCGAAACCAGAATTCCTTCTCCCTGCAGCTTTGCACCCAGCTCCGTACTTTTCCCACCGGGCGCCGCACAGATATCCAGCACCTTATCTCCCTTTTCCACCGGAAGAAGGCTAGCAGGTGTCATGGCACTGGGCTCCTGGATATAGTACAGCCCCGCATAATAGAACGGATGCTTCGAAGGCTGCTGATCCGAATCATAATAGTATCCATTTGCTATCCAGGGAATACGATTTATAGAAAAAGGACAGATTGCTTCAAATTCCTCTGGGGTAATCTTCAAGGTATTTACCCGTAATCCACTGTAATACGGTTTCGAGTAACCTTCCTTGAATACTTCGTATTCCTCCCCCAAAAGCTTTCTCATTCTGTCCTCAAATAATTTCGGTAAATTCATTCTATCACTCCATTGTTTTCATCCGGTAATTTCCCTTGCCTTAGCGCAGACTTTGTGCACGATAGCGCTGTGCAACCCGATCCAGATCCTCGCTGAATTTCTCCAACTCATCCTGATCTCCCTTTTGATAGATACGGAAGAAATCATCCTGAATCTTGATAACCTCCTGTTTATTTGCAACCTTATAGAGATTCTGGATATTCGTAAGAATGTCCGCAACAATATTGGCTTTGATTGTAAACGAATTCTGTGCATCCATAATTTCATCCCGCACCACAGACATCTCGCGGTCCAATATGATTACCGCCTCTGCCGCAGAGGAAAGCCTTTCCCTGATATGCTCCGGAATATTCTGCTTGTACTTATATTGTAAAGAATGCTCAATGGTAGCCCAAAAATTCATTGCCAGGGTCCGAATCTGTATCTCGACCTGAATTTCTTTTTTCCCTTTCAGAGTTTCCACATCATAGTAGACAATCATATGATAGGACCGGTATCCGCTTTTCTTAACATGATTGATATAATCCTTTTCACTCTTTACCCGCATATCAGAACGCTTCTTGATGATATCAACCACTTTATAGATGTCCTCTACAAACTGGCATATAATCCGGATACCGGCAATATCTTCAATCTTTTCCTCAAAGTTTTTAAGATCTATGTTCTTCTTTAGTGCCTTTTCTAAAATACTTGATATGGTTTTTACCCGGCCGGTAACCTGCTCGATTGGCGAATAGGCTCCTACATGACGATATTCGTCTATAATATAATTAAATTTTATCACCAATTCATCTACTGCCAAGGCATAGGGATCAAGTATCTCTCTCCAAAGCTGTATCTCCATCTATCTTTACCTCCCTGCTCGTACCATCTTAACTGTCTTCTTCCAGTGACAGCATCATCATGGATAGTATTGCTAAGCCTGCCGTTTCCGTTCTCAGGATTCGTTTTCCCAAGGTGATCGGACGGATATTATTTTTCCCGGCAAGCTCGATTTCGGCTTCCTCGAATCCTCCTTCCGGTCCGATAAAAACTCCTATGGAAGAATACTTCCGGAGTTGATTCAGGATCTCCCGGGTATATGAGATTCCTCCGGCATTCTCGTAGGGAATTAATCCAAGGTCCCGATTGCTGCATTCCCGAATGGCTTCGCTGTAAGAGATAATCGGACGGACGGACGGTATCACTCCCCGGCCGGACTGCTTCGCAGCACTCTCGGCAATCGCTTGCCACCGCTCCAGCTTTTTTTCTTCCTTCTTCTTATCCTCAAGCTTAACGATAACACGTCTGGTCATTACCGGTACGATTTCATATACACCAAGTTCAACTGATTTTTGTATAATTAATTCCATTTTATCTTTCTTAGGGAGTCCCTGATATAAGGTGATTTTTGTCTTTAACTCCGTATCGGTTTTCTGCATGGATAATAGCTTCGCTGTGATCTCTCCTTCCGATACCCTATTTATTATACAATAACAATCTTTTCCTTGTCCATCACAAATTATAAGTTCCTCGCCCTGATTCATGCGAAGAACATTCTTAATGTGATTCACATCACTGCCGGTAATGCTAATCATATCCCCTTTGATCTGATCTGCCGTTACATAAAATCGATGCATCTTATCCTCCATGCCCTTTCTTGACAAACTGCAAACTTTGTGCCGCAGGCTCAAAGTTGATTTAAGTGTCATAAGTCATTTTAAGATTTTGATATGAATAGGACCTTATATATATTCATTTGGCTGCCTTACCTTCCTTGGCATATTCTCCTTTGAGCCTCAAAGCTTAGCGAAAATATCGCACAAGCAGGCTCTATTTTCGCCTGAGTCTCAAATCGAATATAAACAGCCTGCGTCAGCCGGTCTTAGCCAAACTGAATATATATGCGTTCCTATTCATGTTCATAGTTTCATGTGACTTATAACACTCAAATCAAATTTGCGTGTGAAAAATTTATTTTTCACACTACTCTCCTTCGTTTACTTCCAAAATTGATAGGAATATCATAAAGTCATTTTAAGATTTCTTCCTGCAAAAGAGTTCCCTGTAAGCTATTATATAACAACAGGAACATATGTTCAATGCTAATTTCAAATCCTTTACGCACCGTAAGGGCTGAATCAAAATCTCCCGGCTGCATTCAAAAATGCTGCCGGGAGTATTTTAACTACACCGGCAATAGCCGGCATAGATGATTTTATTTATTTCCTTCTTGCTGCAAAGGAAACCCAATCCCCCATATGATCAACTTTGGCAATCGCAAAGTTATTTTTTAATAAGGCTTCTTTCACGGCATCTTCCTTGGTATTGATAATACCGGAGCTGATAAAGATACCGCCAGGTTTTAAGTTCTCTCCAATCACCCCGGCTAACGGTATAATAACATCTGCGAGAATGTTCGCCACTACCACATCGTACTTCTCTTTACCGATTTGTTCTCTTACGCCGCCATCTGCAATGATATTTCCGGTAAGGAAATTCAAATCTCCCTCCGCAACCGTTAAATGATTCACCTTTGCATTTTCAATTGCAGAATCTGTTGCATGGGGATCGATATCGATTCCAAGGACTTCCTTCGCCCCAAGCTTTTTCGCTATAATCGCCAGGATTCCACTTCCGGTACCCGCATCCAGTACTATGGAATCCGATTTTATAAACTTCTTTAAAGCAATGATACAGAGCTTTGTTGTTTCATGCGCCCCGGTTCCAAAGGAAGTTCCCGGGTCAATCTCAATTACCAGGTCGTTCTCTTTCTGCTCCGAAAGTGTTTCCCAAGTAGGCTTGATAACAATGGTATCGTCAACACGAAATGGTTTAAAAAACTGCTTCCAGTTATTTACCCAATCCACATCCTGCGTTTCAGAAACGGTGATTTTGCCGCTTCCAATCGATATGAATTCGGACAGTTCTTTTAATCCTTCCTTTACCTTTGCGAGAATTTCCTTGGTATCCTGCTCTTTATCAATATAAAAACTGACGGCAGCCGTTCCGTCATCCTCTTCTAAGATAGGAAGAATATCAACGAACATCTGCTTCTTATCTGCTTCTGACAGAGGTACATTATCGTGGATTTCAATTCCCTCGATACCAATATCGTTCAGCATACTGCTGATTAAGTCTACTGCCTCTGTCGTAGTTTCTAAACTAAATTTTGTCCACTTCATAATAATAACTATTCTCCCTCACTTAGACAATCCGTTCCTTATTGCTTCTAGAATCGCCGCCTCTTTTATTTCCAGAATTTCTTTCTGCCCTTTTCTTTTTCCGAGTCATTGCTATCACTGCTATTATTGCCTGTCATAGCATCATCAAATTTACGCAAAAGGTCTTTTTGTTCGGCATTTAAATTGGTAGGGACCTGAACTACTAATGTGACATAATGATCTCCGCGGACGTTTTTATTGCGCAGGGACGGCACACCCTTCTCCCTTAACCGAACTTTCGTATCCGTCTGGGTTCCAGGCTTTACATTATAGATAATGTCTCCATCTACCGTGCTGATTCGGATATCTCCGCCCAATACTGCCGTAGCATAGGAAACCGGTGCGGTAGAGAAAATATCATAATCCTGGCGCTGGAAAATCGGATGCCTGCTTACTTCAACCACTACAAGCAGATCGCCTCTAGGTCCTCCATTTTCACCCGGCTCTCCCTTTCCGCGGATTCTTACACTTTGACCATTATCAATACCGGCGGGAATTACTACCTTGATCTTCTTACGACTTGTAACATAGCCTTCCCCGTGGCAATCCGGACATTTTTCTCTGATGATTTTACCGGTACCTCTGCAGTCCGGGCAGGTCTGAACATTTCGAACAACACCGAACAGAGATTGCTGGGTATAAACCACCTGTCCCTTACCGCCGCATTTTTTACAGGTTTCCGCGCTCGTTCCATGTTTTGCACCGTTCCCGTGGCAGGAGGTACACTCATCCTTAAGGTTCAGGTCCAATTCCTTCTCCGTGCCAAATACGGCCTCTTCAAAGCTAATTCTGACGGAAGTCCTGAGATTTGCTCCTTGCATCGGTCCGTTATTAGCACGTCTGGAACGACTGCCTCCAAAAAAATCTCCAAAGATATCACCAAAGATATCCCCCATATCCATTCCGCTAAAATCGAATCCACCGCCACCGGCTCCTCCCTCAAAAGCAGAATGTCCAAACTGGTCATACTGTCTTCGCTTGTCAGGATCACTAAGGATTGCATAAGCTTCGGAAGCTTCCTTAAACTTTGCTTCGGCTTCCTTGTCCCCCGGATTGGTATCTGGATGATACTTTTTGGCAAGTTTTCTATATGCTTTTTTTAATTCATCCTCCGTTGCTGTCCTGCCAACGCCCAAGACCTCATAATAATCTCTTTTATCTGCCATCTTCTCCTTCACCTTTCCATCACATTTCATTCATTTATCATAGGAAAACAGGCAGTCGAGAGGCCGCCTATCTAATTTTCATAATTATAAGCATTGCAACTAATAATACTAAATTATAAGCATTGCAACTAATAATACTAAATCATAACCATTTCGTCAAGTTTCGTTCCAATATAAAACTACACTCATATTAATATTTTAATAGAATAACAATCTTTCTATAATTGAATCAAATGATAGGTAATTGCGAAACTTACGACCTGTATGAATTGTATACACAGAAAATACTATTCCGGAGCGGAAGTTAAGCCCGAAGGAGCGTTGGAGCGAAGGAATATGTGTTTACTGTGTATACAATGATAGAAACTAAATCGTTTCGCAATTTCCTAGAATCAAATGATATAGAAAGGAACTTAAGGCTGCCGCATCACGGACAACCTGCAACAGCCCTATTCCTGCTATATTAAATCATTACGGATTCCGAATATCCGCTTCTATTTTACAAATCATCTGCCAATTTACCTGGCCTGCATATTATACCTCTTTGTAATCTCCGTCAACAACATCACCATCGTAGGTTTCGGTTGTACCTGCATTACCTGCGTTACCTGCGCCGGACATATCCGGACCTGCACCGGCTGCACCTGCCGCACCGCTTTGTTCATACAGCTTAGCAAACAATGCCTGTGCATCATTCATTAATTTATCCTTTGCGCTCTTAATATCTTCCACTTCACCATCGGACATAACCTCAGGATTTGATTTTTCAACAAGCTCTTTTAATCTCTTTAAGTCTTCTTCTACGGTTGCTTTTGCTGCAGCATCAATCTTATCACCGGCTTCGCTTAATGCCTTTTCTGTCTGGAATACAAGGCTGTCTGCATCATTTCTGGTATCAATTGCTTCCTTACGCTTCTTATCCTGTGCTTCATATTCCGCAGCTTCCTTCACTGCCTTATCGATATCGGTATCGGATAGATTGGAGCTTGCGGTAATTGTAATATGCTGCTCCTTACCGGTTCCTAAATCCTTGGCAGATACATTAACAATACCGTTGGCGTCGATATCAAAGGTAACTTCAATCTGAGGAACACCTCTTCTTGCCGGCGGAATACCATCCAGACGGAATTGCCCAAGACTCTTATTATCCTTGGCAAATTGTCTCTCTCCTTGCAGAACATTGATATCTACTGCGGTCTGATTATCTGCAGCCGTTGAGAATATCTGACTCTTTCTTGTCGGAATGGTTGTATTTCTCTCAATTAACTTGGTAGCGATACCGCCAAGGGTCTCGATAGAAAGGGAAAGCGGCGTAACATCCAGAAGAAGGATATCCCCTGCACCTGCATCACCTGCAAGCTTACCACCCTGAATAGATGCACCGAGTGCAACACATTCATCTGGGTTCAGGTTCTTAGAAGGTTCCTGGCCGGTAAGTTGTTTTACTTTCTCCTGAACAGCCGGAACACGGGTAGAACCGCCGACAAGCAATACCTTGCTTAATTCGGAAGCATTTAAGCCTGCGTCTCTAAGCGCATTCTGTACCGGAAGCGCCGTTCTTTCTATCAGATCTGCCGTTAATTCATCGAATTTAGCACGGGTCAGATTCATATCAAAGTGCTTCGGACCATCTGCGGTTGCTGTAATAAAAGGAAGGTTAATATTGGTTGTTGTTGCAGAGGATAATTCTTTTTTCGCCTTCTCGGCAGCCTCTCTTAATCTCTGCATAGCCATCTTATCCGTAGATAAATCTACACCTTCTGCCTTTTTAAATTCATCAATCATATAACGAACGATTTTTTCATCAAAATCGTCACCGCCCAGCCGGTTATCACCGGAGGTTGCCAATACTTCAATAACACCATCACCGATCTCAATGATGGATACATCAAACGTACCGCCGCCAAGGTCATATACCATGATCTTCTGCTCTTTTTCATTGTCAAGACCGTATGCCAATGCTGCAGCGGTAGGCTCGTTGATAATTCTCTTAACATCAAGTCCGGCAATCTTACCTGCATCCTTGGTTGCCTGTCTCTGCGCATCGTTAAAATATGCCGGTACCGTGATAACTGCTTCGGTAACCTTTTCACCAAGATAGTTTTCTGCATCTGCTTTCATTTTCTGAAGCACCATAGCAGAGATTTCCTGAGGAGAAAATCTTTTGTCATCGATTTTTATTCTAAAATCGGTACCCATATGTCTTTTAATGGATGAAATCGTTTTATCTGCATTGGTTACTGCCTGACGTTTTGCCGGCTCACCAACGAGACGCTCTCCTGTTTTTGTAAAAGCTACAACGGACGGTGTGGTTCTGGAACCCTCGGTGTTCGCAATAACAACCGGTTTTCCACCTTCCATAACGGCAACACATGAATTGGTGGTGCCTAAGTCAATACCTATTATTTTTCCCATATTCGTTTCCCTCCTGAATATTCTGAAACATTTAAATTTTAAAACCTATGTTCTTAGATATAACCATAAAACCAAAATTAATTTTATATTTGCTTATAAAAAATGAATTATTAATTAACAACTTTAACCATACTATGTCGTACGACGATATCATGATATAGATACCCTTTTTGGAATTCATCCGATACGATGTTCGCACCGAGGGTTTCATCCTCTCCATGCATTACCGCATTATGAAGATTCGGGTCAAATTCTTTTCCCACCGCATCAATCGGCTTCACACCGATCTCTTCCAATGCTGTGATTAACTGCTTGTAGATCAGCTCAATTCCTTTGGCAAAAGCACTTTCCTTTTCCTCCTCGGAGATCGCACCTAAGCCGCGTTCAAAATTGTCAATAATGGGAAGTAATTTTTCAATTACGTTCTTTGCTCCCATGTCAAACATCTGACTCTTTTCCTTTTCGGAACGTTTTCTAAAATTATCGAACTCAGCGATCGTTCTCATAACTCGATCCGTAAGTTCTCCGATTTTTTGATCCTTTGCAATCAGTTCCTTCGATTTGCTGTTTTTAAAGAACTTATTTTTCTTCTGCTTGATATCATCGGCATCCTCGCTGTCCGCTTCTTCCATTTCCGCCTCTTCCTCTGCGATGTCTTCTGTCACTATTTCATCGGATACCGTTTCGGAATTGTCCGCAGCCGCATCCGTCTCAACCTGATCCGGTGTTTCTGTTTCCATGGAATCTTTCTTGGTTTCCTCGGATGCTTCCTGCATCTTCTTCTCTTTTTCCATGGCAGCTTTCATTATTTCGATTGCCTTATCCTTGTCTTCCAATTCTAAGTTAACCACCTTTCACTTTCCTATGTTTTCTTTTTGAATATATCATCCAACTGCACCATTAGGGTCTGCAGTGTGCTTACAACCTTCTCGTAATCCATACGCTTTGGTCCGATGATACCAACCTTGCCGTAGATACCTTCATCAATTTCATAAGTAGCCGTTACGACAGAGCAGTCCTTCATACTTTCTACCGGTGTCTCATTACCAATGTATACCTGTATTCCACGGGTGTCTTCATCTTCCATTTTGTTTTGAATAACTTCTGTCAACATCTTCTTTTCTTCTAATGTATAAAGAAGCTCGGTAGCTTTATCCTTGTCGGAAAGTTCCGGATACTTAAGAATATTGGTAGCTCCGGAGGTATAGATCTTAAAATCATCATCATCGGCTACGACCTTCATGATTGCCTCTAAGATATCATTCACGATTGTACGATAATCTCCTGCCTGATCCTTCATCTGTGTGATTACCGGAAGGTTAATCTCCTCCAGATCCAAGCCCTGTAAAAATGTATTCACGATGATATTAAGCTTTAATATCGTTTCCTTATCTAAGGATGTAGATACTGGAATAATTTGATTTTTAATGATATTTCCTTCAAAAACAATCACTGCAAGTATCTGTTTCTCATCAATTTCGGTCAGCTGAATAAACTTAACCTTTTTTTTATATTGTGGTGTTGTAACCATGGTTGCATAATTTGTATTCGCTGCGAGCAATTTCGCTACCTGTTTTAAGAGATTCTCTAACTTATCTGCCTTTTCAATCAGGATATTCTTCATGTCGTCAACCTCTTGCGTCTTATCCTCCAGTAGGATATCGACATAGAGACGGTAACCTTTATCGGTAGGAATCCGGCCGGCGGAAGTATGCGGCTGTATGATATAGCCAAGTTCCTCCAAATCGGCCATTTCGTTACGGATAGTAGCGGAACTAAGATTGAGATCCGTATCTTTTGATATGGTCCTGGATCCTACGGGTTCTCCGGTATCCAGATAATTTTTAATAATTGCTTTTAAAATTTTTAATTTTCTTTCATCAAGTTCCCGCACGATCCACCTCCGTTCTCTTTGTCTTGCTTTTGTTAGCACTCGACCTCAAGGAGTGCTAACATACATATAAAATAGCACGATCAAAATCGTTTGTCAAGAATATTCTTAAATATTTATCAAAAAAATGCAAAATATAATTCAAAATATTTTCCTATTCATCCAGTAAGAAAAACGAGAGTACATAATTGCTGATATCGATCCCGTACTCGGTAAGAGCCAGCCGGTCTCCTTCGACTTTCAGCAAATGATCAGTAAGCAGCCGTTTTATCTTCTCCCCATATACATCATGGATATTTCGGCTAAATCTACGCCGAAATTCCTCCCGGCTGACTCCGCGGATCATTCGTAAGCCAAGGAACATAAATTCCTCCATCCTCTCC